>Ga0210399_10000197_pt1 | contig 48476 bp, 43 predicted proteins | sample IncBWC14MmetaG_FD_150865 | JGI IMG/M metagenome (GOLD analysis project Ga0210399, IMG submission 150865) | Forest soil microbial communities from Barre Woods Harvard Forest LTER site, Petersham, Massachusetts, United States - Inc-BW-C-14-M | ecosystem: Environmental > Terrestrial > Soil >... | reverse complement strand
GCTGGGTCGACCGGAATCTGCCAAAGGTTGTCAGCGCCTTGCTGTGGACCCTGCTTTTGCGAGGCAGGAAAAACGAGGCGCCAGTCAGGCAACCAGCACAAACATCCCAGCTCGGAAACACAATCTGGAGTTCCTGGGCCGGACGGTCCAGAATCTGCCACGAGCGTTTTTGCGGGACCTCCCTCGGCCGAGCGCAATTCGATGGAAGCAGCATTCGACTTCGCGACGAAATACGCAATCCAGCGACTATCAGGAGACCAAACAGGGCTGTGGATCGTTTGATCCTGGCTGGCAGGAGCCAACTGGCGCGGCGATTCGCCGGTAATGCCGGAAATCCAGAGGTCATGAGGTCCCTTCAATGGGCCGCTTAGAAAAGCGAGGGTTTTTCCATCCGAAGAAATGGCAGGCTCCGAAGCAGCGTCTCGCAACTTTTGCGGAGCAGATTGCCCGAGGACGGCCACGGCCCAAATGCTTTCTTCCGAGATGGAAGTACGGCGAGTTAGCAAAAGCTTACCGCCTTCCGGGAACCAGCGGATTTCCCAAATCTGTGCCGGGGGGAAATCGGCCGGCAGGGTGATAGAACGAGTTTCTCCAGAATCAAGCGAGCGAACCAGAAGACCGGTAACAGTAAGATAGGCCAGATACTTGCCGTCAGGTGAAATGGCGGACGCGGGGATCCAATCTTCGGCAGGATTAGCGGTGACCTGCCGTTGCTTTGGTGCGGCTGGAGGGGCCGAAGAGGTTGGACGCCACTTGAACCATGCCAGACCGAGCGCAACGAGACTCAGGAAAGCCAATCCGGTAAAAACGACGCGAAGCCGGTTCTTGTGAACTGCAGCTGGCGCGGCGAACGCGCTGCTGTGGCCGGAATCGGTGTCGCGCTTGAGGCGCTGCAAGTCCGCGCGAATCTCCGAAGCATGCTGGTAACGTAGGGCGCGATCTTTTTCGAGGGCCTTGCCGATGATTCTTTCCAATTCAGGAGGCAGTTCAGGATTAATCCGCGTGGGCGGAGAAGGAGCGCGGTTGAGGATCGAATCGAAGACGAGGGCGGACGTGTCGCCACGGAAGGGCAGAATGCCGGTCGTCATTTCGTAGAGGACCGCGCCGAAGGAGAAAAGGTCGGTTCGCGCGTCGAGTTCTTTGCCGCGGACTTGTTCCGGCGACATGTAAGCTACGGTGCCCAGTGCCGTGCCCGGGCTGGTGAGCAGCACTTCGTCCGTCGCCGTTGCCAGCGCGGAAACACCTACACGCTCCCCGACCGGCCGGATCTTCGCCAAACCAAAATCGAGAATCTTCGCATCGCCCCGCTTGGTGACGAAGATGTTGGCCGGCTTGATGTCGCGATGGATGATGCCCCGGGCGTGAGAGGCGTCCAAGGCGTCCGTGATCTGAATGGCCAGTTCGAGCGCTCGCTCGACTGGGAGCGCGATTCCACTTATTGTCTGTTTGAGCGTCTGGCCCTCCAGAAATTGCATCGCCAGGAAAGGCCGGCCCTTGTCCTCCCCGATTTCGTACACCGTACAGATGTGCGGATGGTCCAGGGCGGAGGCTGCCTGCGCTTCACGCCGGAATCGCCCCAGGGCTTGCCGGTCTCGGACCACTTCGTCCGGCAGAAATTTCAGCGCGACGAAACGGCGTAACTGAAGGTCCTCGGCCTTGTACACCACGCCCATCCCGCCGCCTCCGATTCTCTCGATAATCTTGTAATGGGAAACCGTGCTGCCCAACAGCTCGCCTTGGGAGCCCTTCCCGCGCTCCTTCGCGATCTCCTGGGCGGCAATCTCCGCGGCAGACAGTTCCAGGAATTTCTGGGCCTTTTCCTCCTGTGCAAGCAAAGCCTGAACTTCGCTGCGCAGCAAATCGTCGCCGGCGCACGCGTGATTCAGGAACGAACCGCGCTTGTGTTCCGGCAGTTGGGCGGCGGTGTGGTACAACTCCTCGATTTGCCGCCAGCGTTCAGGTTCCATTTTGCTGGCTCCCACTGATTTCATTCAGCAGCCACGCTTTGGCCATCTTCCAGTCCCGCATCACTGTCTGGGGAGAAACCTGGAGAACTTCGGCCGTTTCGTTCACATCGAGTCCGCCGAAGAATCGCAGCTCTACGACCCGGCTCTTGCGCGCATCTACGGCCGCCAGGTTTTTCAGCGCGTCATCCACCGCAATGATTTGCAGGGGCGTTTCGTTACAGACGGAGAGTGCTTCGTCCAGCGGCAAATTGCGCTTCCCTCCGCCGCGCTTCTGGTAGTTCCGGGAACGCGCGAAATCCACCAGAATCCGCCGCATCAGCTGCGCACAGACGGCCAGAAAGTGCGAACGGTTCTCCCAGTTCCGCTGGGGAAAGTCCACCAGCCGCAGATAGACCTCATTGACCAATGCGGTGGTTTGCAGCGTATGGCCGGAGTGCTCGTTTCCCATATAGCGCTGTGCCCGCACGTGCAATTCTTCATAAACCAGGGGTACCAGCTTGCCGAAAGCCGTTTCGTCCCCAGATCCCCAGGCTTTCAGCAGCCGTGTGACATCTCCGGTGGACGGTTGCTCCATTTGGGTGCCTTTTCAGGAATGCCAAATATAAGCAAATATTCCGCGAACGCCAACTCAGAAAAAGTCCTGGCCGGACTAGACCCCGATCCAGCCCGTGCTCCTGAGATTCAGCTACGCCTTGATAGTTTTTCCCGCGTCTTCGCGCCTCATTAGATAGAAGGAAATCGGCAATTCCTGGTCTGAGAAGGGATGACGCAGTCTTCTACCCCTTCCCAGTCCGTTCTGAAAAGCTGCTACCAAGGAGGATGCTCATGAGGCCGCTTCATCACGTTTTTGCTCTCTTCGGTTGTCTTTGGCTGACTTCGTTCGCAATGGCCCAGACACCACTCGGTCAGGGATGCGTCGCCTCCGCCGAGCTTTATCACACCAGCGCTGGAACGACGCTGGTTTACTGGCCGCCCGATCCCGGCCAGCCCTCCAGCGCCAGCTGTTTGGTTTTTCAACCTGCGGCAGTAGCCGCATTGGTTCCCCGAATGCCCGAGTGGTTTGCGAGCTGAGCATTCGAGATTCGATACCCAATAGGAGAAAAACATGAAACTCAGAATGCTCTCGACGATCAGTTTTCTGCTCTTGATTGTTTTGTATGCACCTTCAACGCATGCCCAGCAGATCGAAGTTGCCGCAAGGAAGCCGGGCAAGCTCATCGAGTTTGATGCCCCTGACGCCGGCACCGCGCCAGGCTTGGGTACTCAGGCCTTCGCCAATAACGATTGGGGAGCCGTTGTGGGTTTCTATTTCGACGCCGACGTCGTGGCGCATGGCTTCTTGCGCACTCCCGACGGTCGCATAATTCCCTTGAATGCTCCCCGCGCGGGTGACGCGAAAGGCTCAGCCCAAGGCACGGTCGCTTATAGCGTCAACGATTGGGGTGAAATCGCCGGGCAGGTCCAAGACAGCCAAAACGTTTACCACGGATGGGTGCGTCACGCCGACGGCTCCTATGAACTTTTCGATCCCCCGGATTCCGGCACAAGCGCCAATTTGGGCGCTATGGGGACCGCCAACATCAATCTTCAGGGCACCGTCGCCGGATTCTTTCTGAACAAAGACGGCCTGTCCCGCGGCTTTCTGCGCACACGCAAGGGAGACTACTCGGAGTTTGAAGCTCCCGGAGCAGACGGCGGCACTTTTGTCTGTCTCGAAACCTGTCTCAATGCCGAAGGCGCCGTGACCGGCTGGTTCGTTGACAAATATGGCGTCGGCCACGGCTTCGTTCGCTGGCCGGACGGGGACATCGATACGTTCGACGGGCCGGAAACCAACAACGTGCCTACGGTCTTCACTCTCGGCGCCAGCATCAACCAGGACGGCACGATTACGGGTTACTTCCTCGACGCGAACTTCCTGGCCTACAGTTTCCTTCGTACCAAAGACGGCACGATCCAGCTGATCGATGACCCAGACGCGAGTACCGCCGCGGGAGAAGGCACGGCCGCCTTTTCCATCAATGCGTCCGGAGCCGTCACCGGAGAGTTCAATGACGCCAGCACCGTGATGTACGGTTTCGTGCGGACCAAGGACGGTCACTTCATCACCATCCAAGCGCCGCGAGCCGGAACCGGCTTTAATCAAGGTACTCGACCCTCCACCAACAACGCCTTCGGCCAAGTTGCCGGATGGTACATCGACGATCACAATCTCAATCACGGCTTTGTTTGGAGCTGTGAAGACGACGATTGAATCTTCAGGCTGGAACGTCAGCAGCATGAGAACGACACATCGGCCGTTCCCCCAGGCGGCCGACGTCTCAACCGATTTGACAGCCGACAATAGGAACCTGCAACGCCGATCATAACTTGTTGATTCCGAACACCAGGCTGTGAAACGGGGAAATTTGCTGAACCGTTGCCTCGATACTAAAAACCGAGCCACTTCTTGCTGAACATTTGCTGAACTTTAGACTGCAAATGAGGGTATTTCGCTGCAACTGAGAAGTGCCTAAGGCAAACAAAACAAACGAAGATCGGTCTGTGCGAACAGGTCAGGGTGAATTACCAAACCGCCGCATTCAGCCGCTCTGCCACCTCTCCGCGGACGGATCCACCGAAGCAAATCGGCCGCATGGCTCAACGAGATCACTAAACTGCGGCCGCAACAGGGGCCCGTTTTGCCAGAAATCTTTATGCGCGGCTGACCATTTGACGCTTTTCTGCGTCAAACACACTGGGTCGGCTTCAGCGAAGGTCCCGCCCTAGCTTAGCTATGGCTAAAGCTAGCTGGACGGGAATTCTTTCCTTTCGGGTGTTTTGAACATAGAATGGTGTCCGGGGCTGGCTGCACCTCCTCTGGGTGGTGCGGCTGACGCAGGCGGAGCCGCCGGTTCCGGTAAGTCCCCTGCTTTGAAGACCGAACGGCGAAGGCGGGGCAAACCTTCCGCGAAACATTTCGACCCGCATGGGCGTATGTAGGTTAGGAGCAGTTGCCCGGGCATCTGTGTCCCCGCGGGATTGGACCTTTTTTGAGAACTATTGGAACAAGGCACGCGGCGGAAGTTTGGAAGAACGACACTAGCCCAGTGGAACGAAGGGGAACCGAATGAAGACGTGGCATAAAGTGGCGATCGGCGCCGGCGCTGTGGTGGTGCTTGGCGGGATTGTGCTCTTCAGCGTGAACCAGGCCAACAAAGGCGTGGTCACGGTTCAGACGGCCAAAGTGGCCAATCAGGACAACTTGGTATCGCTGGTTACGGCGTCCGGAGAAATCAAGGCGACGACCTATACGAACGTGACGGCCCAGGGATACGGCAGAATCACCGAGATATTTGTCAAGGAAGGCGACAAGGTCAAGAAGGGCGACAAGTTGCTCCTGCAGGAAAATGTGCAGGCGAATGCGGACGTGCAAGCGCAGTCAGCGGCAGTCAATTCGGCAGAGTCCGGCGTGCAGGCCGCCGAGTTCAGTTTCAAGGCGGCTCAGTCTGATTTGATTTCGCAACAGGCGAACCTGGAGAAGGCAAAACTGGACTATGAGCGAGGACAAGGCCTCTATAAGGACGGGTTGATTCCGAAGCAGGACTTCGATCAGCGGAAGACCACCTATGATGGAGCCGTGGCTGGGGTCGACTCGTCACGCGCGCATACCCAGGCTCTGAAAGCGCAATTGGATCAGACGCGGGCGCAGGTGAGTCAAGGGCGCGCCATGCTGGTACATACGCAGGATATTCTGCATAAGACAACCTACACATCTCCGATCAATGGAATCGTGAGCTATCTGCCGGAACGTGTGGGCGACTACGTGGTAATGGGCATGCAGAACGCGAACGGCAGCTTCATCATGACACTTTCGGATATGTCGGTGGTGACGGCGGAAGTAAAGGTCGACGAGACGGATATCGTCAACGTGAAAATGGGCCAGGAGGCGGATGTAACGATCGACGCGGTACCCGGAAAGATTTTCAAGGGCAAAGTGACGGAGATTGGATCGCAGGCGGTGTTGCGCAGTTCCGGACTCACCACCACGCAAACCACGACGAGCACGCAAGAAGCGAAAGACTTCAAGGTGGTCGTGACGCTGGCGAATCCGCCGGATAATTTGCGGCCCGGCCTATCCGCGACGGCCAAGATCAAGACGGCGGAACGGAAAAACGTTGTGGCCATTCCTATCCAAGCGCTGGCAGTGCGGACGCGCAAAGATTTGGAAGAAGCGGCCAAGAATGCGAAGAAACAGGGCAGCTCCAATGTAACGTTGGCAGCGCCGCCGCCCCCGGCGCCGGGCGATCCCAAGAAGGATGAAGTCCAAGGCGTGTTTGTCGTCAACGGAAATAAGGCGGTGTTCTTGCCGGTGGAGACCGGCATTGCCGGCGTAACTGATATTGAAATCACCAAAGGATTGAAGGCCGGCGACGAGATCGTGGTGGGCAGTTACAAGGCGCTGCGCACCCTAAAGCCGGAGTCCCAGGTGAAGGTGGACAACAGCGCGCCGAAGAAGCAGGACGACCAGCAGAGCTGACGCCGAGCCAAGGACGAGGGAGATTCGAATGCCTGTCGAGACAACCGCCGCCGATTCGTACCGCGAAGACCTGGTCACCTCCGGCGTAGTGATCAAGACCGAGGCGCTGACCAAGGTCTACCAGATGGGCGCGGAGAAAGTGCACGCGCTAAGTGGCGTGGACGTGGAAATCCGCAAAGGCGAATACGTGGCCATCATGGGGCCATCCGGGTCCGGAAAGTCGACCTTGATGAACCTGATCGGGTGCCTGGATTCGCCTAGCGCCGGGAAATACTGGCTGGCGGGGCGGCTGGTGAGCGATCTGGACGATGATGAGCTTGCCTACATCCGAAACAAAGAGATTGGCTTCGTGTTTCAGACCTTCAACCTCTTGCCGCGCGCAACGGCGCTGCACAATGTCGAATTGCCGTTAATCTACAACGGAACGCCTTCCGAAGAGCGCATCGAGAAGGCCAAAAAGGCGCTCGAACGCGTGGACCTTGTGGACCGCATGCACCACAAGCCGAATGAGCTTTCTGGCGGCCAGAGACAGCGCGTGGCGATTGCGAGAGCGCTGGTAAATACTCCCTCGATTGTGCTGGCCGACGAGCCCACCGGAAATCTCGACTCGAAAACGGGTGAAGAAATCATGGCGCTTTTCGAGAATCTCTACCGACAGGGGAACACCATCATTCTCGTAACGCATGAGAATGACATTGCCCAGCACGCCCACCGCATCATCTTCATCCGCGACGGCAAGATCGCTTCTGATGAAGCGGTTGTGAAGAAATAAGCGGACAATGCGGCTCTTTCATTCCAACGAAAACTGAATAGGGTATCCGCGGGGCGAAAAAATAGGCCGAATGAGAATTGGTGTGTTCGCGTGCCGAGGGGCGCGATCGAAGCAGAGAGGAAGAGCAAATGTCGAACGACACGCGACCGCCGAGCGATGATGTTCTGAAGCTTGCTGCAGAAAAGGCGCGAAGATACGTCCGCAATGTTTATGACCGGAGAGTAAGTCCATCGGAAGCCTCCCTGGCTGCCCTTGGGGAGCTCAGCGAAGCTTTTCCCAGTTCCCCATGCGATCCATGCGGCGTAATCGAGAAGCTCGATCAAATTGGCTCGGAAGCAACGATGGCGACGACGGGGGGCCGCTACTTCGGCTTCGTGATCGGCGGAACGGTTCCGGCAGCAATAGCAGCAAATTGGCTAGCCGCGGCGTGGAACCAGAATGCGGCCTTGCGGGTGATGTCTCCCATCGCGGCGGAATTGGAGGAAAGAGTCCTTCGCTGGGTTTGTGAGGCACTGGAATTACCTCTAGATTGTTCGGGTGGCCTGGTTACTTGCGCCACCATGGCAAATTTCACGGCGCTCGTTACGGCGCGGCAGGCGCTGTTAGCGCGTGCCGGATGGGATGTCGCGGCTGACGGCATGTTCGGCGCTCCGCCCATTGAGGTGGTGGTTGGAGCGGAAGTGCACGCATCGATTCTGAAGGCGTTGAGTCTGGCGGGATTTGGGAGGAAGCGCGTAACCATGGTGGAAGCAGATGGCCAGGGACGGTTGCGTGCCGATAAGTTGCCGCGCCTGTCGGAGCGAAGCATTGTCTGTATTCAGGCGGGAAACGTAAACACGGGAGCGTTCGATCGTGCGGGGGAAATTTGTCAAGCGGCGAGAGACCAGGGTGCTTGGGTGCACGTCGATGGAGCGTTCGGTTTGTGGGCCCGGATTTCGCGAAAGTACGATCATTTGACGCAAGGGATCGATCAGGCTGACTCCTGGGCCACGGACGCGCACAAGTGGCCCAACGTAGGCTATGACAGCGGCGTGGTGCTGGTTAGAAATGGGGAAGCGCTGCGGGCTTCCATGGGCATAGCGGCGGCGTATCTGGAACCCGGCTTGCGCCGCGAGCCCATGCACCACGCTCCGGAATCGTCGAGGCGCTCACGGGGTGTAGAGTTGTGGGCGGCGTTGAAATCGTTGGGCAGGTCAGGGTTGTGCGCGCTGATCGAGCGAACATGCGCTCACGCGCAGCAATTCGCGGAAGCGCTGCGAAAACGTGGATTCGACGTATTGAATGATGTCGTGATCAACCAGGTGCTGGTGTCCTTTGGCCGGCCCGAAGTGACACGAGAAGTGATCCGGCGCGTCCAGGAAGACGGAACCTGCTGGTGCGGGGGAACCGTCTGGCAGGGAAAGACAGCGATGCGGATCAGCGTGTCTTCCTGGGCGACTACCGAGACGGATGTGGAATGCAGCCTTGAGGCGATACTACGCATCGCTGGCGAGTGCCACGCATTGTAACTCTTCGCAGGACACAAAGGCTGCGCGGAATTCCAGAAACAACTACTGGCTGTGCGCCACGCCTGAATTTTCAAGATCGGCAAAAGTCTGTGCCGTACTCAGATGCGTGTGAGAGAGCCGGTCGTGCCAGGTGAGTTCATCTTCGTCCCACATAGCCCATAGGAAACCCAGGAAAAAGGTTGCCGCGGAAAGGATGTAACCCGCGCTACGGAGAAGCATTTGTCTAGGTGTGGGCGGCTCGCCGGAAAAGCTGACCACCTCCAAGCCTCGCATCATCATGCCCGGGGTAGTGCCGCCGAAGACAGTGAAGAGCGCAAAGTACTGCAGATAGACAATGGCGAACGTCGTTGTATAAACGGCCGCATTTAATTTACTGAGCGTGAATTGTCCGCCGAGTGAACCGAAAAGCATCAGGAACCCGCCATACGCGAACAACAAACAGCAGAAATCGATCACCGCCGCGAGGCGGCGATCGTCGATGGAAGCCAGCCGGTGAAGTCCGGGCGGAGACTTACGTGCGTCTTCAACAGTAGGCGTTTGCGGGTTCGATTCAGAATCCGGCGGGAGAGAGACATCAATCACCATTTGTGATTCTTTAGGAATACGCTTCTTTGCTGGGCGGCCAATGGCGATGGTAAAGGAAAAATCATCCTCCACGCGTGCCGGGGTGTCCGCAACGGCTAGGGGAGTACTCGGCGTCGACTTGCGGGCTGGGTCCTCGAAAGAAAACCGAGATTGAGCTGCATTAGGAGCAAGCTTGCGCCGGCGACTGCGATACGCATCGAGGCGTTGAGCGAGTTCGCCGCGCCAGGCAGCATCTTGCTCGGCCTGCTGGGGCATCACGGGGCGTCGACTGGAGCGAGCGCTTCCCCCCGAGTCAAGCGCCGCGGGTACGGCCAAACTCTTCCCCGCGGAGACATCCGAGGGATCCTCCCAAACGGATGGGCCGACCGAAAAAGAAGAATCACAAAAGCTACAGGCGCGTACCGTTGACGGCAATACAGCGCCACACTGCGAACATGTTTTTGTCACCGTTGAGTTTTGCGCTGCGGACGCATCCACTCCGGTGAGGAGGGAACAAGGGGAGAATAGCATGCCGCGGAAATGTCAAGTAGATAAAGAAGAAGGTTTGTAACGAAAAAGACAGCAGGTGGTTAGCGGAAGCCCCGGGGAACGAAGCTTCAGGTGTCCATTTGCTGCGCGAGCATGTCCCGGCTGAAGGAGATGCGCCGTTCCAGTGCGACCGCGGCGAAATAGGCGCAATGTCCGCGTTCCGATTCGGTCCAGTCCTGCATCGAGGGAACGAACCGGGCAACCGTCGAGCGCAGGAAACTCAACAGTCTGAAATAGGCGCCGATCGCCTGGACGCTGTTGCGGTCTTCCGGGCGCTCCGGGCAGAGCTGCAAAAGCTGCATGACGCGCTGGAAATCATCACCAGAAGCGAGCCTCTGGATGCCGGTAACATCCTTAACCTCGGCAGACAAGGCCTGCTTTGAGGAAGCAGCGATGAGCGAGCGGCAATAGGAGATGAAAAACTGCAGCAAAGCCGCAGCAGAGAAAATGAAAATGACGCCGGCCATCATCGGGGCACCACCGCAAGCCGGGAGGGCACTGTGCGAGCCTCTTCCGGAACGTGCCAGAACGTATATGCCCAGGCTAATGGTAGGAAGCAGCCGAACAAGGGCGTCAGGTATTCAAAGACCGCGGCACGGTTCTGGTAGAGGTTCATTAACGCATAGTTAGCCGCAAACATGCTGAAATAGACGCCCATCGAGAGAATCAATTGGATCAGCCGTGAGCGCGTTTCACGCAGCTTTAGAACGGCGGCCCACAGCACATAGGTTAGAACAAGTCCGACAAAGTAAAGATTCTGGGAAATCTCCACAACAAAGTGTGTTAGCAGTCTGGAGTTAGACTGTTGCACGACAGCGTAGGAAAACACGGCTGTGCCGGAAAGAAGTACTACGGCCCCTGTCCGAATGTAGCGTCCAACCTCCATCTCGGCGAAAATATGGGAATATAGGCTGGTCAAGGCAAAAAAGAGAGCAATCGTGAGCAGGAAGTCCGAATAAAAGTAAAAATAGAGATACTCCTTCGAAGCGTAGCCGTAGTGCGTAAGAATGTCGTAGCGCGCTATACTCATTACCACTGAGGCAGCCATATACACATTCAAAAGAAGATAGCGCCGAAAGGCATTCTTCTTGAATGCGCACACCAAAACCACCGCCTCTAATAGCGTGCAAATTAACCAGACGATGTATTGGTACGGACCGAGCACTCAACCATCCTTGCCGCGCCCTGGTCCATCCCCACCAGCGATCAGTTACGTGGGTTACTTACCAGGCGTCGGCTGCTGCGGAGCCTTGCTGCTATTCCATGGAATTGGAGGCAATGGTGCTCCACCGTTCTTCCACGGGATCGGCGGCAGTGGTGCTCCGCCATTTGCTAGGATCACGGAGCCATCACCATGAGTGACGACCACCGTCTTCAAGCTCATTGCCCCAACCAATACGAGCATCGCCAGCAATACAACCGTGAGTTTACGTGACATTGTGCCTCCGAGGGATGAAACAGCCCCGGTGGCAGTGTATGCTTTACAACATCAATGTCAAGCAGCTCAGGGTATGAGCTTGTTCCGAATCGATACACACCAACCCGTCCCATCGTTTCGATAAGCCTTCGCCTACCTGATGGGTGGGACAGTGTCCGAACACGAGTAGGATAGATTTTGGGCCTGTACGGGTCAACGGTACCGTAGTACTAAGTTTTATAGGACTACCTGGCCCCTGGTTATGGAGAGTACTTTGTCGAGGATTCAGGGGAGGTGCAGACCAGCGGCATTCCTGACGCCCGGACAGGCCAATACGGAGTCATCTTTGATGGGCTCTCTGTCGTTGTCTCGGTTAAAGGTTTTAAGACTGTCCCGGTCGTCCGGGTACAACTCCTTGACACCCTCACAGGCGAATCCGTAGCATAAAGAACCGCCTATGCCGGCGTAGCTCAGTGGTAGAGCGAGGGTCTCATAATCCCTAGGCCGTGGGTTCGATTCCCCCCGCCGGCACCAATCTCCGCACCTAGAGGTGGCGATTGCCCCGATCAGGCTGCTCGTAATCGATCCCGCAACCGAACTCGCTCAAGAGTATCTCCGTCAGTGTTTTGCCCATAATCCAGCGTAGCTCTGGCCGTCAGCCCGCCCTTGGGACGGCTTCAGGCGTAGTATGTTCAACTTGCGATGCGGCCCGAATGAAATGCCGCGAGAAGCGCTGACCAGGGGTTCTGGAAAGCAGATTGCACGAAAGGATCTGCTCCGAGCTCAGGAGCACAGGGATGATTAATCGCCGGGAAGCCTCCAGCATCCTGCGTGAATCCGCGGTGACCGTTTTTGTCAACTCCCTTGCCGGCGGGGGTCGGGCACGTCGTCATCTGGCACGAATTCAGGAACTCTTCGAGTCCTCCCAGGTTCGGGCGCAATTTGTAATAACGAACAGCGCGGCGCAGCTCGAGTGGTGCGCGCAAAATGCCATTTCGCAGGGTCGGCGAACGTTCTTTGCCATGGGTGGTGATGGAACGTTTCAGGGGTTAGTGAATGCGACGTTCGGGGCCGAAGCGCTCTTAGGTGTCCTCCCCCTCGGAGGCGGAAATGATTTCGCCGCCGCTCTGGGGTTGCCGGACGATCCCGTGAAAGCGGCGGCATCCGTCTTGCGTGGCAATCCGCGTTTTGTGGATCTCGTGAGAGTGCACACTGCCGATGGGCGAACGCGCCTATATGCCGGTGGAGGAGGCATTGGACTAGATGCAGAGGCAGCGCGCTATGCGAACGGTGCTTACCGCCGTTTTCCAGGGCGATCTCGGTACGTGGCATCCGCTTTACGCGCGCTGGTAGGATTCGTCCCCCTGAGAGTCCGTGTTGAATTTCCCGGCAGCGATCTCAGCCCCGTGGAAGCCAAAGCTTTGCTAGCTGCGGTGTTAAATTCGCCATCTTATGGTGCCGGTCTGAGATTGGCTCCAGGTGCAATCGTTGACGACGGGTGGATCCACGTAGTCCTGATCGAAGATATCGGCACGATCGAAGTGGCACGGCTCCTGCCGCGGCTAGTGGCAAGCGGTGAACTTCGAAGTTCCCGTGTGAAGCGATGGCGCATCCAGCGCGTGCGCTTGACGACGAACCGATGCTGCCTCTTTCATGGCGACGGCGAAATCATCGGCCCGACGCCCGTAGAGATCGCAGTAGTACCCCGAGCCATACAGGTGTTGGCGCCGTTTACGGAGTGAGGCGGACTAGGCCACCGGCACGCGACTCCTCCCGCGATCGCGAGAATGTAAGGCTTGCTGATGGCCAGCGCGCGGCGAACAATTTGACTATTTCTTGCGTATTTTGCGGCGAATGTCGGGCCAGAATTCTTTGACCACGTAGGTGAGCGTATCGTACCCGACCTGCGAACCCCACACACTCGCGGTGTTCCGCAAGTTTCGATCCGCACGGGGATGGTAGCTATACGTCGAAATTCCTGCGGAAAGGGCACTGCCGATAACTTCAGAGAAGTTGGCCTGCGAGTGCCCAGAATCGCCTCGCGTGATGATAACGCGGCTCATGGCATAGCCGGTTCGGTGCCAGAAACCTCCCTTGCCGGATTGGAAGAAGCGGGGATCCTGACGCAACAAAGAAGGAAAGACTGCGCTGGTCATGAAGTTCTCGATACTGCCGTCGGCGAAGGCCGCGCCGAATCGCTTTCCGTAACCGGCCGCGCCTTGGCCGTAGCCCGGCTCACTGTTCTCCGCCTGGCTGATACCAGCGAGGAAACCGTACCAGGGAAACTGTACATAGTCGAAAGAACTCCGCCCCACGACTTTAAACTTCTGTCCCGCCGTGAGAGGAGGAACCTGGTTCGCATTCTCCAGCGTTAGAAAATTGGGCAGCGTAAAAAAGAGCCGGTCATTCGAAGTGCCGGTCGTTTTGCCTTGGGCGTCCTTCTCTTCCTTGTCTTTGTCGTCCTTAACAGGGACTTGTGGTTTCTGGGTTGAAGAAGACTGAGCGGAAGGCGCATCGCTCTGCTTCGGTGCCGGAGCATCCGGTTTCTCCTGAGCGGCACAATTCCCCGCGCTGGCGGCGATCGCAACAAACAGCAGTGCTAACTTATCGATTTTTCCGTGAAACAATATGGTCCCTCGGTCTCAAAATTGGCGCTCTATTTCGGCCAGTCATCAGTGTAGCTGAGTCAGATGCGGTGAACGAACAATTTGGGTGCACGAGGAACGTTACTGTAACCTGATGAGTTTGCGGACCAGTCACCGGGGGAAATCCAGGGGAACGCTCAGCTCTTCCTCTTGTCGACCTTGAGGTTCAGAACGATGTCCTTCCGGCTGTCGAAGCTGGAGACCGTTCGGGTTGCGGATTTGGCGCCTTCTTTTTCGGCATGGAGCTCGTAATCGGCGTTGGGATCCAGCCCGCTGAAACGGTAACTGCCGGTGTCGTCGGTGTAACTGCTGCGAACAGAATTGGTGCGCAGATTCTTCAGAAAAACAACACTGCCCGAAAGGGGACTCTCGGACTTGTCCTCTACCACGCCCCGAACCGTGCGGAGTTGCGCCTCCCGCTTTTTGTCTTGCGCCGCGGCAACGGTGGCAAAGAGAGCAAGAATCAATGCCAGACCGCAGATCCGCCGGCACGCGCTCATCCCTTGCCTCCTGCGGTTAGCTGCATTCGGAATACCATGCTTTCCTCGTTCGCGCCGCTGTTCGCGTCGATGGTTCGCGTCTGTTCAGCGAAACCCTTGGCGCGGACTACCATTTCATAGTCTGACCCCTGAGGCACGCGGATTGCAAATTCGCCGCGCGAATTCGTGTAGCTCTCCCAGCGAAACTTTTTCTCTCCCGTTTTCCGGATGCGAAGTTGCACACCCGGGAACGAGAGAGCTTTGTCCGTATACACAGTTCCGCGAATCAGAAAATCATTTATGTGGCGGTATTTTTCCTTGCCTGGCTTGCTCGGCGGGGTCGTTGGCGCTGTCGGAGCAGGAGTAGACGTAGGCGGCGGAGGTTCCTGGGCCTGTGTAGATGCTGCAGAAAAGAGGAACATAAGCGCTGCCGTGCAGAGAATCACGATCCGCTGCTGGCGGTGCATCCGATCACTCCTTGAAAGTTTAGATGTTGTTAAGAGCACCGGAGGATGCCAGGCGGCGCCGGGCAGGCCTGTTACTCCTCGCCGTCTTCTTCGTCTTCCTCGTCGTCATCATCGTCGATGAGGTCGCCATTTTGGCCGGTCTTTTCTTCCTCTTCTTCCTCGTCTTCTTCGTCCGAATCATCGGCGATGAGGTTCAGGTGGACCGGATGAGTCTGAGAAACCTCGAGTTCGGATTCACACTCGGGACAACTCAGGATCTCGCCCTCTTCGACTTCGTCTTCATCGACATCGATTTCGGCGGAACATTCAGGGCAACGGATCACGGCTCCACCCTCCGTATAATCGTTTGCGAAGTGGGGTACGAAGTCCGTCCCCACCACCGTGCAGCGTATTATATACCGAGGGTAGGAAGTCAACTCCCATGCATCGCAACGCTGCAGTGAACGCCATTGTATCGTGGCAGGAGGGATCCTTCGAATGGCCTCTTCCAGAGAATACCCCGAACGGCCGGTGGTTGGCATCGGTGGCGTGATTATCGATCAGGGCCGCACGCTGCTAATCCGCCGCGGTAGCGAACCGTTGCTCGGTGAATGGTCCATCCCCGGGGGCACGCTGGAACTCGGCGAGAGTTTAGAGGAAGGCGTCGCCCGGGAATTGCTGGAAGAAACCGGAATTGAGGTCCGGGTACTTGATCTGATCGAGATATTCGATCGAATTTACTTGCAAGATGGGTCAGCCGGTGCAGGGGTGAAACGAGGGCCGCGATTTCACTTCGTCATTGCGGATTATCTCTGCGAGCGCCTTAGCGGCGACCCGCGCGCGGGTAGTGATGTCACCGATGTCGCATTCGCGCAGGAAGACGAGCTCACCCGGTTTCATCTGACGGAGACTGCGACGCGAGTCGTGAAGAAAGCATTCGCCATGGATCGCGCGCGACGGGCGGCAACATAATGGGACGCAATTAAAGAGTCTTGGCGATTTCGATGCTTCCGGTGGAATCCGTAAGTTGAAGCTGACAGCCGCCAGAACCGATAGTGCCATTCAGCGAATCGCCCCCAATGCTGCCGGTCGCGGTGACCGGCAATTCGGACGTGATTCGGCCGAACGACGTTCTGGCCGTGAGGTTGTAGCCTACGCCCTCCGGAACGTGCACGCGGATGGATGAAAAAGATGTCTTCAGCGAAATATCGCGGCAACCGCTGGCCGGACGCATGGCAGTCACCGCGATTGCGCCGTTCTGATTGTCTACGGTGATGCGTCCTGCAATCGCGTCCAACGTGACTCCGGCGAAAGATGTCTTCACGCTGGCGTCACCTTTTACGTTTCTTGCGGTGACTGAACCATTGCTGTTTTCCACCGTCAGATTGCCGCCAATCCGTTCTGTCAAGACGCTTCCAAAGTTGGTCTTGGCAAAAGTCTCTCCGCCGATGTCGGTAAGCGTGACGCTCCCGTTCCCGGTGATAGCGCGAATTCCCTTTGGGATGTTGGAAGCTTCGATGGCTCCAAAGGAAGACTTCAGCGTGACGCTCCCGCGTGCATCACGCACCGAGATTTTTCCGTTGGAGGTTTCCGCGTCTAGAGCCCCGCCGATGGCGTCCAGTTCGATGTTGCCGAAGGAATCGCGTATGGTCACGGAACTGCCGGTCACAGAGCTGCCTTTGACCCGGCCATTGTTCGTGGTGCAATTCATACGGCCATGCACGTCGGCAAAAGTGACGTTGCCGAAGCTGCTCGTGACGTCGGCGGGGCCGCCAATCCCCGAGATCTCTACGTTTCCATTATTGTCGCGGACCGACAGATCACCATGGATATTCCGCGCTTCAACATTCCCGAACGAAGTGGAGATATTTGCGGAAGCGGCATCCGTCAGTGTAACCGCGCCGTTCCCGCCCGTGATTGTTGCCCCGCCCTGAATATTTCGTGCGGTGATGCTGCCGAAACGATTCCGTACCTCCAGAGCGCCCTTCACGTCAGACACTTGCACGGAACCGTTGTTGTCGCTGACGGAGACATTTCCCGCTGCCCCTGCGAGTTCAATGCTTCCAAAAGCGTTGTTCCACCGTCCAGGGCCGACGTCGCGAACCGTGAGCGTTCCGTAGCCATTCTCAACATCCCCTGCTCCGTGAACGCCCGCAACTTCAACACTCCCGAAACTGTTCCGCAGGGTAATCGGCGCCTCGGATGGCATCCCGATGTCATAATTGACGGACCATGAAGAGTGCTTGCTGGAATGAAACCAACTCTTCTCTTCGTCGGGATAAATTGTCTTGATGCGCACTCCTTCGCTTGTTTGTTGCACTTCGATTTTGATTTTTTGCGCGAAGGATTCTGCTTCCTCATGCGAACTAGCTTGTGCGCGGATCGTGGCGGAAATCTTTACTTCGCGGCCGGACTCACCATGCAGTTTGATACTTCCGAACTTGTGCTCGATGCGCACGGACTTGCCCGCCCCTAGAGTTACCGCCTGCTGAAAGTCCCGCGATACTTGTTCCTGCGCCGAAGTTGTGGCCCGCGCGGGGCTCGGGGTAAAGAGCAGCGTGGCGGAGCACAGTCCAGCAATCATTGCCAGACGCCTCAGTGCTCTCCGGAATAGGGATGGAATGCGAAACATTATTGTCTAACCTCCAAAACTTCCTCCAGCGTGTGCTGCTTTTCCTGATACATGGCCAGCAACTGGTAACGCAGTTGCGCATTCGATGGATTCCTTCCCGCCTGGGCGCGGAGATCGGCGATGGCGCTATCCAGCACAAGCAATTTCTCGTGATAGTTGGCGAGCAGTGGCGTCGTGGGATTCTCTAGCTGCGGCTTGGTCTCCGCGGCGAGCTTGTCGATCGCGTGCTCGTATACAGTTTCCGCGCTTTCCACTTCCTTCAGGGCGCGGCTCTGTAGCAGCGATTTATCGTTCTCCACTTTGTGGCCGGGCCGACGAAGAATAAGCCAGCCCCCAGAAATCGTCAGCGCCAGAGCGAGAGCGCTCGCCAAAGCGGTCTGCCACGTGGGCCAAAAGCTTGCCAGGAACGAAAACCAGTTCTTGCGCCCGGCGCGCTGCGCGTTTCGCGCTGCCTGTTCGACAAGTGCGCGCTCGATTCGCGGCCAGAACGAAGGGCTGTCCGAGCAGTCGCGCAGCTCTTTCGCCGCGACACTCAGCGACTTCCAAGCGCGAACCTCTTCCGCACAAAGTGGGCAGGAAACGGCATGGGCTTCCAGCGCCGCCCATTCAGCGGACGTGCCATCCTGAAAAATCAGGTCTCGATCGCTACAGGCAACATTCATCGTTGGTCACCGTGTTTCCGCGTCGCCCTGACCCGGTCGGGGCGGTTCCAGCATCAGGCGAAGATTCTTCTTCGCCTGAAAAAGTGTATTCTTTGAGGCCGTCTCGGTCATCTCCAGCATCCCGGCAATCTCCGCGTGGCGGAAGCCTTCGACCTCGTACAAAAGGAAAACATCGCGTTGGTGTCGAGTAAGCTTCTCTAGCGCACGCTCCAGGGCCATGCGCAATGTCGGATGTGCTCCCGGCGCACGGGGCTCCAGCCGCGGCGTCCCCTCGGAATCGTCGTTCGCAATTTCTTTCTTCCGCATCCGGCTGCGTCGCGCGTCGTAACACGTGTTGATCAAGATCCGGTACGCCCAGGTGACGAAACTCGATTGGCCACGAAAGCTCGCGATGCCGCGCTGCACTTTCAGAAACGTCTCCTGCACGGCGTCCTCGGCGTCGGTAGGGTTGCCAAGGACATTCCGCGCCAGGTTCTTCATACGCGCACCATGCATCGCGTAGAGACGCTCGTACGCATGCAGATCGCCGGACCGGCAGGCAACAGCCAGTGCGGCATCTTCGCTCGTGGCATCTACGGCGGCCTGGCGGGAGCCGCCGGCAATGTGCTCGGAAGGTTCCACTGGCGTCCCCCGTTCGCGCAGCGTGGAAGTGATTCTAGTCTTCCAAGGCAGCGCAAGTCCCATAGTTCCCATTCCTGGCTCCTTAGGGTATAGACGACGGGACAGGGCGAAACGTCAGGGGCGGAGATGTGCGGAGAGCGCCTACATTCTTCTCATTCTAGCTGGTTTAGCGAGCGGTCTGGGTTAGCGAGGGAGAGCCATCAACGGCCAAATAGATCTTCTTATGCAAGAGACTGTTTTCATGGCCAATGACCAGCCGAGTTTCAGGGTCGTCCTCGGTAATTAGTAGCCGGAGGCCGCGAGCATCCCTCCGGACATCGAAGACAAAATCTGTCGTGTAGGACTGGCCTGGCCGGAGCGGTTGCGCTAGCGACGTGGAGTTGTCAGGGAGATGGGCGATGGCCCTCTGACCTTCCGGCGACGGCGCGAACTTGTCTCCGCCGTCGTCGACCAATATAACCTTGCGGGGGTTGGGAGTGAGCGGCCCGTTCCCGCGATGCGCCGAGATGGTACGCTCGTCAAACCAGGTCCGCACTCGAACAACGACAAACTCCCCGTGCGCGTAGACCTGTTGTATCTCCTGACCTAGCACGGCGGTTGTTTGCGAGCCGACCAGAGAATAAGCAATGTGGCAATCGATCTCGCAAAAATACTTCCACCCGCCGGCCGGCAAGACCTCCTCGCTGCTCGCGAAAGAAACGCCGGTCAGGAGGATGAAATAGCCGGCAGCAATCGCGACCATCGCGCCCCCACCAAGCTTGGTGAAGAACGCTGAGCGCCGAACACTGCCGTAGAGCAGCACAAGAAAACAAACGCCAATCATGAACATGGTGCCGAGGAAGAAAAGCACCACCACCGGGGCAAAGTGTGGCATAGATTCCGACATGGTCTTTGCACCTCCTACTCCTCGTTCAAAATCAGCCGGCGATGGGATCCGGCAAAGCGCCGCGAGTGCGCTCGCGTCTGCTGAACTCGTTCACAGCCGCCTCCAGATCGGCGGCGGTAAAGTCCGGCCAGCGCTTTTGCAAGAACACAAATTCCGCGAAGGCGCATTCCCACAGGAGAAAATCGGAAAGCCGCTGTTCCCCGCCCGTTCGAATCAGCAAATCGACTTCCGTCGAGCCGCCGCGGTGGACTTCTGCTAGCACATTGCTGAAGGATTCGGGCGAGAGCTCGGTGACTTTGTAAAAGCGGCAAGCAGCGTGATAGATCGCTTCGCGAGCGGAATAATCCACCGCGAGCCGAAGGTGAAGGCGCGAGCCCCTTGCCGTGGCCGCTTCCGAATCCGCTATGGCCTGGCGGAGCGTGGCGGGCAAGCGATCGCGGCGCCCGATGATGCTGAGCCGCACACCTTCATCGATGCAGTGAGTCGTTTCCGTAAGCAGGTACTCGTGCAGCAGCCGCACGATGGCGTTGACCTCGGCGGCGGGGCGCTTCCAATTCGCCGAGGAAAGCGCGAAGAGCGTCAGTGTGTGAATGCCCATGCGGGGCGCCGCTTCGATAATACGGCGGGCGGACTCTGCTCCGGCGTGATGACCCGCGGAGCGCGGTAAGCCTCGCGAAGTGGCCCAGCGGCCATTGCCGTCCGAGATGATGGCTACGTGGAGACGCGCAACCTGGGCAATGGCCGGTTGCACTGTGGGAATCTGTCGTACTAGCAGATGATGCATGAGCTCATTCTTTCTCCGCCGCGGAGGAAGTGTTGCAAACTACTCTGCAATGCAAAGTGAAAAGCCAAAATTTTTTGCCGTTTTACCGCTCGCGTGTCGCGCGGATTAGAGCTTCCATGTGATTCAGGTAGCGCTCCAGCGCTCGCCGCCCCGCGGCCACCAGGCGGTATTCCGTCTTCGGCAGACGTCCGTCAAAAGATTTTGTGCACACGATGTATTCGGCTTCTTCCAGCTTGCGGGCGTGAACGCTCAGATTACCGTCGGTGGTCTTCAACAGTGCTTTCAGCTCATTGAAAGTCAGGGAGCGGTTCACGGCCAGCGCACTCACAATACCCAATCGGATGTGTTCGTGAATCAGCCGGTCCAGGTCGGTAGGCACAGCTTCTCGCGCGGGATTGCGGATAGCTTCCAACGGAGCGCCGCGCTCCCGAGACCGCTGCACACGTTCTTGATGCGCCGTAGACGACTTAGCCATGCGATTTGCTGCTAGCCTCCATAATGCCGGGCGATCCACCAGCCAAAGCCGATTTGCACGACTCCGAATCCGGTGGCCATGAACGCGTCGCCCCACGCCGCTGGCGCGAAAAGCGCAGCGCCACCAAGCAACATTAAGCACAAACCCATCACCGGCACAATACGTACTGAGAATGCTCCACCGGTAACAATAGCCGTCCCGTACAACAAGAGCCAAACACCTGGCAGGGCCGCGAGGCTGCCGGCGTGATAGAGAGCGAAGGTCAAAAGGCCGCCTACAACGATCGGCGGCGCAAAGCTAAGAACGAACTTGCGGCCAGGTCCGGAGAAAAGCGCCGAGTTGGCGCGGTGCGCTTTGGTGGCGGCGGCGGGCGCCGCGATGGCCACAGCCACAAAGGCTTCGATCAACCAAACGGCAAGCCAGGTACGCGGCGTGCTCTGCCGCGAAGCCGCGAACGCGGCCACCAACGCTGTAACCCCCATGGCCACCCCGCCCCAGCCGGGCACGGCGGTAAATTCGGCGGCGCTCTCCATCGTTTCGCGAATGTAGCGAAGATGATCGGCCGCGCGAGCGTCGATGGGAATGGGCTCGCGTTGCGGAGAGCGAAGCGGACCGGAAATCGCCATGGCAAAAAGCTAGCACCCGGACTCGGACTTGTCAAGTACTTTGTAACGTAAAGTGAAGGAGAGGGAAATTTACTGTTTCCGAGGGTAACGGCCTTTCAGGGAATTCCACCGAATCATGAATACGTCGATAAACATCTGAATGCTGTCGTGCAGCATGCTCACCTTGGTGGCAGGTGAATGCCCCCAGCGGACGGGAATCTCAACTGCCCGCAATCCATGGCGCCGCGCCAGATACAGCAATTCCGGGTCGAATCCGAAGCCCTCGATGGTTTGCTGCTCAAAGATGATGCCGCACCGCTCGCGTTGGAAGGCCTTGAAACCGCACTGCGTATCGACAAATGGCAGCCACAAGATGCTTCGCACAATTTTGTTGAAGATAATTCCTGCGAATTCGCGGAAGAGAGACTCATGTACGGTGATCAAACTGCGGTCCATCGCCCGGGAGCCGATCGCCACGTCACACGTCTCCAGGGCGTCGACGAGTTTTCCGGCTTCCTCAATCGGCGCGGAAAGGTCCGCGTCTGTGAAAAGCGCGATGCGTCCGCGGGCTTCCTGCATGCCGTGGCGCACGCTGTAACCCTTGCCTCGGTTGACATCATTCGAAAGCACGCGGAGCGTGGGAATCTTGATGCGAAAATATTCAGCGACCGCGGCCGTGCCATCCTTCGAGCCATCGTCCACAACCAGAATTTCCGCTTTGCGCCCTGACGCCGCGAGGTACTCGGCAATCCGTTCCAGCGTTGCTGGAAGCCGCAATTCCTCATTGTATGAGGGGATGATGATGGACAGTTCGGGCGCGGCTGAGGTCATCGTCAGGAAGGTTCCTGCCAGCCATGGAAGCCGACGAGCGGTACAAATCGGCAGCCCTCCAGCATCTTGGTGGGGAAAGCATCACCACGCTTTTCGAGCAGCTGCAATTCCTGGTGTTCCGTGTCCCCCACGGGAAGAATCATCCTGCCGCCTTCGGCAAGCTGAGCGAGGAGCGGCTTTGGAACCGCGGGAGCAGCAGCGGCGACCAGGATCGCATCAAAAGGCGCGAATTCCGAAAGTCCAAGTGTGCCGTCACCGCAATGCACGTGGGCGTTTGCGTATCCAAGCCGAGTGAGCTTGGCGGAAGCGTTGGAAGCCAGCTCCGGCCTCCGTTCGATCGTGAAAACTTCCATTGCCAAACGGGACAGCACCGCGGCCTGGTAGCCGCAGCCTGTGCCGATTTCCAGAACCCTGTCGCTGGGCTGTAAACGCAGCGCCGCTGTCATGGCGGCAACAATATAAGGCTGCGAAATAGTTTGACCGCCCCCAATGGGTAAGGGGAGGTCATCATACGCGTGCGAACGTAACTCCTCGGAAACAAATTCGTGCCGCGGCACTGCCGTCATGGCCGCAAGCACGCCGCCATCGGTGATACCACGACGGCGCAACTGCTTTTCAATCATTTCTATGCGCTGTGCAGCGTACTCTTTTTTCTCAAGCATGAGTAACCGCCGCCGCATGTTTTTCCCAGGCGCTCGTTCTCAGGATCTCTTCCATTTGCGACAGGGTAAAGTCGCACTCCTCATCCCGATTGTAGAAGTGTGGCGAGACCCGTACGCCGGCCTTGGGACGGTAGTCGACAAGGATGTCCCGGGCGAGGAGTTCCCGGCATACCTCGTAGGCATGCGGGCATTCAATCGAGACGGTGCCCGCGCGCTCCGCCGGGCCTTCCGGCGTGTTCACGCGCCATCCGCGGGACCGGGCGTCTTCGATGAGCCGCGCGGTCATGCGCATGGATTTTTCGCGTATCGCCGCGATGCCAACTTTGTTGAGAATCTCCAGCCCGGGCTGGCACGCATAGAGCGCCGGAATGTGGGGAGTACCGTTCAGATAACGGTAGGAGTCTTCCCGCGGGTCTATGGCGCCGGTTTCAAATGCAAACGGGCGGCGGTGCGCGCTCCAACCCGTGAGCGCTGGGCGCAGCTTGGCGCGCAAATCCTCGCGAACGTACAGGTAGGCGACACCCGGGCCGCCGCAGAGCCACTTAAGGACTCCGCCTACCGCAAAATCAACACCCAGGCCGCGTACGTCCAGAGGAATTGTTCCGGCAGCCTGAAAAACATCGAGAATCACGTGCGCCCCGACGCGGCGAGCCCGTTCAACAATGGCGCGCGCGTCGACGATCGACGAACTCCGGAATAGAACCTGCGAAATCGGCACGAGCAGCGTCGTTTCATCGATGGCCGAGAGCAGTCTGTCCAGGTCAATCCGAATGTGGCTCGGAGTCGGGATGACTTCGACGCGCGTGCCCAGCCGGCGTTGCTCATGATAGAAATATTGGGTCGAAGGAAATTCGAGCTCAACCATCACAACCTTGTTGCGAGGCCCGCGGAAATCAAAGCAGGACGAAATCACCGCCTGGGTTAACGTCACATTCTGGTGCAGCGAAATCTCGCCCGGGCCCGCTCCGATCAGCGGTGCGATCCGGTCGCCCACGCCCACGGCCATCTCCCACCAACCCTCTTCCCAGGCGCGAACACCACGCTCCGCCCAGGAATCGGCATAGGAACGCAAACTGTCGTAAACTCCTCGGGGCATTGCTCCCAGCGAATTGCTGATCATGTAAGTGCTGCGGTCCAGGATCGGAAATTCCTCGCGCCACTTCAGCAGTTCATCCATCGTGTGCTTCTCCCGGGAATGGATTGCGGGGACCGACTCTTCTCCAAACAAAGTAGCACACCGTGAGGAACGCCAGCCAGGGCGCGCCAGCCTCGAGCGTAATGCGAAATCCCGGAACCCACCAAGTGGATATCAAGACGGCCAGCACTCCTCCCAACCCTGCCAGTGACGCCCACGGCCCGGGCGGCCCCAGCTGTAGGTATGGCTTCGCCTGCCGTTTGTGAAAGCGGCGGAATGCCAGGTGCGTCAGCAACGTCATCAGCCACGCGAATAGTGCCCCAAACGTGCTGAGCCCGATCATGAAAACGAAAAGTGAGTCTTTGAAATATTCCGACAACAGGAGTGCCGCGACCATTCCTCCCGCCGAAGCCAGCACCGCAAACACCGGCATGTTCTTTGCGCTTAACCGGCCAAGCGCCGCGGGAACATAACCGCCGCGCGCCAGGGAGAAAGCCAGACGCGCCGCAAAATACAAATTGGCGACAGCGCTGGAAAGCGCCGCGGTCAGCACCACGAAATTCATGATGTGGCTCGCGGCAGGAATGCCCACAGTCTGAAAAACGCGCACGAAGGGGCTTTCGCCGAGGCCGATCTGCGCCCACGGGACAATCCCAACAACAAGTGCAAGCCCAGCTACATAGAACAGCACTAGCACAACCAGGGTCCTTCGCAGTGCCTTCGGAACCGCCACTTTTGGATCCGCGGCTTCGCCTGCCGTGCTTCCTACAACCTCGATTCCGAAAAAACTAAAAAGCCCCAAAATCACGCCCAGCCCGACGCCTTTCCACCCATTCGGAAAAAAACCGCCGTGCGACGTGTAGTTTCTGAAGCCGACTTTGGGAAATCCCACACCGCATAGCAGTGCTGTCCCCAGAATCAGAAAAGCAACAATGGTCACTACCTTGATCATCGAGAGCCAATACTCAAAGGTCCCAAGCTTTCCGACGCTGGTGCAGTTGACGTAGAGAATCATGGCCGAGAACAACCCGATCCAGACCCAAGACGGAATCCCCGGAAACCAGAATTTGCAATAGATCGACGCAGCCACGACTTCGCTGCCTACGACCACCATCATGCACAGCCAATAGGTCAGCCGAATCGCAAATCCGGCCCACGGATTAAGGTACATCTCCGCATAGAGCCCAAACGATCCTGCTGCCGGGTGCGTTGCTGCCATCTCCGCAAGCGCCAGCATCATCGTCACGGCGATGCACGCGGCGCCGGCAAAACTCAGAATCACCGCCGGCCCAGCAAGTTTCACGGAAATGGCGCTCCCCAAAAACAAGCCCGTGCCGATTGTGCTCCCCAGGCCGATCATGGCGAGCTGAGCGGGCGTCAGTTTGCGTTGCAGGCCCGCTTCGCGCTCCAGGACTTCGGCGGGAGCAGCCACCTCAACGGATACGCCACGGCTTATTTCGGTGTTATTCATGGCGGGGCATCGTAACAGAAATTCGTTACCTGTTCCCGGACCTGAACGTTGGGCCAGTAAGCGACGCAGCACGACTGTCCCCCAAAACAGTCGCGCCGCCCCATGGCGCTCCCTAAAATCGAAGTCGTGGCGCGATTGCGAACAAAGCCGTCACGGAGGCAGTCATGAAAGCGGTCCTTGCACTGATCATCATTTACGTCGGCACTTTTTTCCTGGTCATTCAGGGAGCATCTCAGAACGCCGTGCAAGCGGCGCCGCAAAGCGCGGCCTCGCTGCCGAACAGCGCTGCCGCTCTTCAAGCAAATTCCTCCATTGATCCGGCGAAACAAGCGGACATTCGCGCGCTGATGGAGCTCGTGGGTGCGCGAGACCTCGTGCAGGACGGGACCAACACGGCTATCGAGCAGTCCCGGGAAAAACTGCTCGCCACCGTTCCCAACAACGACAAGGGCCAGGCGTTTGTGAATGCATTCGCGGCCAGCTACCAGAAGAAACTCGACGTCGACCAGGTAACGGAACAACTCGTGGCGATTTACGACAAGCATTTTACGGATGATGAAATCAAGGGGCTGCTCCAGTTTTACGGCTCGCCCTTGGGACAGAAGGTCGCCGTGGAGATGCCCAAGATCGGCCGCGAGACTCAAGCTGCCGTGCGGTCATCCGCCGGCAAAGCCGCCAAGGATGCGCTGGCAGAATTGAAGCAGCAGAATCCGGAAATTGGACAATCGGCACACCTTGGAAACGGTGCAGGCCCGGGCCGCTGGCAGCAGCACCGCGGGCAACAGGGCGGACAGGCACAACTGTCCCAGCAACAAACTCCCCAACAACAAGATCCGCAATAACACGAATTGCCGTTTAGGAAGCGCTTTCCGTCTACGGAAAGCGCTTTTTGATTTTTATATCTATACCAAACGTTCCGTTCTGATCTCGCAACCCGACGATGGAAACGTTTCGGTCCACGTTGTATTCCACTTGAATCACCTGTTGCTGCGTCGAGCTCACATTGGAAACATAAGTGACGGTGAGGTTGCGAGTAATCTGTTGCTCGACGGTAACGCGCGACGCCGCGTTTTGTTGGGAACCCGTCGAGCCCACTCCTGCGAGGCCAGGATCGACGCGGAAGCGCGTGATCCCAAACAAACGTTCCAGGCGCCCGCCTAATTGGCTGGAAATCGCTTCCGAAAGAATCGCCGAGGCCCCCGCCGTTCCACTCTGAGACGCGCCGCCGCTGCGCGTCGTGGCCTCAGAGCTGGTTTGTCCCAGAGCCAGCAATGTGATGATGTCGTTCGCAGGGAGCGGTGGATCGGAGCGGTACGCCAGCGTGAGCTTGCTGGCCGGGCCGTTGAAATTCAGCGTGATTTCGTACTGCTGAATCGTCGTCGTTGCTTCCACATTCAAGACCGGGTCAAGCCGGAACGGATTGGAGAAGTTCAGATCTCCTCTCGTAACCCGGTAACGGTTGCCAGCAAAATACAAATCCCCCGACAAGAGGTGGATGTGTCCGAGGAGAATCGGGTGCTCCCACGTTCCCCGCACGCGAAGATTCGCGTCGGCTTGCAGTTGCGCACCAGGCCATTCCATGCGCGCATCGGGCGCCGACACCGCTTCGATGTCGAACTGCAGATTGCGCAAGTACGGTGAACTGGTAGTGGGGCTTGTGATGCCTTCCTTTGCGGAGACTAGCATCCCTGCAACTTCGAGTCCGTGTGTGAGAGTGACCCGTTCGATGGTCACCCGCCCGGAAAGCAGTCCCGCCGTCGGCGTGCCGGTGAAGCGCAGCGAACCTCCCACCAGCCAACTCATGCCCTCCGGATAGCGGATGCGCACGCGATCGGTGCGAACGCTGACATCGTAGCGCAGCGGACTATCCGCGTAATTCACGCTCCCGGAAAGATGCAGCGTACCTCCCCCGGATTCCGCGCTCATATTCTCGAAGTACATGCGCGTAGCATCGAATACCACGTCACCGGTGATGGCGCTGAGTCCGGTGGGAAAATCCGCGGCGCGCGCGGAGGCGTTCTCGATATGCACACGCCCGGTGATGCGCGGCCGGTCCAGTGTCCCCTCAAAAGCAGCGTTGACCTGCGCGGGGCCGCGTGCGTCGAGATTTGGCACAAAACCTCTGATGAGCCGCAGGTCCAGAGCGCCATTGAGGTGCAACCCGACAGTGCGGCGCCCGGCAAACTGAACCGAACCCGCAATCTGCAAATTGGTGTCCGTTCCTCGCAGCGTGAGCGGGTCGATCTCCAGGCTATTCTTCGTCGAGCGGAAATGAACCGGCCCGGTGTTTTCCAGCCGTACGTTGGCGTAGTTCATTGCCAGGCGCGAGAGACTGGCATCCACGATGATGTCTTGCGGCTGCTTCAGCGAGCCGTTTATAGAAATGTCGCCATCTGCGTTCGCATGGCCGCTGAATTCTTTCAGGTGCAGAGCGGAGAGCAGAAAAGGATCCAGGTCGATGTTCTTGATCGAGACCTTTCCGCTCAACGGGTATGGATCGGCGAGTCCGATGGTGTAGCCGCCGGAGACTTCGCCGGTGGTCATGGCAGAGCCCAATTCCAGGTGCGCCGCCCGTCCGTCTGACGTCAGTTTGCCGTCAAAACTGCCTAGCACCACCTGCCCAATTCGCAGGTCCACAACCCGGAATGAGCCCTCGCCCGCAGGAGTTCGCAACGGGCCATTGGCTCTCAGCCGGAAGCTTACCTGCCCTCCCACGGGAAAACGGGCCGACTGCAATTTTTCAAGATTTTCCAGCGGCAGCGCTGCGCCCACTAAATCCACGGAAATCGTCTGATCCGCGTTCCGGTAACCAGCCGATCCGGTAATAATTCCCGCGCCACGCCCATTTTCTTTTCCCGGCGGGAAAAATCGCAGTTCCGCGTCCGCGATGCGCACTTCATCCGGCGAGATGTTCACTTGCCCGCGGAGGCGATTGAAGGAAAGTCCATACACTTCGCCATCGGCCAGATCGAAAAGGCCCGTGACGTTGGGCTGCTCCCGAGTGCCCCGCCCGTGAAATTGCCCCGTCAACGAGCCCTTCACGGGAAAGGGCCTACCTAGCAATTGTTCCAGGCTCTCAACCGGGACTTTCTCGAAATTCATCTCAGCGGTCCAGTCGTTCTCCGGCTGGAAATTCCATTTTGTCAGCGAAAGTGTCCCTTCGATATCCGTTTCCATCTCCCCGCCGCGGGCGTGTCCGTGCTCCAGCGCCAGCTCCGAGGGCGAGTAGAGCAGATCACCTTCAAGAAAATCCATGAAGACGCCGTCGTACCGCGCGTGCTCCCCGCGAAAGTGCCCTTGGAAGGCTGGACCGCCGGAGGGACCCACAATTTTGCCATCCCACCGCACGCTCCCCGAGATTTGCTTTGCAGCTTCCGCGGTACCGGGCGCAGCTCCACGCAATCCGTTTATGAAATCCTTGTAGGTCTCCAGTGCGCCCGTTTCAAACCGGAGATTCATCATCGTGTTGCGCGGGGCAAGAACGCCGTCGATTGTGCCTCGCGACGATGGCGTTTCGAATTCACCGGCGTCGATCGCCAGCATGCTGGAGTCATAACGATAGCGAAACTTCCAGGCAGCGTTAACCGGCTGATGGTGCGCCGCGAGTTGTTCGGGAGTTTCCCACACGGTATTCACGGAAATTTCGAAGTGCTGGAAGTTACCACTCCAGGTTTCAACGGTGTCCGCGGTCATCCGCGCGTCCCAATGGAGCTCGTCGATTGGGAAGTCTCGATGTTCGATCGCTGGCAAGACCGCCGCGAGCTTCACATCTTGTACATGGGTATCGGCCCTGAACTTCAACCCGTCGAAACGCATTGTCACACGCCCGGTGACTTTGCCCCCAAAAGCCCCGGCAAAAAAATCTGGAATCTCGAGGCCACCGTTGTCGATTCGATAGCTGCCCCTGCTGGTGAGTCCGGACGCGTGGAAAACCTCATACGGTAGCGCAATGTTCTGTCCCGAATAACTCCCGGTGCCCTTGTACTGGCCGCCCGCAAACTGGCCTTCCCCGCGAACATCCACGCGGCCCGTCGGTACCATAGGCTCACGCAGTGTTTCCCGGAAATCCAGCAGATCGACCCAGCCGCGGTAACGGAAACTCCACTGCGGATTCGTGAAACCATTCATTTCCCCTTGTGCATCGAGATGCGAGCGTCCCGCGCTGAATACACCCTGCTCGAGCGTGAAACCTTCTCGCCACAGCGTGAATTTCGCCGAGATGCCCAATGGCAGGGGCGCGTAACGCTTCGAGGTGAACTGCATCGTCTGCCAGGCAAGGTTGCCGAGATACAAGGGATGCTCCACCGTGCCCCCGGCTTCCAGCCCAAATCGCAGATCTCCCCCATGCACCGTGATCGGTGTCTTGAAGTCGTTGTAGAGAAGCCACCCGTCAACGAGCAGCACTCGCCGGATATGGAAGTCGAATAGCGTGTCGCGCAACGGTTTGTTTGATAAAGCAGGCCGCGGAGGTTCGGGCACGTTTGTGGCGCCGTTCTTTTCGACCCGGATGTGCACGTGTGGTTTTTGGACTACCAGTTCGTTCAGGGAAATCCGGCGGCCCCAGAAGGAAACGATGCGCAGACCGGCCTGCACTTCCTCGGCCGTGAAAAGAGGTTCTGTGCCCGCGGGCTCCTTCCCGTGGATCACCAGGCCTTTTATCGTCGCCCGCATAGCGAACCATTGAATGGACAAAGAGCGCAACTCCACTTTGCCGCCCGTCATCCTCTCCAAACGACTCACCAGCAACCGGGTTAACAGCGGGTTGCCCGCACCGCTGCCGAAAAAAATCACTAAGCCCGTGATGATCAGGAAAATCTTTGCGCCCAGAACCCAGGCGACGTGACGCAGCCAGCGCCACTTCCGGCGGCGCGTCTCTTTCGTCATTTCGCTGCCTCATCGAGAAGTTTTTCAATGTGCAGACGAGCCTTGCTCTCGATCAGCCATTGATCGGCTTGGTCATTAATTCCACGCTGCACGAGGGCTTCCTGGATGAAATCCCGTGCCGTGTCCAGAGGTGGCGGTTCCTGGCCACGCGCTTTGGCTCGCGGCACGACGGACTTTTGATAGAAGTCCTCAACCGTCTTGGGATCGATCTGCACTCCGGGACGAAATCGCGAATCCAGATAATTGCTCAAGTACAGTTGCGCTGCAGCCATTTCGCGCAATTCCAAGTCACTCAAGCCAATTTGTTTTTTCCTGGCCTCGTACTCTTCCGTTGATGCGAACGATTTCCGCACTCGCTCCACGCTGCGTTCGATCTCGGCTGAGGATGGCTGCGGAAAGCGCGAAACATTGGCTTCCGTTCGCACGATCCACTGATCGATCAAGCGGTCTAGAATTTGGGCATCCGTTTCCGATTTTCCGTCCAGGAACTGTTGGTAACGGCTGAGCGCCCGCATGTCGCTCAATAAAATGATGTCGTTTTCAATGCGCGCGGCAATACGGTCCACCATCTCCTGAGCTGCAGCTATGCGCGCTCCATTCGCCAGGACTAGCGAGAGCAAAAGAACGCGCATCGCCAATACACGCACTAGAAGCTCGACCCCAGATTGAAAAAGATTTGAAAACCGGGGAGTCGCGTCCCCTGCTGGCCCAGCGACCCAACTTGGCAAGTCGTGGCATTGCTCGGACACGGAATGGGAATAACAAACGAAGGTCGATTGAGCTGATAGCCAAGATCGATGCGAATCGGACCTACCGGAGTTTTGTACCTCAGGCCCAGCCCGATCGTGTGAGCGAAGTAATTCAGTTCGTTCGTGCAGTTTGTGGCGCACACAGGTAGGTTCGCCGGTCCTGGGGGAAGTGCCGGATTTGGCAACGTGAAGGTAGGAGCTGGCAACATGGCACGAAAGGATATCCGGCTTAGCCGGCTGTACACGTTGCCGCCGTCATAGAAAATGGCGCCCCCAAGAGACGTTCCAACGAACGGCAAACGCATCGGAAACCGGAATTCCTGATTCAGAATCAGCATCGCCTGGCCGCCAACTGGGAAGCCCGTGCAGGCATCGCGCGGGCCCGCTTGATTTAGCGCGAAGCCGCGCAGCGAAGTTCCGCCGCCCGCAAAGTAGCGTTCCGGTAGAGGAATGATCGTCGGCGTCGGCCCGGAGGGGACCGTACCTGGGAGGCACTGCCCTGTCGCGGGTGCCGGGAAACTCAGCGAAACCGTATCGCGATAAGGCACCAGAACGCCAAAGCGCGTGGAACGCGCAAAACTGAAACGGCGCTTGATCGGGTAGTAGGTTGAATTCTGAACGAAAAACCGCAAGAAGCTAGCACTGGAACCAAACTTCGTATCGGCGTCACTGAAATCCGCGCTGTTGAAGCTTCCCTTCGAGGCATCGGCGGGATTGTCGCGCGAGTCGCGGAACCACGTCACTCCGAATTGCGAAACCAGCGTTGGCTGGTTGAAGAGCGGAATTTCTTCGCTCAGGATATTGAGATTGGAGACCAGAACGTGGCGGAATGTATAGCGATACAGGAACGTTGTCAGCGGCGTGATTTGATCCGTCAATTGCACCGAACCTTCGTAGCGCTCTTCCGTAAAGGTGTTGATGTCCCGCGTTTTCTCCGCAAACGCCGTGGCTTGAAAACTAAAATGTGGATCGGCAAAGGTGTTCGGCGCCGAATACCCCAGCAACGCGCGTCCCTGCAAAGTGCTGCCGCGCAGTTTGAAAGAAAGCGAGTCCCCCCGCCCGGTCAAATTCAGTTTGCTAACCTCAAGAATTCCGCGTGGCGCCGCCTCGATTTGCGATCCCGTCGGGTTCGTCGTACTGGCCAGCCTTTGCACTTCGAAACCGCCTCCGTAGGCCACGGTATAGCGTTTTGCTTCTTCCACGAGAACGGCGATGTCCTTCTCGGGATTTGTTCCATTGGGATTCTGAGGCTCGATGGTCACACGATTGAAAACCCCTAGGTTGTACAGCCGCCTCTGTGATTCCACGACGTCCCTTTCGCGCAGCGGCTCCTTAACCTTGATATGCACCTCTCGATGGATTACGCCAAGCCGCGTGTGCGCGTAGCCGCCGATGAATATCCGCCGCACCCGCGTTTGGGGCCCTTCTTGGATGCGGTAAACGAGCCGAACCGCTTCGGCCTGCTCAATCGCTGTCTTGGTATCCTTTTCTTTCTGCTCTTTTCCCCCATTGCCCTCTAAAGAAGCCGCGTTTCCTGGGCCATCTGCTTTTTGCGCCCCTGACTCAGCCGCAACGCGTTCCGCCGTTGCCGTAAAGCTCGCCTCCGGAAATCCTTCGTTAAAATAAAGCGCCAGAATATTGTCCCGGTCGGTGGTTACCTCGAAATCGGAGTACGGCTGTCCCCGAGTCGAGCCGATAACGCCGAGAAGTTCCTCCTCCTTGAAGGCGCGATTTCCCTCGATCGACAGGGAAGCCACGCGCGTCTGTTTTCCTTCCTGAACCACGAAGCGGATGAACAAATCGCCTTTTTTGCCTTTGTAGTCGTCTTCGATCTGCTGTTCGACCTTGGCGTCGAGAAATCCGTTCGCCTGGTAAAGGCTGCGCATCGATTGCGCGTCGGAATCCACCATCCTTCGGCTGAACCGTCCCGCCGAACCGAAAGCGCCCCCAAAGATTTGCAATCGGCTCCGCAGCAATTCGGTATCGAAGTATTTGTTACCGGTGATTTCGATCCCCATCAGTTTGTGACGAACGCCCCGGTCTACCGAATAAGTGATGGTTTCTTCCGTGGTCGGCGTCGCGGCACGGCTAGATTTCACCTCATGCGTTTCAGTCGTGTAATTCACATCCGCGTCAAAATATCCCTGACGTTCCAGCCGCTCGCGAACGTTGCGTTTTCCTTCTTCCAGCAGGTCCGCATCCACCGCGCCCTCCTGATAGATGGGAATTAGCTTTTTCAAGTCGCCTTCGGAAGACTTCGCGCCCGTTAACGTCACCTTCACACGCGGACCTTCGGTTACATCCAGGTCGAAAGGAAGCGTGTTCTTTGCGGCGTCGTAGCTGCCCCGGCGGACGGCCGCCCGCCCGCTCAGATGTTTCTTCTTGGCCAGATACTTCCGGATGCGGTCCGTTCCACGCTGTAGCCTGGCCGATGTAATCTCGCTTCCCGCCTTCATTTTCAGCCGCGAGAGGATGTCCTCGTCGCGATATTCCGTTCCGTTCGACAATCGGATGATTCCGACCCGGGCCCGCAGGCCATGCTTCACGTGCACCACAATATCCATCTGATGCGATTCCGCATGCGGCACCGTTTCCGCGGAAACTTCCGCTTGATACAAACCTTCATCGCGAAGCGTCTCTCGCAACCGTTCCAATGCCTCGTCGACGACGCCCCGCCGGTACGTCTGCCCCAGTGCTAGCTGCATCGCCGCTGCCGCTGATGCCTCGCTCGGTGGCGCGGTGAGACCCTCGATGCGCACTTGGTTGAAAAACAGATTCTCGCGTACCACGAAATCCAATCGCACTCCACCCGTAACGGGAGTCACCACTGCCTGCAGATCAGCGTAATCTCCCGTTCGGTACAGCGCCCGCAAACTTTCCGCGATTTTTCCTCGCTCCGGCGCGTTCCCGATTTCCACCGCCATTCCAGAGGGCGAGTCGGACAAAACCTGGCCATTCTCTTTGACGATGCGGATCGCCACAATCTTCGGTTCTTCCTTCGCAACACTTGCCGCGGAGGTGTCTTGCGGCACTTGTCCGCGCGTCGGCGCGCCTCCCGTCAGGAGCGCGAGCGCGACAATCCCTCGCAACCCATTGGCCCAGCCCGATTTCATAATTCCATTCGCTCAGACGAAGGGTAGCACGGCGGCGTTGCCTGCTCTGTCCCCTTTGGCGTTATCCTGTACCTTAACAGGCGCGTCTGCTGCGCCTACCGGGACCATGCCTTTCGTGAACGATTCTCTCCAGGAAAAATACTCGCGCCAGGTGCTTTTCGCCGGGATTGGCGCGGAAGGGCAACAGCGGCTGCTCGCCTCACGCGCGGCCATCGTCGGCTGCGGCGCCATCGGAGCTGCCGCCGCCAATCTTCTCGTTCGCGCGGGCGTCGGCTACCTCAGAATCATCGATCGCGATTTCGTTGAGCCTTCGAACTTGCAGCGCCAGACCCTCTTCGACGAGTCCGACGCTCTCAACGTCCTCCCCAAAGCCGTAGCTGCCGAGCGCAAGCTGCGCTCCATCAATTCCTCCGTTGTCGTCGAAGGCGTCGTCGCCGATCTCGGCCCGCGCAACACGGAAGCGCTTCTCAGTGGCGTCGATCTGCTCCTTGATGGCACCGACAATTTCGAAACTCGCTTCTTACTCAACGATCTTGCCGTGAAATCCAGCCGTCCTTGGATTTACGCGGCTAGCGTCGCCAGTTACGGCCTGACTATGACCATCCTTCCCGGGGCCACTGCCTGCCTGGCCTGTCTCCTGGAATCCGGCGCTGCGTCCCAAGGTCTCGAGGAGACTTGTGACACCATCGGCGTTCTGAGTCCAATCGTCAATCTGATCACTTCACTGCAAGTGGCAGAAGCCTTGAAGCTTCTCTCCGGACACCCCGAAGCCCTTCACGGGCGCTTGCTCTCTTGCGACGTCTGGACCTGGCGTATGCAGTCCATCGGCGTGGCGCGCCATCCGGAATGCCGTGTGTGCGTTCGCCGCGAGTTCCCCTATCTGGCAGGAGAAGTCCAGCCGCGCATCACCTTGTGCGGCCGGGATTCCGTCCAGATTCACGAACACTCCCGCGCTCTTGACCTCGGCGTTCTCCAGGCTCGCTTGAAGCCGCTGGTCGACGACGTTCGTCAGAATGATTTTCTGCTTCGCTTCCGCATCGCGCCCTATGAAATGACGGTCTTCGCCGACGGACGCGCCATTCTCAAAGGCACTAAGGATCCCGCCGTGGCGCGCTCCCTTTACGCCCGCTACATCGGCGCTTGACCTCTCACTCACTTCCATTCCGAGATTGCGCTTCAACGAGGCAGGTGCCCGGAGCGTCCGAACGAGCTCCGCATGTTCGAACGGTCGAGGTTCTCACGCAGATTCATCAGCGTAAGGAAAGTGCTCAAGATTCGCGCCTTTAGGTCGTCCGTCAGGTGCAAGCCGCTGGTCGCAACCCGCGCCAGGCTTTCCCCGTTCTCGGTGATGAACTTCATGATTTCGCGCTGGCGTTCCTGCGGCGCGTTGCCCAGCGCCGTCTCCCGGCGCATCTCCGAACAGCTGGTCTCCAGTGCCAGCGTGAAGTGCAGCACGCACAGACGCTGCCCGGCGAGTGCCGGCGGCGAATCGTTCTTGCATCCCGCGGTTTGGCAAGGCGTTCCCATGGGGACCGATGGCGCTGGAAGATAGGTTACCTCTCCCGCGCGGAAAATCCAGTACGCGTCGCGCCAATGGTGCGAATCTACCATGACCTGCTTGTTCCGCGTCTCGCGTTTTTGCGCGGCGCTCCGGCACCCGGGAACCTGCAAAAGCAATTGACAGGAGTATGCAGCTCGATGTATAAAAATACAGTGACAAGTTTCGGCGCTACTTTATGAACACGCACAAGACATTTCGCCACGGCCAGATCCTCCGCTTGGTCTCGGATCGCCGTATTGCCAATCAGGAAGAGCTGCGCCGCGGGCTCGCCGCGCAAAAACTCCGCGTGACCCAGGCCACGCTCTCGCGCGACTTGCAGGAGCTGCGGCTGATAAAAACCCAGGAAGGCTACAAGCCCGCTACCGCGTTGCCCGAAGAGGCCGCGCCTCTGCCCCCGCTCGCCCGCGCCCTTGGTGAATTTCTTCTCGATATTCGCCCGGCGGAAAACCTTCTCGTTTTGAAAACGCCTCCCAGCGGCGCTCAGCCGCTCGCTGCCGCTGTCGACGGCGCCAAATTCACCGAAATCGCGGGAACCATCGCCGGCGATGACACTGTCTTGATCATCACGCCCAATAAGAAATCTCGTAAATCCCTCCAGGAAAAAATCGAAGCCCTGGTGAAATGAGAAATCCCCTCCAAGTCGCAGTTGTGGGCGTCACCGGCTATACCGGTCTCGAGCTGGCGCGGATTCTTCTGCGCCATCCCGCGCTTCAGCCGCCGGTCTTCTACGTCCGCGATACCAACGGTGCGAAATGCCTCGCCGAACTCTTTCCCCAGTTCCGCGGCTGGGGCGAGGCGCCGCTCCAGCCCCTTTCCGTTGACGCTATCACTTCCAGCAACGCCGGCACTGCGTTCCTGGCGACGCCTCACGAAGTTTCCGCGGAGTTGGCGCCGTCTTTGCTGCAGGCCGGTCTCCGCGTGGTCGACTTGAGTGCCGCCTTCCGGTTTCGAGAAGCGGCAACTTTCACTTCGTGGTACAAGCTAGCCGCGCCCCACGCCGAGTGGCTCACCGAAGCTGTCTACGGCATTCCCGAGCTCTACTCCAGCGAAATTGCCAAGGCTCGTCTGGTGGCCAACCCCGGCTGTTATGCCACCAGCGTGATCCTGGCCCTGCGGCCTTTTACCGAGGCAGGTTTGCTTGCTCCCGGCGCTAGCGTCGTTTGTGATTGCAAGTCTGGCGCCAGCGGCGCGGGCAAAGACCCTCGCCACGACCTGCACTTCGTCGAAGTGGACGAAAACTTCAAGGCCTATGGCCTCTTCACTCATCGCCACACGCCGGAAATTCTCGAACACACCGGTCTCTCCGATTCGCAGGTGGTTTTTTCAACGCACTTGCTGCCGCTTTCACGCGGCATTCTTTCTAGCATCTACGTCACTCTCGCGGAGCCACAAACGGCTGCGGACATCGAGTCGCTCTATCGCCGGTTCTACGCTGGCCGTCCCATGGTCCGTATCTGGGCCCCCGGCACGTTGCCCGAATTGCAACACGTCGCGCACACGAATTTCTGCGACATCGGATTCGCCCTCGACAACTCGGGACGCCGCCTGGTCATCGTCTCTTGTCTCGACAATCTTGGAAAAGGCGCCGCCGGCCAGGCCGTGCAGAATTTCAACCACATGTTGCACATAGAGGAGCAAACTTCACTTCAATGAGAATCGTAATCAAGTTCGCAGGTGCATTGCTCGAAAACGATGCCACGGTGCGCTCTCTCTCTCGGCAAGTCGCGGCGCTCGCGCAGCAGGGCCACAAAATTCTTGTCGTACACGGCGGCGGCCGCCTCTTTACCGCCACCCTCAAGCGCATGGCCATCGAAAGCAAATTCATCGCCGGCTTGCGCGTCACCGACCGCGAAACGCGCGATGTCGCCGTCATGGTCTTCGCCGGTTTGTTGAATAAAAAATTGGCCGCGGCAATCTCAGCGGAAGGACAGCCCGCCGTCGGCGTCTCGGCTGCGGACGCTCGCTGCTTCGTCGCCGAACCCATGGTGCACAACGAAGTCGAAGGCGGCTTGGGCTTCGTCGGTTATCTCACCGGATTGAACGCGCCATTCATCGAATCTCTCTGGCACGAACGGCTTCTGCCTGTTGCGCCGTGCCTTGGGCTGGGCTCGGACAATGAGTTGTATAATATCAACGCCGACCACATGGCCGCCGCGTGCGCGGAATATCTCAGCGCCGATCAATTGATCTATCTCACCGATGTCGCCGGCGTCCTCGATGGCGGGAGAGTTCTCTCGGTCGTCACCTGCGAGGAAATCGAGCGTCTGGTCCAGTGCCGCATCGTTTCTGGCGGCATGATTCTCAAGCTCGAAGCCGCCAAGCGCGCCATCGAAGGTGGCGTCCGCGAAGTTCGCATCGTCGGCGGCGCCTCGCCCGACGCCTTGTTGCTGGCTTCGCGCGGGGCGGAAACGTTCGCCAGTGACGGGGCGGCGTTCATTCCGGGAACGCGCGTCCTGCGCGTACCTCTGTCCGCCGCGCAAGCGGCTTTTTCGGCGGCATGATGAAGACTTCGTTTAGAAAGACATCTGCGGCGAAGCTTGTGAGAAAAGCGAAACCGGCCTCAGCACGAGCCGCCAAACCCGAAGCGTGCCTGGTCGATGCCGAGCAGTTCCTTCTGCCCACTTACAAGCGCCAGCCCGTGGTCATGACTCACGGCCGCGGCTCCTACGTTTTCGATTCCAGGGGAAAAAAGTATCTCGATTTTCTTGGCGGTATCGCTGTGAACGCTCTCGGCCACGCCCATCCGCGCGTCGTGAAGGTGATTCGCCGCGAAGCCGCGCGCGCCATTCACCTTTCGAATCTTTTTCATAATGCCTATCAAGGGCCGCTCGCGCGCAAACTCGCGGGATGGTCTGGAATGAACCGCGTCTTTTTTTCGAACAGCGGTACCGAAGCCATCGACGGGGCGATGAAGCTCGCGCGTCTGTTCGGACGCCCGTCGAACGAGCCGGCTGGAACGGTGGCGAAGAAACATCGCTTCCTGGCGCTCGAGAATTCATTCCACGGTCGCACGTTTGGCGCCATTAGTCTGACCTCCACAGAAAAATACCGGCTTCCTTTCGCACCCGTCGTTCCCGGTGTCGAATTTGTTCGCTTCAACGACGTCGCTGATCTCGAGGCGAAATTCGACGACACCGTCTGTGGCGTCTTTCTGGAAACGGTCCAGGGTGAAGGCGGGATATATCCCGTCAGCGAAAGTTTCTGGAATCGTGCTCGCGCGCTGGCGACGCAGCACGGCGCCCTCCTGATCGCCGATGAAATTCAATGCGGGCTCGGCCGCACCGGCCGCTTCTTCGCCTATCAGAAATTTTCCTCGAAGCCGGACATTGTTTTGATCGCCAAGCCTCTCGCCGGCGGCCTTCCGCTCGGCGCTATTCTCAGCACCGAAGATGTCGCCTCTCGAGTCTCTCCCGGGATGCACGGCACCACGTTCGGCGGCGGCCCGCTGGCTTGTGCCGTTGCTCTCGAATTTCTCAGGGTCGTCGAGGACGAAAAGCTGCTCGAAAATATTCGCGCGCGCGGCGCCGAGCTTCGCGAAGGTCTAACAAAGCTTGCTGCAAAATTCGATTTTATTCGCGAAGTCCGCGGCGAGGGCCTGATGATTGGAATCGAACTTTCCGTCGAAGGCGGGCCATTCGTCAGCGAGGCCATGCAGCGCGGCTTGCTGATCAATTGCACTCACGATTTTACGTTGCGTCTGCTGCCCCCCTTCATCATCACGCGCGCGCAAGTGCGCGAATTTCTCAGGCTCCTGGAACTCGTTCTTGCAACTACCCCACAGCAAGCTTGCGATTCGGATTCCGCCAAGGCCGCGGATTCGAAGCGCGTCGCTTATGCCATGGCAAGGTGAAATGAAAAATGACTGCCACAACTCTCGTTGCGCCCATCTCCTTGTCGACTGATCTCCTCACCGGAGCGGAGTGGAGCCCCGCGCACACGCGCGAATTGCTCCACCTTTCGGCGGACATCAAAGCCCGGCCGGTCCGTTACGCTTCAACGCTTCACGGCAAATTCATTGCCTTGATTTTCGAAAAGCCCTCGCTTCGCACGCGCGTCACTTTCGATGTCGGTATTCAAAGCATGGGCGGTTCCGTCGTATTCCTGGACCACACGCAGGCATCCGCGTCTCTCGGCGCACGCGAATCCATCGCCGACGTCGCGCGCAACCTCGAACGCTGGGTGCATGGCATCGTCGCCCGCGTCTACCAGCAGCGTGTCCTCGAGGAAATGGCGGCCAACGCCAGCATTCCCGTGATCAATGCGCTGTCCGACAGATTTCACCCCTGCCAGGCACTTGCGGACTTTTTTACGCTGGAAGAAAAATTCGGCGTCTTGCGCGGGTTCAAGCTCGCTTACGTTGGCGACGGCAACAACGTTTGTCACTCGTTGATTTATCTCGCCGCCCGCCTTGGCGTTCATTTGCGCGTCGCCACTCCGGCGGAATACGCACCCTTGCCGGAAGTTGTCACGGACAGCAAGCGCGTGGCCCGCGAAACGAAAGCCAAAATCGAATTGATGACCGACCCGCGCGAAGCGGTAAGCGGGGCGCAAGCCGTTTACACCGACGCGTGGACCAGCATGGGATTTGAAGCCGAGGGGAAAGTGCGAAACACCGCCTTCCAGCCGTATCAGGTCAATCCCGAGCTGATGTCCCTCGCGGCGCCGGACGCCGTGTTCATGCACTGTCTTCCGGCGCACCGCGGTCTGGAAGTCACCCCGGAAATCCTCGACGGCCCGCAGTCGGTTGTCCTCGATCAATCCGAAAACCGCATGTACGTGCAGAAAGCCATCCTGCATACTCTGTTCTAGTCCTGCGATGTATTCTGTTGCATCGCGGAACGTTCTTTGTAGGTGCGCAGCATGCTGCGCACCAACTTGGCAACACTTATCCGCAGGGGAGAGATTGTGAAAGCATCATTGAATAAACCCAAAAAAGTCGTGCTCGCCTATTCTGGCGGCTTGGACACTTCCATCATCATTCCCTGGCTCAAGGAAAACTACGGCTGCGAAGTCATCGCTGTGATCGGCGACGTCGGCCAACAGGAGGACCTGGAAGCCGCCCGCAAAAAAGCGCTGGCCACCGGCGCTACTTCTGCGCACGTCGAAGATCTGCGGGAAGAATTTGTGCGCGATTACATTTGGCCGACGCTCCGCGCCGGCGCCGTTTACGAGCACACTTATTTGCTCGGCACGTCCATGGCTCGGCCCGTCATTGCCAAGCGCCAGGCAGAAATTGCACTGCAGCTCGGCGCCGACGGCCTCTCACACGGCTGCACCGGCAAGGGCAACGACCAAGTGCGTTTCGAACTGGCCTACAAAGCCATCGCGCCCAACGTGCGGATCATCGCGCCCTGGCGCGAATGGGACATCGACTCCCGCGAAGATGCCATCGCTTACGCGCAAAAGAACAACGTTCCCGTCGAGCAAAGCAAGAAAAACATTTACAGCCGCGACCGCAACATCTGGCATCTCAGCCATGAAGGCGGCGAGCTCGAAGATCCCGCCAACGCACCCAACGAAGCCATGTGGCAATGGGTCGTCTCGCCGGAAAAGGCTCCGGACAAAGCGGAAGAAGTCGAAATCGGATTTGAATCGGGCACGCCCGTCTCGGTGAACGGTTCGAAACTCGGACCCGTCGACCTACTGAACATGCTAAATGAAATCGCGGCCAAGCACGGCGTCGGCCGCACCGACCTGGTCGAAAATCGTCTCGTCGGAATGAAATCGCGCGGCGCCTACGAAACTCCCGGCGGAACGCTGCTCGTGAAAGCGCACCAGGAATTGGAGCGGCTCACTGTCGATCGCGAAACCGCGCATTTCCAGCAAGCGCTTTCGCTGCGATACGCGGAACTTGTTTACTACGGTTTGTGGTTCGCGCCGCTGCGCGAAGCGTTTGATGGATTTTTCAACATCTCGCAGCAGCGCGTCACCGGCGCTGTCGGCCTGAAACTCTGGAAGGGCACGCTCAATGTCACCAAGCGCGTCTCTCCGTTCTCGCTTTATCGCGCCGACCTCGCCAGTTTCACCATGGGCCGCTACAACCCCAAGGACGCCGAAGGTTTCATCAATTTGTTTGCGCTGCCCGTCACGGTGCGGCCGAAAGCTAAGGCCGAGGGCAGCAAACAGTGATTCTTGCTGTAGGTGCGCAGCATGCTGCGCTCCCACAAAGAAAACGCCGCCCGCGGAGCATTTTCCAGCTGCGGATTTGCGCAGTCTCGAAAGTTACAAGATGACCGAACGCAAAGACGACCGGCTGTGGGGAGGGCGCTTCGAGCGCGAGCCAAATGCTCGGTTCGATGCGTTCCAGCGGTCGTTTGCGTTCGATCGCCGTCTTTTGCCCTATGAGATTGCCGTCGACCGTGCTTGGGCGAAAGCACTTGAGCCCATCGGCATTTTCACAGCGGCGGAAGTGAAACAAACGCTCGCGGCGCTCGACAAAATTGAAAAGCGAGCCAAGACTGATTCCGCGTGGGTCGATTTGTTCGGATCCACTGCCGAGGACGTGCACCACTTCGTCGAGAAAGCTCTGGTCGAAGAACTCGGGCCGCTCGGTTGGAAATTGCACACCGGGCGCAGCCGCAACGAACTCGTGGCCACCGATTTCCGCCTCTTTGTTATCGATGCGGCCGCGCAAATCCAACATGCCCTGGAAGCCATACTGAATGCGTTCCTGCAGCAGTCGAAAGCCAATCGTAATGTGCCGATGGCGGGCATGACGCACATGCAGCATGCCCAGCCCATCCTGCTCTCGCACTTTCTGTTGGCGCATGCGGAGGCCTTCGCGCGCGACATGACTCGCCTGCAGCACGCTTCGGCGAGCGCAGACGCGTGTCCCATGGGGTCCGGTGCGCTAGCGGGAAATTCGTTTGCGATCGATCGCAACGCGATTTCGCGCGAACTTGGGTTTTCGCGCATCACCGGGAACAGCCTGGACGCGGTCAGCGACCGGGATTTCGCGCTCGACTATCTTTTCGCACTCACCGGCATCGCCACGCATCTTTCGCGCCTGGCCGAAGACTTCGTGCTTTTCTCATCGCAGGAATTTTCCTACGTGATTCTTGCGGACGAATATTCCACCGGGAGCAGCTTGATGCCGCAGAAAAAAAACCCCGATGCCTGGGAGCTAATCCGCGGAAAAACGGGACGCATCACCGGCGCGCTGCTCGGATTGCTCACGACCTTGAAAGGCTTGCCCACTAGTTATCAGCGGGATTTGCAGGAAGACAAAGAAGCACTCTTTGCCGCGCACGACCAAGTTGCCGACATGCTCGCGGTCGCGGCGGGCGCTATCGCCTCGACAAAGTTCGATGCCGGCCGGTTGGCCGCCGCGGCAGCCAACCCCGCGCTGCTGGCCACCGAAGCGGCGGACTATCTGGTGCACAAAGGAGTTCCCTTCCGCCAGGCACACGATATCGTTGGCAAGCTGTTACGCGAAGCCGAGAAACAAAACGTAGCGTGGACCGCCCTGCCGCTCAAAACGCTCAAGAAAATTTCGCCGGCTTTTGAAGCGGACTTTACCGGCAGCTTGAGTGTTGACGCGGCACTGGCGTCGAAAAAAGTTCGCGGCGGCACGGCGCCGGAAACCGTGCATGCCGCCATTGACGATTTGGAAGGACGTCTCAACAAAAAAGCCACCAAAACAGGAGCCAAGCCATGAACGCAAGCCAATCAACGAAACAGCAATTGTCTTTCGCCGCCGTTGCGGAGGATCGCAGCTCCCTTGCGGGAGCGGCGCGCTAGTCACACGGGCGTTCCGTTGATGGAACACGCACTTTCAGAAGCGTCTTTGCCGCGAGGATTCCGCTTCGCCGCGACCGCCTGCGGCTTGAAGAAAACCGGCGCGCTCGACCTCGCGATTATTTCGAGCGACGTAACGGCTTCGGCCGCCGCCGTTTTCACCCAAAATCTGGTGGTGGCCGCCCCGGTTCTCATCTCCAAAGAAAATATGCGCGTATCGAAGGGCCGCATGCGCGCAGTAGTCGTAAATGCCGGCAACGCCAACTGCGCCACGGGCGAAGCAGGCCACGCTGCCGCGGTGCGCACGGTTGCCGAAGCGGCAAAACGGCTGGGCTGCATCCCGCAGGAATTATTTATCTGCTCGACCGGTGTCATCGGCGTGCCGCTGCCGCTGGAAAAAATTCTTCGCGCGCTGCCGGTGATCGCGCGTTTTCGCCGCCCTTCGGCGCGCTCATTTGCAGAAACTTCGCTGGCGATTTGCACCACGGACACCCGCCCGAAAACTGCGGCGGCTTCTTTCAAAATGGCAGGCAAGCGAATTCATTTCGTGGGTTGCGCCAAAGGAGCGGGAATGATCCATCCGAACATGGCGACGATGCTGGCGTTCGTCGCCACGGATGCGGCAATTTCGCCTTCCCTGCTCCAAAGGACGCTCCGCGAAATAACCGGCCGAACGTTTAACGCCATCAGCGTGGACGGTGACACTTCGACAAACGATACGCTGTTGGTTCTCGCCAATGGTGAAGCGGGCGCGCCTTCGATCAAAGCGGGCACCTCGGCGCACCGTGCGTTCACTGCGGCGCTGGAAGAAGTCTGCCGTTCGCTCGCGCTGCAAATTGTTGCCGATGGCGAAGGCGCCCAGCGCGTGATCGAAATCGAAGTGCGCAATGCCAAGACGGAAGCCGCGGCGAAGCGCATCGCCGAGACCATTGCGACCTCTCCGCTGGTTAAAACCGCTTTCGCAGGCGGCGACCCCAACTGGGGGCGCATTTTCGCGGCTGCGGGACGCTCCGGAGTGAAGTTTGATACCGCTCTTGTGGATATCAAGATGGCCGGCATTTCCGTATTGCGGCACGGCCAGCCAATCTACTTTAACGAACGCGCCGCCAGCAACAAACTTCTTGCCGAACACGTTCCGCTGATTGTGGACCTGCACGCGGGCAAAGCCTCGGCCCGCTACTGGACCTGCGACTTCACGGCGGAATATGTGCGGATTAATGCGTCCTATAGAACATAGGAAGAGGTTCACCGTTGAAAGTTGAAAGGAAGGCAGGAGGGCGCCCCAGTCTTGCCTTTCGGCTTCGCTCAGCGTAAACAAGCCCCACCGCTAGAAAAGAAAAGCCTCGCCGCCGCCACGCCACACTGGACCCGTACTTTGGAACAGTATCTCAGAGGCTAAAGAGAGACGGAGGTTCCATTGCCTCACCTTGAAGGGGAGCGATAGCTTGAACAGTATCGGCTCCAAATTTCGGCGCGCGGGCGAAAACGAGGTGACTTCATGTGGGATGACTTCATCAGCCGGCAGATCCGGCGCACCAACCGCAACCTTTTCTTGTGTGGCACCGTCGTTCTGACGATCCTCGGACTGCTTTTGGCGGCGACCTGGCGGGATACCTATAACTACATTTTTGGACCATTCCCCATTTCGTCGTCCGAGCTGTCTTCGATCTGGGGTCCGGACGCGCCCAAGCGCTATTTCCTGAAGGTGGAAGGCCAGAAGTCTTATCCAACCGGGATGGGGCAACTCGAAAAGGGCAGCAATGACAAGCTTCGGACGGCGATCGTCGCGCTGGTGGTTGGCAAGAGGCTCCTGCTGGTGGATACAGCGAAGGACAACCATCAACTCCACTTCACAGGGACCCTGATGGCAGTACCGGCAGCGGTTTCCAATGGCGTGATTCATCAATGGGAGGAGAAGCGTCCTGAACTGAAGGGGAGATTTCTCCCGTTCATGCTGGATGCGACCGGCTTCCGTACTAAGGGAGACAACCTGCTGGCGGCGGCCGCTGGCGCGGGCTTCGGGGTTCTGGGCCTGATACTGATGGGGATAGCGATACGGAGAAACCTGCAGCCCGAAAGCCACCCGCTGTTTACACAGCTTGCGAAATATGGCGGATTACAGGATGTGCGGATGCGCATTGATTCGGAGATTCGCGGCGAAGGCGGCGGGGAAAAGTTCGGGGCCATGCAAATCACCACCAACTGGCTGATTCACGCCGCGGCTTACAAGACCAACGTGATGGCGACGCCGGACGTGGTGTGGGCGTATCCCAAGGTGATAAGGCACTACCACAGCGGGATTCCCACTGGAAAGAGCTATTCGGCGATTATCCGCGATTCCAAGGGGCAGTCTGTGGAAATTAGCGGGAAGAAGGATTCGGTTCCCAAGCTGTTGGAATCGCTAGAGAGGCGCATGCCATGGGTTTTGGTTGGGTTCAGCAGAGAACTTGAAGCGCTGTGGATGAAAGAGCAGCCAAAATTTTTTCAGCTGATCGATCAGCGCCGCGCGAACTTGGCCGGAGCGACGCGCTAGGATTTCCACCGCCAGCAGAGGATTATTGTTCCCACTTCCAGTTGGCGAATTGTTCGCGCAGGGCTAGTTTTTTGAATTTGCCGACGGAGGTGCGGGGGATGGTGTCGATGAAGACAAAGGCGTCGGGGAGTTGCCACTTGGCGAAGGATTTGGCGAGGAAAGCGCGCAATTCTTGCGGCGTGGCCTTGGCGCCGTCCTTCAAGACGACGGCGGCCAGTGGGCGCTCTTGCCATTTCGGATGGGCAATGCCGACTACGCAGGCTTCTTTGACGGCGGGGTGACCCATTAATGTGTTTTCGAGATCGACGGAGCTGATCCATTCGCCCCCGGACTTCACCAGATCCTTGGCGCGGTCGACGATCTTGACGTAGCCGTCTTCGTCCATGGTGGCGACATCGCCGGTGCGGAACCAGCCGTCTGCGGTCCAGCGATGCGCCTGGTCGGGAGCTTCATGGTAGCTGGCGGCGACCCAGGGGCCGCGAATTTCGATCTCGCCGCTGGAGACACCATCCCAAGGAACTTCTTCCGATTTGCCTTCCGGGCCCTCCGGGCGCATCAAGCGAATTTCGACAAAAGGCGCTGGCCAGCCTTGTTTGGCGCGGACTTCATACCTTTTTGCTTCTGGCCAATTACTCATGTGAGGCCGGAGACCTCCTGAAGTGCCGACGGGAGCGGTTTCGGTCATGCCCCAGAGATGCTTGACCTGCAGGCCGAAACGATCGAGCTGGCGAATGAGTTCGAGGGGTGGCGCCGTGCCTCCAATCAGGACGCGGACGGGCGAATCGAATTTCCAGCGACCGGGATTTTTCTCCAGCGCTTCGAGGACGGCGATCCAGACGGTGGGGACGCCGCAAGCGATGGTTACGCGTTCGTTGACAAGCAGGCCAAGAATGCTTTCCGGATCGACATGCGGGCCGGGGAGAACCAGCCGGGTGCCTAGCATTGTTGCGGCGAACGGAATGCCCCAGGCATTGGCATGAAACATAGGCGCGACGGGCAATATGGTATCCGTGTGGCTTATCCCGAAGACTTCGTTGAGGCCACAACAAAACGAATGCAGAACCAGAGCGCGGTGGGAATAGATGACGCCCTTGGAATTGCCGGTCGTGCCGGAGGTGAAGCACATGGCGGCGCCGTCATCTTCATCGATTTGCGGATAGCGGAAATCATCGCCGGCTTCGGCGAGCAACTCTTCGTAATTCAAGAAGCCTTGCGGGACGGCGTGGCAACCGTAGGGCACGACGATCACGCGCTCGAAGGGCACATATTCGCGGAATTTTTCGTACACCGGCAGGAGAACATCGTCAATCAACAGGAACCGGTCGCACGCATGCTTGGCGATGCCAGCGATTTCATGGGGATGGAGCCGAAGATTCAAAGTATGCAAAATTCCGCCGGCGCAGGGAACGCCGAAGAACGCTTCCAGGTGGCCGGCGTGATTCCACATCATGGAGGCGACGCGGTCACCGGGTTGCAAACCGAGTTTGGTCAATGCCGCTGCGAGGCGGCGCGCGCGCCGGTAGAATTCGCCATAACAAGTGCGCGCGATGGATTTGTCCGGTTTGCGCGAAACAATCTCGACGCGCGCGAAAATTTTCCCTGCCCGCTCCAGAACGGTGGGCAGCGTCAGCGGAAAGTCCATCATGGTACCGCGCATATGGCCTCTCGGGCGGGGAACAAAGTGGCCGAATCGTATCACTAATCCGGCGCAAAGGGGAAAGGGACGGAGTCGCGCGAGACGATGCGGCGCGCGGCTGCGGGACAATTTCAGTTGCAAATGCAGTTAATTTCCGGGAGGATGCAACAGACCGCTGAAGCCACGGTTTCGCGTCTGCGGTAGGCCGGATTTCCGGACTGCTTGAAAGGATAGCTGTATCTTCAGCGCGCTCCGCGACTCGCATTTCAGGTTCCGGACAGAAGGAGTAAGAGGGTGAAGAAGCTCTATATCGGTAATCTTCCGTTTTCCGCGACGGAGGAGCAGCTCAACGAGTGGTTCTCGCAAATCGGTGTAACTCCCTCGGGTGTCAATCTGATTCGCGACCGCTTTACGGGACAGTCGCGCGGGTTCGCCTTCGTTGAAGTGACCAATGACGAGGATGCGGATCGCGCGGTGAACTCCCTGAACGGTCAGAATTTCGGCGGGCGAAACCTGGTGGTCAATGAAGCACGTCCCCAGGCAGAGCGCGGAGGCGGCGGTGGTGGCGGCGGGCGCGGCGGGTACGGAGGCGGACGTGGTGGCCATGGCGGAGGCGGCGGCGGTGGGCGGGGG
>Ga0210399_10000196_pt1 | contig 48735 bp, 36 predicted proteins | sample IncBWC14MmetaG_FD_150865 | JGI IMG/M metagenome (GOLD analysis project Ga0210399, IMG submission 150865) | Forest soil microbial communities from Barre Woods Harvard Forest LTER site, Petersham, Massachusetts, United States - Inc-BW-C-14-M | ecosystem: Environmental > Terrestrial > Soil >... | reverse complement strand
GAAGCCTCCGTGCGTCAGGCCTGCGCCTGCCATGATTTGATGGAGAGAGACGCTCTCGAATCCATGGCGATTGAACAGTTTCCGCGCGCTATCAATGATCTTGCGCTTCACTTCCACGCGATGGCTCGCAGGATAGGGCATAAGACCTCCTCATTGCGCCTCACGGCGGGCGAAGTATGACTTCAATGGCGGTGCAACTCCAGGGAAAATATGATCTTGAACATAGTTTACCCGCATGTTCCCATTCTGCCAGTTGAGTGTAACGACGAAGGAGAGGCGATGGAAAAAAGATCGAGGATCATCGAGAGAAGGAATCCCGCCGCGCCGCCCGAAACGCCAACGCGACGACAAATACTCGGCAGCGCGGCTGTTACGTTAGGTGCTTTGGTCCTGACCTCAGCCCCAGTTTGTGCGGCAGCGGAGGAGGAGATTTCGCATACGGCGGAATCCATTCACCAGGAAGCTGTGTTCAAAGCCAAGGGCAAGCGCGTGTACGAAGCGCTCACCGACACCAAGCAATTCGACGAAATCATAAAGCTCAGCCCAGAAATGCAAGCCGGCAAGTCTTTTGGAACAACCCCTACAGCCATCAGTCGCGAAGTAGGCGGTGCGTTTTCGATTTTTGGAGGTCACATTATTGGCCGCCAAATCGAGTTGGTGCCCAACCAGCGGATCGTGCAAGCCTGGCGCGTGGTTGACTGGGATCCAGGTGTCTATTCGATCGCAAAGTTCGAACTAGTCGAGCAGGGCACCGGGACGAAACTGGTCTTTGACCACACAGGATTTCCCAAGGGTCAGGCAGAACACTTGGCGGAGGGATGGAAGAGCCACTACTGGGATTCGCTGGACAAATTCCTGGCCTGAGCGCCGAGTGGCTGTCAGCCAAGTTCGTAGCGCATGCTTGTGATAGGATTCGGCGCTGCGAATTTTCGGTGCGAGGTCCTACCGTGCGTGAATGTGTTTTGTTTCTCGCCGCCATTGTATTCAGTTCATCCAGCCTGTTAGCCCAAGAGCCGGCGTGGGAACCTGCACCCGGCCACCTGACTTTGTCGCTGTGGCCCCAATCGCCACCCGGTGCCCAGCCCAACGCTGGCCCAGAGATCGACACAACGACGGCGAAGGACAATCTCATCGCCGGTAAACCGCTCATACGCCTCGGCAACGTCTCCGCGCCTACGCTTACTCTATACGCGCCCGCCAGCAAGAATACCGGCGCCGCTGTGGTGGTGTTTCCCGGAGGGGCTTACCGTATTTTGGCGATCGACCTGGAAGGCACCGAAGTATGCGAGTGGCTCACTTCAGTCGGGGTCACCTGTGTCCTGCTCAAGTATCGGGTGCCCGATTCCGGCCCCTATCCCAAATCGTCCGCTGCTCTTCAGGACGCACAGCGGACGGTCGGCATCGTTCGCTCCCACGCGGCCGAGTGGCACATCGATCCGCAACGCATCGGTGTCCTCGGATTTTCCGCGGGAGCGCACCTTGCGGCCGCGCTCAGCACGCACTTCGATCAGCGTCTCTACGATCCAATCGATGCCGCGGACCAAGTGAGTTGCCGACCGGATTTCGCCGTGATCATCTACCCGGGCTACCTCGCGATCGCAGAGCAGAACTTCGCGCCCAACGCCGAAATTCATGTGACCGAAAAAACGCCGCCATCGTTCATTGTGCAGGCCGAGGACGACACGGTGCACGTCGAAAACTCCACTGTCTATTTCCTCGCCCTCAAGAACGCCAAGGTTCAGGCCGAGATGCACCTCTACGCGCAAGGCGGACACGGCTACGGTCTTCGCCGCACTGCTCTGCCAGTGACGGCTTGGCCGCAATTGGTTGAAACATGGCTGCATACCATTCAGGTGTTGCCGGTTTCAGCGCCCTAACCGATCGCGGATTGGCTTGCCAGTCGCTGTCCGGCGAAAATGGTAGTCCTCTATCGTGGTCGCCAAGAGCTCACCCGACTCAAGAATTGAGTCAACCATGGCGCGAATGTCTACTCGACGGCAGGTGCTGCAGACCTTGGCAGTGGGCGGATCCGCCGCTCTCCTGGTGGGGCTGTACACCTGGCGAATCGAGCCGCATTGGCTCGAGTTCACCTACCCTCTATTACCCATCGCGGGTCTTCCGCGGGAACTCGAGGGGCGTACGCTCGCGCAGATCAGCGATATCCACGTAGGACCCAGGGTTGACGATGCCTACGTTGTCGATTCCTTTCGAAGAGTGCAGGAACTTGCCCCGGACTTCGTGGTGGTCACCGGCGATTGGATCACCTACCGCAATTCGCACCAGTTCGAGCAACTGCGCCGCGTGCTGGCGCGCTTGCCCCATGGCCGCCTTGGAACCGTTGGCATCCTTGGCAACCACGACTACGGATTCCACTGGCGGATGCCGGAGGTGGCGGAACAAGTCGCGGGGATCGTGCGGGCGGCCGGAGTCACTTTGTTGCGCGACGCGGCCTTCCAAGTTGCGGGGTTACAGTTTCTCGGCCTCGACGATTTCTGGGGACCTCGCTTTGACCCTGCGGAACTCCTGGCGCAGAGAGGCCAGGATACTTCAACCATCGTTCTTTGTCACAATCCGGACGCAGCTGACAGCCCGGTCTGGGGCCCGTACCAGGGTTGGATCCTCGCTGGCCATACGCATGGGGGCCAGTGCAAGCCGCCATTCCTGCCTCCGCCGTTGGTGCCCGTTAAGAACAAGCGCTATGTCGCTGGAGAGATCGAATTGTCTGCGAACCGCCACATGTACATCAGCCGCGGCGTTGGTCACTTGCTCCAGGTTCGCTTCAATGCGCGCCCGGAAATCCCGATTTTCCAGTTGAAGCGCGCAGGCTAGCGCAGACTTTGCAGGTCACGAGCCATCAAGTCGGGGCGGAAGACGTTTAACTATGACCACCATCGATCGCAATAGACTGAAAGAACTGAGCTACCGCGAAGAGCATCGGTTCATGGTCGACCATCCTCGGTCCGCCGCGTTGTATCGCGCTGCCCAAAACTCGCTGCTCGGCGGCGTGCCCATGAACTGGATGAAGAAATGGGCCGGACCTTTCCCCCTCTTCGTGAAGTCCGCCAAGGGCGCCCATTTCACGGACGTCGACAATCGTGACTACATCGATCTTTGTCTCGGTGACACCGGAGCGATGACTGGCCATTCGCCCGACGTCGTCGCCGACGCGGTTGCCCGGCAAGTCCGCCAAGGCGTCACGCTGATGCTTCCCACCGAAGACTCGCTATGGGTCGGCGAAGAGCTCAAACACCGCTTCGGGCTCCCGTTTTGGCAGTTCACACTTACGGCCACCGACGCCAATCGCTTCGCCATTCGTATCGCGCGCGAGATTACCCAGCGCAGCAAAATTTTGGTCTTCCAATACTGTTATCACGGCACGGTCGATGAATCGTTTGCAACAGTGCATGCGGACGGCAGCGTCGGTCCGCGGCGGGGCAATATCGGCCCGCCGGTAAATCCCGCCGAAACGACTCGAGTTGTCGAGTTCAATGACCTACCAGCTCTGGAAGCCGCGCTGAAGCACAACGACGTCGCTTGCATCCTCGCTGAGCCCGCCATGACCAACGTCGGCATCATCCTGCCCGACGACGGATACTGGTCCGCCGCGCAAGCGCTTGCGCGCCGCTACGGTTCGCTGTTTATCGCCGATGAAACTCACACAATTTGCGCGGGCCCGGGCGGATGCACCCGCGAGTGGAAATTGACGCCCGATATTCTTGTCTTTGGGAAGCCCATCGGCAGCGGCATCCCCGGGGCAACTTACGGTTGCACCGAAGAAGTCGCGCAGCGCATCTCCGCCCGCATTCACCTGGAAGACTGCGATGTCGGCGGCATTGGTGGGACGCTCGCCGGCAACGCCCTCTCGCTCACGGCGATGCGCGCCACTCTGGAGCACATTCTTATCAAAGCCGCGTTCGAGCGCATGATCGCGCTAGCCGAACGATTCACGGATGGAGTCGCCGCCGAAATCCGCGCCGCCAATTTACCTTGGAATGTGACCCGTCTGGGCGCGCGGGCCGAGTACACCTTTACGCCCCACGCGCCCCATAACGGCTCCGAATCCTACGCCGCCTCCGATTTCGAGTTGGAGCGATTCCTGCACCTTTACGCGCTGAACCGCGGTGTCCTTCTAACGCCGTTCCACAGCATGGCCCTGATGTGTCCAGCGACGACCGAAGGGGACGTGGATGCCCACACGAAAATCTTCGCTGCCGCCACCCATGAACTTGTGACCTGAGGTTGAGATGAACGCGCGCGCTTCACGCTGGGTGGGTAGGGAATTTTGCCTGCGCGAGCCACTTGCTTAACATTTCCAGGGAAGATGGCGCCACCGCATCAAACACAATGCCAGCGCGGTCGGCTCGTGTATGGACAACAATCGCGCGCGCCAGAAAGGACTCCCTGGGATTTGTGCCGATCTTCAGGCTGATCACCGAGCCGTTGCGCGGGGCGCCCTTGACGCTCAGGGAGCACCCGTGGAGTCCCAGATCCGCAACCCATGATTGAATTCGCGCGCCCGAAGCATCATCCACCAGTTCAGCAGGGGCAATGAACTGGAACCTGGGCGTACGGCGTCTTTCTTGTTCCATTGGTTTCCAATTGACCGGGCCACAACTACTCTAACACGCGGTGTATACTTCATCGCGAAATCCCTTGCGCGTGGCCGCGGCGGTTCCTGGATACCCTGAATACCCGATTGCTTGGCCGCGCTGTTCCCTTACGATTCTTTTGGGAGGAAGCGCATGGCCTCAGCGGTTTGGAAAGGTACACTGAGTTTCGGTTTGCTGGCAATTCCCGTCAAACTTTACACCGCTGCCCGCAGCCAGCGGATGAACCTCCACCAACTCCATAAGGTCTGCCACACGCGCTTGAAGCAGCCCCTCTTCTGCCCGCAGTGCAACCGTCAGGTCGACCGCTCCGAAGTCGTGCGCGGCTACGAGTACGAAAAAGGCAAATACGTTGTCATTAACGAAGACGAAATCAAGAAAATCACGCCGCGTTCGAGCACGGTAATGGAGATTGTCGCGTTCGTGAAACAGGAGCAGATCGATCCGATCTATTTTGACGCGTCGTACTTCATGCTTCCCGACAAGGAAAGTGAAAAGCCCTACGCGCTGCTGCTGAAGACTTTGGAAGACAGCAATCGGGTCGGGATCGCCACGGTCACCATGCACCAGCGCGAATACACGGTTTTCATTCGCCCACGCAAGAATGGCCTGACCATTCACACCATGTATTACGCCAACGAAATTCGCGAAGTAGCCGGCTACGGGAGAGCCGAGAAAGATGTGAAACTCAAGCCCGCGGAAATCAAGCTCGCCGAGCAACTGGTCGACAGCCTCTCGCAAGACTTCAAGCCCGAACAGTTCCACGACAAGTTCCAGGAAAACCTGAAAGCGTTGATCGAAGCCAAGCAGAAGGGCAAAACCATCGTCGCCGAACACCAGCCCGGCCCGGCCCGCGTGATCGACATGATGGAAGCGCTGAAAAAGAGTCTGGCCAATGCCGAAGCCCAACGGCAGAAAAAGCCCGCCAAACTTCATCCAACCGGTTCGGAACATCACCGCCGTCGCCTAGCCAGCTAACAACACCCCAGACTTTGTAGGGGCGGGGCTTGCCCCGCCCCAGCTTGCCCAGCCGTCAGATATGACCGCCAACTCCTACTTGACCGCCCCCCGCGCCGCCGGGATCAACGGAATCTGCTCCCCTTCCAAGGCGGGTGCCGGAGTCCCTCCGCCAAGCACATTCGCCAAAGTACCCTGCGCTTTCTCAAACCGCCGGTCAGCCTCACTATAACTCTGCTGCGCATTTTTCAAGTGCGTCCCCAACTTTTCGAAGACCTCGGCGAAGGTCTCCAGATTCTTCTGCACTCCATTCAAATTTGCCAGCAGCCGCTTGGCATTCTCCTCGATCTGCATCCCTTGCAATCCCATGGCGATCACGCAAAGATGGGCATACAAGGTGTTCGGCGACACCGCAATAATTTTCTTGCTCCGGCAATACTCATCGATCTGTTGTCCACGGCCATCCTGCGTATTCAGCATTTCGCAATACACATTTTCGGACGGCACGAACATCAGCGCCACATCCAGCGTTCCTTCGTTCGGCACGATATATTTCTTCGCGATCGAGTCCGCGTGCCCCTTCACGGCATTCGCAAATACCCGCCGGGCTTCGTCGCCGTCCTCGGCAATACGCCGGAAAGCTTCCAGAGGAAATTTCGAATCGATCACCATCAGCTTGCCGTCGCGCAGAAAAATCACCGCGTCCGCCGCCTCGCCACTGCTGAACCGGTGCGGCATCGCGAATTGGGACGCCGGCAGCGAATCCTCCAGCATGCGTTGCAGCGTCACTTCCCCTAGCAACCCTCGCGTCTTCGCCCCGCCGAGCACAGCCTCCAGCGATTGCGTCGCCTGCGACAACCCGCGGCTCTGCTCTTGCACTTCTCCGATCTGCTTCTGGATCAAACCGATTTGCTCGCGTGTGTTCTTCAACTCCGTCGCAATCGCCGTCTGCCCCTGGGACGCGATCTGCGCTGAGTTTGTAACTCCGTCCCGCAGCGCGCTGGTCACGCTCTCGAGCCGCTGCGCCACGGTCTGGCCGATGGTTTGAATCTGCCCGGTGCTCTGTGCCTGCGAGGTCGCGATCGTTTGCAAATCCCTGCGCAACTCACCCAGCTGGCTCTCGAGCCCATCACCTTTCTTCTGGCTCTGCACGTTCTGCAGCACCAGCCACACCACCAGCGCCGCCAGCAAAATCGCAATCCCAATCAATCCAGCGTTCATAGTCCCCTTCGACCGCCTGACTCTCAGCGGCCGATTCTATCCCTTTTGATCAGTTTAATTACTGCTAACCACAAGACTACTCTACGCGCACTCGCGCCCTTCTGAAAACTCTCCTCCGCTTTCCCCACCGAAAAAAAGAAGGGCCACGCGGAAGCGCAGCCCTCAGGATCAATCCGGTTTGTAGAAAGGCCTACCAGAGCAGCTTCAGCGCAAACTGAAATTGCCGCGCATCATACGCTGCCGTCGGCTGCCCCGCGCTGCACGTCGAGCTCGATCCCGGGTCGCACAGCTGGTTCACGGCCGCCACATTCAATCGGTTCGTCAGGTTGAACGCATCCGCGATCGCGTCCAGTTTAAATCGTTCGCCGAGCGAAAATCGCCGCGACAATCGCAGATCAAACTGGAAAAATCCCGGCGTATTAAACGTGTTCCGCCCAAGACTACCGTCGCACCCAAGGGGCGGGGTAACACCTGGCACCGTAAATGACGCGCCGCTGTTAGTCAAACACGTACTCGGCAACGCGAACGTCACGCCCGGCAAAAATGCTGACGTTGCCGTCGGGCCAGTCGTTCCCACCGAAGGTCGCCCGTTGGACGCTCCCAAATCCAATCGATAGTCTGTCCCGGTGATCACCGTATACGGACGCCCTGACGATACCTCGATGATCGGCGCGACCGTAAAGTCCGCGATCACTCGCTTCCACGCCGATTCGCCGCTGTGCGCGCCGGGCGCCTGGAACACGCCGCTCGTCACCCACCGGTGCCGCTGATCGAAGTCCGAATTACTCCGCTCGTAAAACGGAAACCGGCTATCTTGCGGCTCCAGCGGCGACTGCAGATCCGTCGAATCATCGATCGTGTGCGAATACGTGTAGCTCGACAACAATTCGAACCCGTGCCCGAATCTCTTCTGCACGTTCACCGTCAAACCGTTATAAACCGAGTTTCCATCCGATAGCTGCGCGTCCACGCTGTTAAACGGCACCGGTACTCCGTATCCCACGGGGTAACCAGCAAGGCCCGCGAGCTTCACCTGCGTGCCGTAACCACCCGGCACCTGGCCCGCAAACGACGGATTCGGCCCCGACGGCCGGAAAAAATTAAAGAACGCCGGTGTGCTGACATACTGTCCATTCAACGCCGCCAGCGGACCAGGGCAACCACCAAGCTGACCCAGGACGCTCGGCGCAATCACGCTGACTCCGCACGTTGAAGCCGTCTGCGCCACATTCGCCGCCGGTGCTACCACCGTGACCGGGCTCGTGAACCCCAACCCCGCCGCTCCCGCGTTCGCCAGATTCTGCGTCAGCAGTTGCGGATTCGTCGAATTGATATCCACCGGCCGGTACAAATGCAGCCCGCGCGTGTATTGATACCCCACGCTGATCTTCCACGACCCCGCGATCTCCCGCTCGATCGTCAGATTTCCCTGCTGTGCATACCCAAACTGAAAGTTCTTGGCCACCGGCAGCGTGAACGGCAAAATCGGCAGCGGGAATCCCGCTGTCAGGTAATTCTGGTTCGCGAAAAGCGAATTAGGAAAAAACGGATCGAACCGCTGCTGATTCGGCAAATACCCCATGCTCGGCAGCGCGTTCAACACTCCCTGGAAAATCGTCGACCCGTTCAAGTTCGTTGGCGAATCCAGCGCCCCGCAAACACCGGCTCCCGGCACTAATCCGCATGCCGACGAATTCCCTCCTGCCGAGATCAGCTGTACCGACCTCCCGCCATCCGCCGTCGCCGCATCAAACGCAATCGCCAACAGCGGATGATCGTAGAACAATCCGTAGCCCGCGCGGATCACCGTCTTCCCATCACCCTTGGGATCCCAGGCAATTCCCAGACGCGGCGCAACGTTGTTGTTGTCTCGCGGTATTCCTTCGATGACGCCGAGCGCATTCTCTGCCGCCGAATTCACCGCGGTCGCGGGCGCAAACAGCGGTGTAATCTCCACGTCATATCGCAACCCGTAATTCACCGTAAGCTTTCGTGTCACTCTCCAGCTGTCCTGAGCAAAGATCGCGAAGGGTAGGTTGTCGAACGGCTCATTCGACACTCCAATTCCTTGGATGTACGTCGTCGGAATTCCCAGCCCGTACGTCTGCAATCCCGTCGCGCCAAACAATTGGACCGATTGCCCGCCTGGCAGCGTTACCGAATTTGGCAGCCCGAAATTCGAAACGGCCAGCCCGCCAAAATTTACGTCTCCTCCGTAATCCAGTTGGAAAATCTGCTGCTTCCCGGACCGCAACTGAATCAGGCTGAAGTCCCCGCCCATCTTGAACGTATGATTTCCGCGTACCAGCGATACGGTATCCGTAAACTGAAATCGCCGCTCAATGCGGTCCACCGTCGAATACGGCTCACGCCCGAAATACGCGTAACCTGGAATGTTGACCCCGATATCACTTCCGCCTGGAAGGTCCGAGTACCCGAAATGCAGCCCCCGCCGGGCGAACTGAAACCGAAATTCATTGAACGACGTGTCGTTCACGATCGTGTCATGCTGAAAAACTCCCGATATATCCCGTGATTGGTTCACGCCCGTTCGCGACCCTGCATTCTGCCCGAACACCTGATTCTGCGCCGTCGACTCAATGCCCGTCACCAAAGATGGCGATACGCCAACGCGCACGAACGAACTGTTCCGGTTGTTCCACTTCTGATCCAATCTTCCCGACCACACGCTCGTCTTCTCCGACACCGGAAAATTTCCGCGCACCGAATTCAACCCCACGAACGACGTCGGCAGCGGCGCCACTCCCGCAGGCACTATCGAAGCTCCCGGTCCCACCGCCGCAAATCCGTTGCACACCACCGCGTTCACCGTCTGCCCCAGCGGACACGACACCGGCACCGGAAACTGCGCCCCGGGCCCCGGGTTCAACGTACCGCCCGACAGCGAACCCGCGACCGCTCCAAAATCCAGCTTGTTCAATGCCACGCTCGACGCCGACCCCAGCAGCGCCCCATACTCGACCGCCAAATTTTGATAAGCCGGAACTCCGCTCGTCAGCAACGTCTGCACCGTGCTCGCCTGCGAAGGCGTCAGTTGCACCGGCAAGGGTCCGCCCGGCGTCGGCAGCGTTACTGCCGTCAATCCCCACGGCCCCGCTCCGCCCTGCGCTTCTCCAATGCTCGAAAATCCCGTCTCTTCCCGCAAAGTGTCTTCGTAAGAGAAAAAGTAAAACGTCTTATCCTTAATGAGCGGCCCGCCGATGGTCGCCCCCGCCTGCACCCGCGTGAACGCCTGCTTGATCGGTTCCAATACGCCGGTCGTCGGGTCCACCTGCCCTGAAAACGCATTCCGCGCCTGGAACGCCGCATTCCGCAAATACCCGTACACATCCCCGTGAATTTGATTTCCGCCGCTCTTGGTCACGATGTTGATCACCCCGCCGGTTGCCCGCCCGTACTCCGCGTTGTAATCACCCAGAATCAGCTGAAACTCCTGCACGGCCTCCTGCGAAACGGTCGCGCGAATCCCGTTGATGGAGTTGTCCACCGCGTCCGCCCCGTCCACGCTCACCACGTTCGAACGCGCTCGCTGTCCGCCCACACTCAGCCCACTCGTCGGCGCTGGGCCAATCGTCGGCGCCACGTCTCGCGTCGTCTGCGAATTCGTAAGCGTGAAATTGATATAGTTCCGCCCGTTTATCGGCAAGTTGTCGATCCTTCGCTCATCCACCACTTGCGACACTTCCGTCTTGGTCGTATCGACATTCGCCGTCTCCGATGTCACCGTCACGGTCTGCGACATTCCTCGCAGTTGCAGTTGCGCATTGAACGCGGCGACCTCGCCAACCGCCACGACCACCGCGTTGTTCTCGAACACCGAGAAGTTCGCACCGCCGTCCACGGTCACCTTGTATTGCCCTGGCGGCAAACCCACCAGCGTATAGCGCCCGTTATCGTCCGCCACCGTCGTGCGTTCAGCCCCGTTGCCCGCATTCGTCGCCGTTACCTTCGCCCCATGCACCGGCAATCCCTGTGGATCGATCACCGTACCAATCAACGTCGACGTATTTACCTGTGCCGCTCCCGCAACCGCGAAGCTCAGCACAAGCAAACACACAACCAAGCAAGTGCGCACACCCGGTTTGCGTACCATAGGACCCTCCTCGGTGGAACTAGCCGGCCGATGCAACCGCTACCCCTAGCGAAGACGGAGCAATCCGTCGATGCATGGCCCCAAAAATGAACATTCGGCTTTTACTGTAACCGTACGTTCATTTCAATTATTCTTTTTTATTTGATGTATGCGTCTTATGCGGCAAGCCCGCGCGGCACACGCGAAGAAATCCCACGGAAATGATCCGATGCTACCGGTAGGGTGCGCAGCGATATTGTGCCAAAGCTCGCCCGGACCAAAGCTGCCAGCGAAGGCCTGCAAGTGACTCTTAGAGTTGCAACAGATGCTTTTCAAACCGAAAAAGCGTAACCGCCGTCACCCTCGTTCCGCCGCCACTTCGCTCAACCCTGTCTTGATCTCATCCCGCCGAGCCGTCCAGGCCTTCAACCCGGTCGCAATCCCTATCAAAATCGCGGTCGCAAAATTGGTCAACACCACCGCCTGCGCGTGCATCAACACTCCGTAGGCCAGCCACAAAACCACTCCAATCAAATACAACCCCAGCATCCCGTAAGACAAATCGCGCCCGCCCTGCTTCCAAATCTTAATCACCTGCGGCACATAAGCGAACGTAGTGCAAAATCCCCCCACCGATCCCAACACCAAAATCCAATTGTCCGTCGTCATAGCCAACTTAATCCTTCCAGCCAGAGTTCCAGCCCAACCAGAATACCCGTTCAAAAAGCCCGTGGCAGCCCAGCAAAAGCCACTGACCACAGTTTAACAACGCCCACGCCTCACCATTCATAAATCCTAACGAACACTTTCATTTCCAAATTTGATGGTCGTAGCTCGACTTCAACTTTCCCCGCGAACCATTGTAGCGGCCGCTTTCCGAAGCGGGCGCTTTTGCGTGAATTTCACGCAGAATGACACCGCCGCTACGCACCATTTAGCAGCGATTGGCTGGTGGCGTGCCGAACACCTTCCGAGCATCGTTTAGGTTCTCGGAATTCTGGGCGAAGAAATCAATGAATTCATCGTGGCTGAAAAACGCGTTGACATAGTTTGCCTCTGTCAAAACGTAACCTCCCCAGCCGTTCAGCATGGAAAGTTGCAGGAAGGATGCAAGATCTTCTGCCTCGTGTGGCAGAAACAGGTGCCCAGGCGCATCGTCAAGCAGCCGATTGTCGCCATAGGACTGACGCAACTTGTAATACAAATGCCAATTCTCGGAGCCAGCCCATATATCCCACTCCGTTAGAAACAACAGGGCAGACTGCCGATACGTCAATTGAGTGGCCATCCAGTGAGCGACGAAGAAAATGCGATGGAACTTCTTCGGGTATTCGATACGTTCCGTGCAAACATCCGGCACCAAATTCGGTTTGATTCGTTGCCGATCAGAAAGCCACGTTTCGCATTCCGTTTTAGTGTAAAAGCGCACTCATTTCACCCGAGAGGCTCTTTCTGCCGAGCCACTTTAACACTCACCATATAACCCAGCCGGGTGCCGCACCCTTGGGTTTTAAGGGTGCGGGTGTTTACGATCAGTTCGTGGACCGTTTGCCAGAGCGGGTACTCTCTTTGATTTCAACGTAGGCAGGATTTACAGCTGCAAATGTCGCTGCACCAATTTCCTCAACTTCTCGCGGTCGTCATCCTTCATATGCACAAATTCCACGCCGTTCCCTTCCGGCCCAATATTCCGCACTACCGCCGTGAAGTGAATCTTGCGTAGTCCAGTCCGAATCTCCAGCTTGATCGAATCCCCCACCGTAAGCTTCTTCGGCGACTCCAGATAAGCCCCGCCTAGGCTGATCGTCTTCACTCGCGCCATCCCGGCCTGGGTCCCATCGATTTGCGCTCGCAGCGGAGAGTCCAGCGGCACCCGCGCGTACCGCCGCGGAATCACAAAGTTAGCGCTCGATTGCGCCGCCGCCTCAAATGTCGCGCGCACTCGCGCCGACGACGGCCGGTCCTCCATCATCGCCAACGCATCTTCCGCTGCCGATCGCAGCCCCAGAGGCTCCGCATAGGTAATCCCGTCGCGCTTCTCCGCCAGCGTCCGCAGCATTTCCGCCGCTTCGCTCGCCCGCATGCGCCCCAGCGCCTCAATCGCCTTGATACGTACAAATTGATCGCGCAGGATTTCGTGCTCACCCGCTGCGATTTCCATCAGCTGCGGCACTGACGTCGTCTCCTGCGCAAGCCCGATCTGGTCGATCATCATCGGCACCACCAGTGGGTGCGCATCCGCCAGCAAGGCCGAAAACACAAACGCCGAGCTCTGCGCCGACGCCGCATTCACCGGCCGCGCCAGTTCGCTCACCGCCAGGTCCTGCAAACTCCACTCCCAGCTCGCCAGCGCCCGCGTAAGCCCGCGCAGCAATCGATCCGCATCCGTCACTCCGAGCAGTTTGATCGCCGCGCTCACCCGTTGCCGCCGCGAGTCGTACAGCCGCGTCTCCAGCATGTTCAGCACCGGCACGCCAATCGTGCGCAGCAGCCGCGACATTGCCGGCAAAAGCTCTCCGCTGTTCGGTTCGCCAAGCAGCAAAGTCATGCGCTCCAGCAATCTCTCCGGATCGCGCTGCAACAGCCGCGGCAAAGCCGGATCGAGCGCCCGGTTCGCAAACGCCGCATCCACCAACAGTAGCCACCGGTCCTGCGCCACCAGTCGCCGCGCCAGTGCCGCCATATGATCGTGCTCGCGGTCCTTCGGCGCCTTCTCCAGCCCGTTCAGAATTCCTTCAAACCCCGCATAGTCGCCACGGTTCACCGCGATGCGTCCCAGCGTCTCCAGAAACGCCGCCAGCAGCGCAGCCGTTTCCGGCACCGTCTCAATTTCCAGCGCCTTGAGCGTCCCGCCTCGCAGATCTTCCGGCAACTGATTCGGCCACAGCGATTCGAGCACCGCCGTCAATTCATTCAATCCCGCCGCGACCGATCGCCTGGCTCCCGCATCTTCATTCTCAATTCGCCGTGCGTAGTTCAATAAAATACTTCGCGCCTCGCGCCGCGGCGCATCCGCGCCGGCCTCTGCCAATTGCGTCAGCGTCTGCCGCAGCGCCACGATCGGCACGCACCACACATCCGGCCCGCGCATCACCGCCGACTTTTCTCGCGGCGGCAATTCCACCCAGAACTTTTCCACCAGTTTTTCGCGATACGTCTCGGTCGACCACGTCATCGCAAACGAAGAAAGATGTGCCGAAGCGTGGGGCCCCGCATATTTGCCCGCATTGACCAGCACTCCGCCCAGCCGGTGCAGCATCGGCCGTACCCCCACTGGCGTCAGCGTGCCCGCGGTAAATTCCGGTCCAAGAAATTCAAAGATTAAGCTCTCCGACAAACGCAGCAGATAGGGCTGCGGCTGCTCTCCTTCACGCGGCGCGTACTGCGAAACGCAACTCAGCAGCAGGCGCACCGTGTCGCGGCTCGCTTCTTCCATAGCCCCGTGGATCGCCCGGGCCGCTTCCTCCGGCGAAATCCCTCGTGCCGATTCCAGCGGAGGCGTCAGCCGCGCCAGCAAACTCAGTGCCGCCACCAGGTCATCGATCTCCGGCGACTGAATCGGTTTGTCGCCGGTTTCGCGCGTCGAATGCCCGCCATAGGCGACCAAAGCCGCGATCAAACTCGCCAGCACCGAATCCACCCGTCGTTCCGTCTGTGTGTTGACCGAAATACCTTCCACTCGATTCTCCAACAGCAGCGCAGGCCACCGCGTTGATGCGTCTCGTCTTGCGCTCTCTTCCGATGTTAGCAGCGATGCCTTCACAAGTTGCGCCAGCGTGTCGAGTTCGCCTACGTGGAATTCGCTGGCAAATCCCAAGGCATGAATTCCCACGCGCTGTAGCTCCTTGGCCAGCGCCTGCAATTCACCCTTTGCATCCGGGAGTGGCAAATCACTGAGCTTCGGCGCCACCAGCCCGCCGCGCTCCACTCGAATTTCCAGCCCCTTCAAACCCGACGCAACACCACGCAACGATTCGTAAGCATCGTCCAGACTCTGCAGCGTATGAGGATGGTGCCGTTCGTAAAGCCGCGTTGATCGCAGCAACAGATGCAACCTTCGCAGCGCGCGATCCGTTTCATCGACCTTCGGATCCGTCGGCGCCGCTCTTCGCACCCGTACTGTCGCAGCCGGTATGGTCACAGGGCTACCACCCTCCGGATCGGCTTGAGATTCCGATCCAAGGCGCTGCTTGTCGAATGCTAATGGAGCCCGAATGACCAAGCCATGCCTCACTTATACTTACGGCCTTAGGAGCAACAAATCTCAACTGCGGCCACCGTTCTCTGTCGAGACGAGGCGTCTCGAAGTCGGAGAGACCCTGCCAATACTGCAGCACGCCTTCTACCCAGAAATGCTCCGGCTAAGCCCAGTGTTATCAAAGGCCATGTAACATAGTCCTAGAACTATGAAAAACAAACCGTTACAAAATGTAACAGCACGGGTAGGGCGGAAGCGCGGCAGAGACTTGCTTACTTGCTGGGACTCACCGTATGAGCAGGTCAAGAGTCTCCGGATCGTTACGCACCCCCTTAGTCGAGTCTAACCCTTTAGAATCAACACTTACAAAAGTGTATCAAAACAAGCGATTTAAACTCCTTTAAAATGAACACTTATGGAAAAAGGCCGGGGGGAGGGTAAGCACGATTGCACCAACCACCCTAGTGCTCACATCGGCACAGGTCCGCGCGAAGCTCCCCGACCTATGCGACCATGGATACTTGCAGTGGCGATAACCTCGCGCCCGATCCTTGAACTGCGGGGTCCAGCTTGGGAGGCCAGATGGCAGACGCTGATTTACGGCCCATGAGTCTCGGCGAAGTTCTGGACCGAACGTTCAATCTCTACAAAAACCATTTCTGGCTATTCGCTGGAATCACCGCCCTCCCTTTTTCCTTGTTGCTGATCGCTCAAGTGGCCGTGGCCGCCACGAGTTCGGTAGCCGCGAAAGCTCCAGCGACCCACACGCCTCCGTTCTCTCCCGGCGCCGTGGGCGGGATGGTAGGAGGCGGAGCGCTGGTCTTGATTTTGACTTTCGTGATGATCGGCGCAGCGCACGCGGCGACGGTCTTCGCCGTCTCCGATCTCTACTTGTCGCGGCCGGTGTCCATTCGCGGATCGTTCGCACGAGTCGGATGGAAAGTTTTTCGAGTTCTCGCGGTTTTTTGTCTGCTTGGATTAATCATGGTTGTCGGAGTTGTGGTGATCGCGGTTTTCGGCTTTGCGATTCCGACCGCCCTATTGAAGGGTCTCGGATTGCTCTTGCTCATCCCGGTGGTCGGGATTCTGATGGTGATCCTGATGTGCCGTGTAGCGGTTTCCATTCCTGCAGCGATGCTCGAGGATTTGGGCGCGGTTAGGGCGCTGGAGCGAAGCGCGTATCTCACCAAGGGTCACGTGCTGCAAATTTTCGTGATTTTTCTGCTTGTGGTGGTAGCTACGTATGTCGCTATCCTGGTGCTCCAAATGCCGCTGCTGATCCTCATGATGGCTTCCGTCACCGCGCACAAGACACCGTCTTTTGGTTTGCAAGTTCTTCAGCAATTAGCGGCGTTCGTTTCCCAAGTGCTCGTCGGGCCAATTGGCACGATCGCTTTCTCGCTGATGTACTATAACCTGCGAGTGCGCAAAGAAGCGTTCGATATCCAGCACCTGATGGCGTCGATGTCCGCGAATCCAGAGCCGAATGCGCCCTCGGCCGCGTAATTCCAGGATGATCGGACGGGTGCCGTCACTTTCACGGGTCGTGCGATCGTTCGCCCTCATTGGCTGCGCGTTGTTGCTACCTGTCGCAGCCACTTCGCAGACAACGCAGACTTCTGTCGAACTGGACGTGCGGTCCTACGAATCGGAACTGGACCGCATCGCCGAGTCCATCAAGCACCCAGATCAGATTCCGGAGCTACGCAAGTCGTTGCCGCGCGCTTGGCCCGTGCAAGTGGGCGACAAATCTATCCAGGTCCCCACCGATTGGCTCGCTTCGGACTTGAAAAAACTCGAAGAGGATCCCGCGAGGTACGCATTCGTTTCACGGGCAGCCTCCTCTCGCCTAGGCGCCATGCGCAAAGCGGCGGAAGGGCTCGAACGGGGAACAGCATCACCGGTCAATCTCGATGCCGCTCACACACAGCTCGACAAGATTCTGAGCGGACGCGAATTTGGCACGGCGCACGGACCAAGCCAGCTCGACCTGCTGAAAGCGCGGATCGCCCGCTGGCTCAGCGAGCAAATCTACAAGCTCCTCCTGCGCCTTCATCTCGGAGCAAAGGCCGGCAACGCGCTGGCGTGGATCATCGTAGGCCTCGCGTTTCTCGCGCTTTGCTATTTGGTTTGGAAGACGCTTTCGCCGACAACTCGCAAGCGCGAAACCAGCGCGGAAACTGGAAAGGAATCGGACGATCCGCGCGAGTGGGCCAGAGACGCGCTCGCGGCCGCCGACCGCGGCGACTATCGCGAGGCGGTGCATTGCGCGTACTGGGCCGCGGTCGTGCATCTCGAAACACTAGGAGTGCTGAAGCGTGATCGCGCGCGCACCCCGCGCGAGTCGTTGCGCTTGCTGGATCCTCACCCGAATGAACAGAACCTGCTGAGCGAATTTACTCGCCGTTTTGAGTTGATCTGGTACGGCTACCGCCCCGCGTCCGCGAGCGACTGGTCCGAGGCGCGATCTCACCTGGAGAAAATGGGATGCCTCACGTCCTCGACCGCGGCGACCGCAAACTCCTGATCGGCGCCGGTGTGTTGCTGGCGATTCTGATCGTCGCCACGACTTATCTTTCTCCCAAGGAAAGGTCCGCAGCTTCAGCCTACCCGTCGAGCTATTCGGGGGATTGGGACGGCGCGAAAGGCCCGTACCTCCTGCTTCAGAATTTGCACTATCACGTCGAGCGCTGGGAAGAGTCCCCAGCCGAACTTAGCGGGACACCCAGTAACGAAGTATTGATTCTGGCGGGTCCGACACAGACACCGACGCCGGAAGATAAGTCCGCCATCTTTGAATTCCTGCAGAAGGGAGGACGCATCGTGGCGAGCGGCGCGGGCGCTGCCAAAATTTTGCCCGACGCGCCGCCGCTTAACGAAAGCTACGCGATTGAGGAAACGACCAAATTTCCCGCAATTCTTCCATCCACGTTAATGCGGGGCGCGCCAGAAATCAGCATGTTTCCGCCGGACGATTGGCAACCGAAATCGGCTTCGCAACTGGTGGTGTACGGGAATGTGGAAACTGCAGCGGTCATCACCTACCAGGTTGGCAAGGGTCAGGTTATCTGGTGGGGCAATTCCGCTCCTTTGACCAACGGCAAGATTCGCGAATCCGGCAATCTTCCGCTGTTTCTGAATTCCGTCGGGCCTCCTGACGGCGTCCGCGTGTTGTGGGACGAATATTTTCACGGCGCGCATGGAACGCTGTGGAGCTACATGGCGCGCACTCCTTTAATTTGGGGAGTTGTGCAATTTGGAATCGTATTCCTGGCTATCGTCGCAACGTACTCGCGCCGGCAAGGGCCCATCAGCGTTCCGGCAAGAGTCTCGCGCTTGTCGCCGCTGGAGTTCGTCGAAACGCTCGGCGATCTCTATTCTTCCGCGCAGGCGGGTTCCGCGGCGGTGCGTATCGCGTATCAACGACTGCGGTTTCAGCTCACGCGCCAGCTCGGGCTACCTCCCAACGCTCCCAATGCCGATCTCGCACAGAGCGTGGGCGTGGCTTTGGCGTGGAACGAGCAAGAAATTTCCGCTACGCTCAGCCGCGCAGAACGCACGATGACCGCCGCAAAAGTCAGCGACGCGGAAACACTTCAGCTGGTACAGGAAATGTTTGACTACACAAGCCGCCTGGAATTACGGCGCACCCGAACTGAGGAGAAGCTCCCCGCATGAACAAGGCAACGGAATTAGCAGCACACGTCCGCGGCGAATTGGGAAAAGCCATCGTCGGCCAGCGCGAATCGCTCGATCAGCTCTTGCTGGTTATGCTCGTCGGAGGGCACGCGCTGGTCGAAGGCGTTCCTGGTCTGGCGAAAACGCTGGCGGTAAAGGCGCTGGCGCAGATTTTCCAACTGAAATTTCAGCGCGTTCAGTGCACTCCGGACCTCATGCCCGCGGACATTCTAGGCGCAAACGTTTTCAATCTTTCCACCAGTTCGTTCGCGTTGCATCGCGGGCCGATCTTCACTGATCTTCTTCTGGTGGACGAAATCAACCGCACGCCGCCGCGCACGCAGTCCGCGCTTCTGGAGGCCATGGAAGAAAAGCAAGTGACCATCGACGGCACGCGCTACGAACTCTCTAAATCCTTTGCTGTTTTCGCGACGCAGAATCCCGTCGAGTTTGAAGGCACCTACCCTTTGCCGGAAGCGCAACTCGATCGCTTCCTCGTCAAAATTCGCATTGGCTATCCCGACGCCGAGCAGGAAGCGCAGGTCTTGCAGAATTATCAGGATGGTTTCGACCCGCGCGAACTGCAACGACTGAACTTCTCGGTGGTGCCCCTGGAAGTTCTACTTGCGGCGCGGCAGGAAACCGCTGCCGTTCGCGTGGAGCCCGCATTATTTCGCTACATGGTGACGTTAGTCGGGCGAACACGCAATTCCGCCGCAGTCAGCTTGGGTGCCAGCCCGCGCGCCGCAATCAGCCTGATGCTCTTCGCCAAAGCGATTGCCGCGACCGAAGGCCGCGACTACCTGATTCCCGACGACGTCAAAGTCGCCGCGCCGCCGATTCTTCGACACCGCCTGGTCCTCAAGCCGGAAGCCGATCTCGAAGGGATGACCGCCGACCAGGTGGTGCGCGAAATCGTGCGCTCCGTCGAAGTTCCCAAATGAGCGAGCTTCCGCATCTCGTCCCGGCGACGACGCGCGGCTTCGGAAGGCCTGCCAAGGGCATTTTTTTTGCGTTCGGCCGGCGTTTCTTCCTGCTCTTGCTAATCGGATTGGTGTGGCTCGGCCCTGCCTGGAACGATTCCCGCTATCTGTATGCGATGTTGTTTTGGGATGTCGCCGTGTTAGCCGCGTGGGTTTGGGATCTTCGCCGGCTTCCAAGACCCGCGCAACTCGATGTGAGTCGAGTCTGGAGCCAACCAATTCAACTCGACGTTAACGCGCGAGTCGCGCTGGAGCTGCAAAATCCGGGCGGCCTGCCGATCACTGTGCAACTCACCGACGACGCACCCGCCAGCTTTCAATGTGGCACGCCGCAACTCGACGTTGTCGCGCGAGGCAAAGAGACAGCGGCCGCAAGCTACGTGGTGCGCGCAGGCGAGCGCGGCGACGCAAAATTCGGCAAGGTCTATCTTCGGTATCGGAGCGCGCTGAACATCGCGGAGCGCTGGGCGGTCGTCCCGTTGAGTCAAACCGTGCGCGTGTACCCCAACCTGGAAGAATCCCAGCGCGATACGATTTACCTGATCCGCAGCCGGCAGATCGCGATGGAAAAGCGACACCAGCAGCAACGCGGCCAAGGACGCGAGTTTGAGAGTCTCCGCGAATATCGGGAAGGGGACGAGTGGCGCGACATTTGCTGGAGCGCTACCGCTCGCCGAGGCAAATTGATCAGCCAGTCCCATCGCATCGAGCGGAGCCAGACGGTATGGATCGTGCTGGACGCCGGCCGTTTGTTGCGCGCACGGGTGCGTGGACTGAGCAAGCTGGACTTCGGCGTCGCGGCCGCACTTTCCCTTGCACAGGTCGCTCTGTACTCTGGCGACCGGGTCGCCATGCTCGCGTATGGCCGGCGCATCCAGCAGCGTCTCCCCGCAGGCCGCGGGTCGGGCCACGTGCGCGCGTTGCTCGAAGGATTGGCGCTGGTGAAAGGCGAAGAGCTTGAGGCGGATCATCAGCGAGCCGCTGAAGCGCTCTTGACGTTTCAGAAGCGACGCAGCCTGGTGGTTTGGCTCACGGATCTTTCCGAAACGGCCGCGACACCTGAGGTGATTGAGAGCGTTTCGCGGCTGGCGCGCCGGCATCTCGTTCTCTTTACGGTGATCGACCAGCCGGAGTTGCGGGAACTACTAGGCGAGCGCCCTGCTACGCTGCGCGAGATGTTTCGCCACGTTGCTGCGCAAGAGATCGTACAGCGTCGCGATGTGCTTTTGCGGACTCTGCGCCAGCAGGGGGTGCTTACGTTGGAGGTTGATCCTTCACGGTTGTCTTCGGCGGTGGTCAATCAATATCTTGGCGCGAAGGAGCGCGGGTTGATTTAGCTCTGCCTGTGCGACTGCGACTGACAGTTCAGCTCTCTGGGCCACATTTCAGCGAGGTACGATACGGGATGCCTAGACTAGCAATTTCCGCCGCATGCTGTCTGACGATCCTCTTGGGATCATGCAGCAAACCAGAGGAGAGCGTGACCGAGGTGAAGAATGGCGTTTTCAAGGTGCTCGTACGTTCTCAGGAGTTTCACCATTCCGCCATACAGAACATTGACATTTGCGTGGCAGAATCCTCTAGCCGTGGGTTTCCAAACAACAAGGAGCAATGCTTTTTTCATGGCTTCGATTTCTCTGGCCTTTCTGTCAAATGGCGGACGGAACGCGAAATCGAAGTCTCCTTCGCCGACGGACGGGTCTCCTACTTCAGGAACTATGCGATAGTGTCGCCGAATCGTTCTAATCCCGTAGGCTTCCATGCGACTTTGCGTGATGGGTGTAGTACAGAGTCGCAGGAAGTCGGGACTACGCGGGGCAGGGCCCGGGGTTGTGACGACTGATCCCAGTCACTTGCCGCGTCACTGGTACTCTTGGCTTCCGCGCGAGATACAACACCAACAATGTGGCCAGCCCAGCTGCCAGCAAGAATTTCATGTAAGGCGGCAACGTCGTGGGTGAAACAAACGCCTCCACCACTCCCGCCACTATGAGCATGGGGATCGTCCCGAGTACCAGGCGCACGCTTCTTGCACCGGCTTGAACTAGCGAATCGCGGCGCGGCAAATTTCCTGGAAACAGCAATCCCTTGGCGATTCCCAGGCCCGCTCCCCCGGCAATGAAAATTGCCGGCAACTCCAAGACGCCGTGAGCGGCGACGAAACTCCAAAGCGACAAACTCATTCCCTCGCGCCAGCACGCTACGCCCACAACGCCCATCATCAATCCATTGAGCAGCATCATCCACACCGTGCCGATGCCCGCGGTAATGCCCATGGCAAACGCAGCGAAGGCCACCGATATGTTGTTGGTCATGATCCCGCTGGAGGCGAGCGGTTTGACGGTGACGATAGAGTCCGTCCACATTTTGTGATGTTCGATCGACTGCATCATCGCGGGGCCCAGAAAATATCGGGAGAATGACGGGTCGGCCAAGCCGAGTAACACCCCAGCCAGCGCAGCCACCAGAAACAACACAAACGCCGTCAGCGTGTCCGAGAAAGTCTCGCGGAAGATTGCTGGGAACGTATCTTTATAGAATGTCCAGATGCCGCGGCGGTTGGTGCGGCGGCCCATGTAAATCAGATTGTGAGCGCGGCCCAGCAGCTGATTGAGGTAGATCGCCAGCTGCGTGCTGGTTGGATCTTCGCGCACAGTCGACAGATCGGATGCCGACTGCCGATATAATAGTGCCAACTCCTGCAACTCAGCCGGTGTGAACGCGGTTACACTCTTGCGTCCGCTCGCGCCCACGAGTTGCTCGAGCCGATTCCAGTGCGGGCGCCGCTTTTCCAGCCAGCGAGTGGAGATCACGAGTGGAGCCTCTCGACAAGCTTACCATCGACACGCCGGAGCAAACGGCGCTGGAGTTTCCGCTTGCCGGAATCGGCAGCAGGTTCCTGGCGATGGTGATTGATACCGCGATCCAGCTTGTTATCGCCTTCGTGCTGTTCGTTGGGCTGGCCCTAGCGGTGCCTGCGCTACGCATTTTCGGTTCTGTAGCGCCGCAGTGGGCCATTGCGATCATGGTTATCGCGGGTTTCACCATCTACTACGGCTACTTCGCTTTTTTCGAAGCCGCATGGAACGGCCAGACGCCCGGAAAGCGCTACGCGCATCTACGCGTGATGAAGGACGATGGTCGCCCGATCAGTCCGTACGACTCCATCGCGCGCAATCTTCTTCGGATCGTCGATCAGCTCCCGGCGTTCTACGGCGTCGCGATCATCAGCGTCTTTTTCAGCAAACAAAACAAACGGCTCGGTGATTTCGTCGCAGGCACCGTGGTGGTGCACGAAAAGACCGTGGAAGCCGCGCGCCCATTCCTGGAAATCCGCGCGGACGATGCGAGCATTGCGTACAACGTCAGCCGCATCACGCTCGATGAGCTGCGGCTGATCGAGACATTCCTGCAACGCCGTGACACCTTTGATCCCGCGCTACGGGGTTCCATGGCGGCGCAAATCTCCACGCGGATTGCGCAAAAGCTGGAGGTACAGGTCTACGGGTGGCCCGCCAACGAAAAATTCCTCGAAGCGGTCCATTCGCAATATCGCGCCACTGGGCGCTATCGCAATGCGTGAGCGCAGGTTAGCCCGGCTGGACTGCGTAGCATCAAAATAGTCGATACTGACAATTCGCACTTTACCTCGATATTTTTGGCCTGTTTTTGTGACACAGCGCCTGCCTGAACGTCTAATAGTTCAACGACATAAATGAAAACGATTCCGCTGGCGACGCGTGCGGTGTCCTGCACGGTGGTTGCCACGGAAACTTTAAAGGAGCTGTATATGAAAATTTCGAGAGCATTAACATTTCTCTTCAGTGCTGCGCTTTTGCTTTCTTCGGCGGCTATCGCGGGAGAAACCAACAAGGGAACACTTCGATTGAACGACAGCGTTGTCATCCAGGGTAAAACCGTAAACTCCGGGAAATACACCGTGGAGTGGGACGGCAGCGGACCGACCGTTCAAGTGACACTTCTCAGCGGCAAACAGACGGTGGCTACCTTCCCGGCCCATGTGACCGAGCAAGCGTCGCCCAACACACAAGATTCTTACAGCACCGCTGCCGAGCCAAATGGCGCGCGATCCCTGACGGCGATTTACCCGGGCGGGAAGCGCGTAGCACTGCAAGTCGAGCAGAATCAGGCGAGCAAGTAAGCCGGCGGCGAATACTTCAATCAAATAACGGTTGGCCCATTCCTCTCCGGTCGAGCCGGGAGGAATGGGTTGCCGTTTTTGCGCTTGGATCATTACTGCGGCGCACATTGCGTTGACGTCTGTTGTTCCTTGGCGTAGCGTTGATTCGTTGGGATCGCACATGGAAAAGCTGACGCACAGGATCGCGCGGGCGCGGGCGAGCGGAATGGCCATCGCAACGATATTGGCTATGCTGATCGCGCCGCTTTGTGGCTCGAACTGCGCCGGAGCGAGCGGTTGCGGCGCAGGCGTCGGCATCGTTCGATCCGGGGCAGAGGATTGCCACCACACCGTTTCCGGTTCACGCGATTCTGAACCTTCGCATTCTGTTTCTGGGAAAGCTTGTAGTCGACAAGAAGCGCCTGCGGCCCTTTTGAGCGCGCCTGAGAAGTCGTCTTCGTTGCGCGGGTCTCTAGCGTTTGTAGGGTCTTTCCATTCGGTCAAACAGAACATTCATCCGAGCTTCGATCATTCCGCTCATCGCGCTCGATGGGGTGGCGCCGGCGACCCTCCTCGAGCAGAACTCCTCGAAATAACTGCGACGATTCTTCGAATCTGAGTATTTTCCTGCCTGAGTGACCCGCCCGCAGAGGTTCTGCCCTGCGCGGTCACACTGCATTACCCAATTCTTGGCGCTTACGGTTTGGGCTGACCGATCTAAAGATCGGCCACTACCTCAAACGAGGCGACGCTATCGCTGACGAGGCTTCGCATTCAACCGAGCCCTCGCACCGGCAACATTTGTCTGGAGGCAAAGATGAGCGGTACACGAAGAAAATTCTTTCAAGATGCGGCAGCGTTCAGTGCGGGCATTTTCGGTTTGGGCACGCAACTCAATGCGCAGACTCAAGCACCGCCGCACGAGCACGCTGCGCAACACGGAGTTCGAACTCCCCGAGGCACGCGTGATGAAGATACGGCAGGTCCACCGGTGGCGACGCCCGACGTACCGGACCTGCCCTACGAGAGGGATGGGGCGGTCAAAGTTTTCAAGCTGACATCGGAGGTGGTGAAACGAAAAATCGCGCCGTTCAAGACGATTGACGCGTGGGGATATAACGGCAGCTGCCCTGGGCCGACGATACAGATTCGACAAGGTGATCGGGTTCGCGTGATCTTTGAGAATCGCCTTCCCGAATCGACGACCGTTCATTGGCATGGGTTGGAAATTCCCATTGAGCAGGACGGCGTTCCGTGGATCAGCCAGAAACCACTGCCTCCCGGGGAAAAACATACGTACGAATTCACCGTTCATCAGGAAGGAACGTTCTTCTACCACGCGCACAGCGCCATGCAGGAAATGATGGGGCAAATCGGATTGTTCATCGCGCACCCGGAAAAACCCTACAAACCGCGAGTGGATCACGACTATGCCATGGTTCTGCAGGAGTGGGCGGTGCTGCCCAGCAACAGCGTGCCCAACAGCGCCGGAATGGAATTCAACTGGCTCACGTTCAACGGGGTATCCGCGCCGGCGATTACTCCGATGATTGCGCGACTAGGCAGCCGTGTGCGACTGCGCATCGTGAATCTGGGTATGGACCATCACCCGATTCACCTGCACGGCAACCAATTCGTGCAGACCGGGACGGAGGGAGGGCGCGCGCCGGAATCGTCGTGGTATCCGATGAACACCGTGCTCGTGGGTGTGGCCCAGGCTCGCGTGATCGAGTTTGACGCCAAGTATCCCGGGTCGTGGATGGTTCACTGTCACCTGCCGCACCACATGATGAACAACATGATGGATCTGCTGCGGGATCGCCAGATTACTACCGCCGATCAGACGGATAGTAAAGCGCTGAGCCAGATGCAGACGCTCGCCAATACCGTCGGCTTCGAGCACGTTCACCATTCCCCAATCGCCGACAATGCCAGCTCCGTCAAGGGCTTCCCGCAGGATGCTTTCATGGAGATGGGGATGGATGCGGCCGTCGACAAGCCCGAAACTTACGGCCTGCCTGCGAATTGGAGCGCGGGAATGATGGGCATGATGACGCTGATACGCGTGCTGCCCGATGATCAATATGACAAAATCATTCGCAGGAAAAATTCGGCCGGGCCAGAGGAGAAACATGAGCATCCGCATAATTCTTGAACGTAGGCTTCGACATTGGTGGCGGCGGATAAGCGGTGCTTGTTCTATACGCCGGGCGGGGCAAGCCCCGCCCCTACAAAGGCAGAGAACGACCACTCGTACGGTGCAAGCCCCGCCGGTACAGAGGCGGGGAACGGCCACTCGTGCGGGGCTAACTCCTCCGGTACAAGGGCACGGAACGGCCACTCGTGCACGTTTCTTAACTCGCGCACGCATCATTGTCTTTCTGGCGCTGAACCTTGCGGTGATGTGCGCTTCGCGTGCTCAGGAAATGTCGATGCCGGCGTCGCAGGAAAACGCCGAGCATCATCACCACGGCGACATCAAGGCGGTGGAAGCGCATTATCCGCAACTGGGTCGCGCGCAAACGGCCGCACAAGGAACCCTGGTGACATTGGACCAGGTGGAGAACATCGCGCGACAGATGAACCCTACGCTGCGGCAGGCGGAGGCGGAAATTCGAGCTGCGAAGGCCCGGCAGCAGCAGGCTGGACTATATCCAAATCCTACGGTCGGTTATACGGGAGATGAAATACGTGGAGGTTCCGTTGGCGGAGGAAAGGAAGGATTTTTCGTCCAGCAAACTATTGTGACGGCCGGAAAACTGGGCTTGAGCCGCGACGTGTTCGGCAAGGAAGCGAAACTGGCTTCCCTGGAAGCCGACGAGCAGCGCCTGCGCGTTGAGAGTGCGGTGAAAATGGCTTTTTTGCGCGTGCTTGCTGCACAGGAGATGCTCGATGCACGGCGCGATTTGGCGAAGATCTCTCAGGACAACGCCGAAACCCAGCGGCGGCTCCTGAACACAGGGCAAGCCGATGAAACTGAAGTGCTGGAAGCAGAAGTGGAGGCGCAACGCATGCGCATAGCGGCGAGGATGCAAGAGAACACCCTGCGCGAAGAGTGGCGGTCGCTGACGTCGGTCATCGGGCAACCCGATATGCCGATGGCAACAGTTGCCGGCGATCTCGAGCATGGTTGGCCCGAATTGAATGAAGAAGAGGCCGTGGAAGCGATCACGAAGGAGAGTCCCGCGGTACGGATTGCGGAGACCGCAGCAGTTCACGCACAGTCGCTGCTGGCACGAGCGAGGCGCGAACCCATTCCCGATCTTCAGATTCGCGGCGGAATGGAATACAACAACGAATTGTTGGAAGGGCTGCCGTTTGCAAAAGGATGGGAGGGAATCGCGGAAGTCAGCGTGCAACTTCCGATTTTCAATCGCAGTCAAGGCGACGTGGCAGCAGCGCGCGCGAATATCGATCGGGCCGAACAGGAGATAAGGCGAATTGCGCTGACACTGCGAGATCGTGCCGCTTCCGCGGTGGACCAGTACGCGAACGCGCGGTTGATGGCGGTCGAGTTTCGCGATGAAATTTTGCCGCGGGCGAAAAAAGCCTACGGTCTGATGAGCGAAAAATATGGGCTGATGCTGGCGTCCTATCCGCGCGTGCTCGAAAGCCAGCGAAAATTGTACGAGTTGCAGATCGAATATATCGCCGCTCTGGAAGGAGTCTGGACCAACGGCATCGCTCTGCAGGGATATTTGCTGACGGACGGCCTCGAGGCTCCTACGCGACCCGGCGAGGTCGATCGGCCAATCCGCGAGACCAACGTGCCGGCACCGGAGCGCACGATGTCGCCCGGGGAAGGGATGCCGAGGCCTTAGGGCTTACGTTCGTAGACTAACTGCCCTATATTCAGCAGTTTAAAGTCAAAGCGATGGCAATCTGAGTGTCGGCCGCGCTGGTAGCGAGTGCGAAACACTAGTACGCTAGTCACGTTGACCCGCAGAAAACCCGGCAGCTACTGTGCCAATAGGGCGAATGGGTGTCGGCGGCTGTGCTTTCTCCGGAAACTGCTCCGCTAGGCCGCGTTAGACCCAAAGGACGTTTCGAGACCCAGAGGACGAGTGGGCGGAGCCTTCGCTTTCGCCCGATCTAGCTATGACGGCGATCATGAAAGCCGGGCGGTACGAAATTGTCGGCGAACTTGGCCGAGGCGCCATGGGTGTCGTCTACAAGGCCACCGATCCTGTAATCGGCCGCGCCGTCGCGGTGAAGACCATCAAGTTGAGCGAAGAAGGCACGGGACTCAGCCGCCCGGAACTGTTGTCCAGATTTCAGACCGAGGCGCGCGCGGCTGGATTGCTGACGCACCCGAACATCGTGGTCGTCTTCGACGCCGGTGAAGAAGAGGGTCTGTACTACATCACGATGGAGCTGGTGGAAGGAAAGAGCGTCCAGGCGCTGCTAGATGCGGGGCACGGGTTTCCGCTGCCGCGGGTGCTGCGCATCATGGAGCAGACCTGCAGCGCGCTTCAGTTCGCGCACGAGCGCAACGTGGTGCATCGCGATATCAAGCCGGCGAACATCATGCTGACCGGCGACGATACTGTGAAGGTCACCGACTTCGGCACCGCGAAGATTCTGCAGTTCGGAACGGTGCAGCAGACCGCGCACGTGATGGGCACGCCGAGTTATATGTCGCCGGAGCAAGTAAAGGGGCGAGCGGTCGATGGACGGAGCGATATTTTCTCGTTGGGCGTGATGCTGTACGAAATGATCACCGGAGAGAAGCCTTTTCCCGGTCAAAGTATTACCACGGTGATCTACAAAATCGTGAACGAAGAGCCGGTGCCGCCGCGGCAGATCAATCCGTCGATTCATCCGGGAATCAGCGCGGCGGTGATGAAGGCGCTGGCGAAAGAGCCGGAAGATCGCTACCAGAGCTGCCGCGAATTGCTTGAGGATTTGCGCAATTATCGCGCCGTCGCAGGAATCGAAGGCAATCCTCGATCGACGATGGTCCTGGGGGGACAGCAAACATCTCCGGGTGTGACGGTGGCAATGAATCCGGGTGGGCTTCGAGGCATGCACCCGGCGTCTCCGCAGAGCACACCCGCGGGGCGCCTCGCGGCGATGGGCGCAGGAAATCCGACGCAGACGCCGCCGTTGCGGCGTACCGGTGCGATTCCTGCGTACCAAGAACCGAAGAGGACCAACATCGTCGGCACAATTTTCGGCGCGCTGTTGCTGCTGGGTGTGATCGCCTACGGCGCATACAAGCTGCGCCCAGTTTTCAACGATGCGCGGCAACATCACGAGACCGCGCCAACTTCCTCGAACGAGCCGGCAGCAGCCCCCGCTGAAGTCGCGCCCTCGGATACGGAGGCGAAACCCGGTGGGAGCGATTCGGCCGAACAGCCATCCGCGCAAGCCGAAACTCCGCAGCCTGTGGCGACGGACGCCGCGGATGCGAAATCAACACCTGCGCCGCCGGCGTCGGACGCCAAACCCGCGAAGGCAGTCGTCGAAAAAGCAGCGCCGAAAAAGACTGAGCCGGCGCTGAACCCGAAAGCAGCGCAATTCAAACAGCACATCGAAGAGGTTATTTCTGAGCGTGGATTCACGGGCAGAGCGAAAGTGCAGGGCGTGGGAAATACGATCGTTCTAGGTGGCAAGCTGCGTCCTGGCGAGCACGGAGCGCTGCTGAAATCATTGCGCGACGCGCCAGCGGATGTTCGCGTGGTCGATCACATCGAATACGACGACACGCCGCCTGCCGCCGCGGAAACCGCGGATGAAGGGTCGCATCCAACGCCAACCGCTGGACTCGGCGCGATTCACGTCGTGACGGACGTATTGGGAGCGACCGCGGTGCTGCACGGGCCGATGGGGCGCGCGCTCAAGCAGTGTCAGACACCGTGTAGCTTCAACAATCTCTTTCCCGCGAAATATAGCCTGGATGTAAAGAAGGACGGTTATCGCCCGGTCGAGACGGCGTTGCAGGTAAAGGCCAATGATGTCTCGGATCAAAAACTGAATCTTGAATCCTTGGCGAAGGGACTCTTTTTGAGCAGCGATCCGCCGGGCGCGGACGTTCTTATCGACGGCGCGAAGCAATCGGGGCAGACGCCGTTGACATTGCCGCTTGCGCCGGGTGAATACAATCTGACGTTGCGGCTCCAGGGATATGAACCCTATAACGGCAAGGTTCAGGTAAAGGACAACGCGCAAACGGAACTGGCGTTGAAGCTGAACGCGAGATCGAATAACCGTGTGGCATGGGCGCAAGTGGAAACGATTCCAAAGGGCGCGGAAATTCTTGTGGATGGCACTCCGACAGGGAAGACGACACCTTCGCGGGTGGAAGTCCCGATTGGATTGCACACGGTGACGTTGCGGCTGGATGGGTTCAAAGATGTGCGAAGAACGGTGGAAGTCAGCGATGGCGGCACAGTCACTGTGGCGGCCTGGCTCAAGCGTCAGTAAATAAATAATCCAACAGTCATTTCACAGATTCTCCCCCGCATTTCTATTCGAGATCGCAGAAGGTGCATGGATGCTGTAGTGGCGGGTCTTTAGACCCGTCCGCGGGTCACCGCCACCGAAACCCCGACTGGAAGGTATTCCTCTCAGCCTGGAGTCGCACGGTGCGAACCGATCTAAAGATCGGCCACTTCAACGATAGAGGCCAGGGTGTTTAGCCTTTTATGGCGGCGCGGATTTTGGGTGGACTTGCGACAGCGGTCTTCAGGGCCTCGTTCGTATCGAGGACATCCAGCACCGCGCGGGTCACATTTTCGTCGATTTCGGACGCGCGGCGAATATCCACTGGATAGCGCACGACAAATTCCAGAGCCGCATCCGTAAATTGGAGCTTCGATTCTGGAACCGGGGCCTTCAGTTGAACTTCCAGGCGTCGCTCGATCCCGCCGAGTTGGCTCTCGATAACCTCGCGGTACTTTTCGTAGACCGAACCGACGACTCTAGAGATCTGGTCCTGAACGAGCTTGTAGTTGCTGCCCGGGGCAAGCGAGATGGCGACTTCATGCCAGGCGTACTCGGTGCCAGGAACCTGCTTGAACAATGGGGTGCCAGCCTGAAACAGCACGGAGTTCGAGAACATGACCACGCGGCCGGTGGGATAAAGCTCGATGCCGGTGCCGGCCAGCTCCATGAGGTAGAGGCGCACGAGGCCGATGTCGATGACGTCGCCGGTTACGCCAGCGACGCTGATGCGATCGCCCACGCGAATGCCATAACGGCCGATCACAAAAAAATACGCCGCGATGGAAAGCAGGATCGCTTGTAATCCCACGGCGATGCCTGCGGTGACGAATCCAGCGAAGGTCGCGAGCGAGCTGAACTCGCTGATGAAGCCCATGATTAGGACTACACCGACAAGAAAGCCCATCACGAAACGCCGCATGAGCAGAAATTGCCGGCGGCGCCTTGGATCTTGGACGTAGCGAAACGTGAGCCTTCCCCAGACATTGGAGAGTATGAAAACCGCGCCCAGCGCCAGGGCGATCCCGAGCACGCGTGTTAACACTGCGCGAAGCTCAGATTGTGACTCGAACACGATCGATTTCCGCCATTCGAGGAAATTGGCGTGGCTCTGATCGAGGACTACAAGTTCTTGGCTGAGCGGCAGGGTCGCGCCGGCCAATTCCTTGAATTTCGCGGTGATGGCTTGAAATTCCTGCGCAGTTGTTTGCGATGCAGGCCCGGCGGCGGGACCTTGCGTCTGACTAGCGAGATCGCGGCCGCGCTGTATGGTTGCTACCAAAGTGTCGCGAAGCGGTTTGCGAAGCGCCTCGGCGGTAGCGCGCATTTTCGCGGTTTCGTCGGTCATTTGATCAATGGCGTTCATCGTTTGCACCTGATCGAGTAACGCCAAAGATTGACCGATCAAACCGGAAGGTGCGGAAGTGGTTGCGGGCTTGGAAATAACGGGAGCGGCCGCCGTTTTCTTGGACGCGGGGTCGTTGATTGCTTCCGGGACGGAACGGGCAAGCTCGTTAATGCTGCCTTCCAGGCCTTCGGTGCCCTCGACTGAGCCTCCGACGAACGAGGCCATCTTTTGAATGGTCTCTTGGAGAGCTTTGTCGAGAGAGAGTAGACCCTGGAAGCGGTCGCGTTCGGCAATCAAATCCTTCTGCTTGCTTCTTGGGGCTGTGGCAAGTTGTTTGTTAACGGCATCTAGTTTAGTCTGCGCATCGTCAACTTGCGCCGCGATTTTGGTTGCCGTCTGGCTGAGATTCTGTTGCTGGGTCGGCGGTGTGCCGGACGGCGCGGCGGGAGTGGCGCTGGCGGTCTTGCTGTTCGCCGCGATCATACTCGCTTCCGCTCTCGCCGACTGGAATGCCAGCCTGACAGCTTCGGCGGCCAGCTCTCTGGCATTATCCTGATAGATGGCGTCGCTGGGCAGCCCCACCGATTTGATTTTCGTAGTGGAGTCGCGATACCAGGTGATGACGGCGTTGAGATGATGCAGGATGGCGTCACGGTCCAGCTGTGTGACCTGTCCGTCCGCTTGGCCCCGCAGTGTCTGCGCACCGATCGCCAGCAGCGCGATTCCGGCGCATGCGACCAGGTAGCGCACAAACGACTTCCGAACGTGCAGCCAGGCATCCGAGCAGAACCGTCGTCGCGGTAACATGCATCTCCTTCGAAAGGGTGATTGTAACTGATGTAGCGCGGTGATTCTGCGACTCCGCACGCCTAAATGAGATGGTCCAACTGGTGCAAAGGGATGACCTGGAACGATGATTCAGACACTACGTTTTTCGTTGTAGAATGACGAGAAGTGGGGCTGTAGCTCAGATGGATAGAGCGCTGGTTTCCTAAACCATAGGTCGGGAGTTCGAATCTCCCCAGCCCCACCATTTATCTTCATGTACTTCAAGCTGTTGCGTGCTTTGCTTCCAATCCGCTCGTTATCATAATCCGGCGAGTGTCATAAAAGTGTCATAGTCCTTTTGACGTTTGTTCGTGTAGCGTTGCACGATGCCAAATAAGCGAAGCCCGTCCAAACGTCTTCCTAGTTGTGTTGTTCTTCCTCCAGTTTTTCTGTGGAGGCTTCGAGAAACTGTTTCCCTGCAATTGTCATGGCCATCGCAATCCACCTGCAAGAATTCAGCCAAGCAGGCGCGACTATGAAACTCCAAATCGCTCCTTCAGACGGTCCACCATATAGTTCCATTTCGGAGAAGTCGGCTTTGCTACCGTGTTCTGATTTCCGAAAAAGCCTTTCTCCTTCACTGCCTTGTCTAGAGGGACGGTCTCGATCCACTTCACACGGACAAGATATTCAGATCTTTCCGGGTCGTCAGCATGTTTGCCAATTTCCGTGCCTTTCAGCAGTGCTTTTGTGATTGGTATTTTGTGTCCGCTTCCGTCTTCGACCATAAACTCATCAACCCTCACAACGGGCTCTACAACGGTTCCTACGCCCACGTATCCGACTCCTCCGGGCACGTTGGCCCAGATCCTTGCTCCTGGGGCAAGCATTTGCAACGTGTTGCTGTACCACGAGCCGCCTCCACCGCTGATGAATCCGTATTTGACAGCATCTTCCCAATTTCGATGAGTCGGGTTGTGGCCAAACGATGCGTAGTATTCGCCATTCCACTCAGCGGATTCTCCTGTACCGGCAACCTCAACCGCGTCGATTGCCGTAGGGTCCCTTAACCACACACGCGCGCGATATATTCCCGATCGCCGTCTTTGAATACGCGAAAGAAAACAGCGTTGATCTTAACTTTGTGCGTGGATGCGAGATAATTTACGATTCGCTCAGTGGGTGGGCTAAATTCCGCTCCCACAATCACTAACTCGTGGGCTTCGTTCAGTTCTTCCGGCATTTCCTTTGCCTTGAAATAATTGCAAAAAGCCTTGTCCAGAGGCTGAGAGGTCTGTGAGGGAAAGTATTTCTTCCGATACGCCTCATAGATGCTGAACACGTCATCGTTCTTAACCGTGTCTACCCAAGATCGGTAGTCCAGAACCTATGCGATCACCTCTCGTTCCATGGACTTTCGTTTTAGCTCGATAACGATGAGGTTTCCATCCCGGTCCATGCATAGAAGATCGACAAATTTGTCAAATGCCGTTCGAACCTGCCGCCCGATCACCATCCAATTTGGGTGAACCATCGAGATGTCCGAATTCAGGATCTCTTCGAGTCGTTCCTCAAGATCGAAGGCGCTCAGCTCGATCTTTTTCAATGAGGGATCGATCCTCCACAGCCCAAATTCCACTGGCATTTACCTTCTCCTTCTTGGCCGATCTTGCTTCGAACCTTAGTTTCCAGGGACAGTCGTAACCTCAGGAAGCCAGCCACCCCTCTGACAGCGGGGGCTTGAGTGACACGCCAACACCTTATAATGATCTATACAAGTATGGATGATAAACTGGCACGTCTCAGGAGGGGTTTCCAACCCGGTGCCCAAACTTTCCCTTGCCAAGCTAGAACGCCACCTCTACAGCGCTGCCGACCGCCTTCGGCAGGAAGGGTTGGACGCCGCTACCTATAAGGATTACATCTTCGGTCTTCTATTTCTGAAGCGATCATCAGATGTTTTTGAGACTGAGCGCGAGAAGGTCGCAGAGCGCAACCGAGAGAACCCGGATTTCTATAACACATTTTTTCTCGTTTGTGCTCTGACTTTAGCCCAGCGCTTCCGGCAGCCGCCGCCATCTTTGCTCTTCCTGCAGCCGACAAAACGCGCCCCTTCACGCCGACAAATTCGTGCTCAGTGGAATGTCCCAGGGCTTTTGCAGCTGCTCGAACTCCATTCAATTGTTGCTGTAGTTTACCTAACTGTTTTTCGAGTTTTCTCTCTTCGCGCTTGATTGCTGCCAGAATGTCCATGAAATCCTCCGCCCGGAAATCTATCTCAATCGGAGGGAGCGCACCAGACGTGGTGCTCGAGGTAAATAACTCGACTGCCTCACGCAAGCCTCATCAGTCCTCGACATTGGATCACCGTACTAGGATGGCACTTGTCCGGTAATCCGACTTCCATGACCGGGAAAAGCAGAAAGGCAACGCCAATCGCGCGACGCTGGCGGTGGCGCGTAAGCTCGTCGCCTACTTGGTTGCCGTGGGTCGCCGCCAAAAAGAATTCTTCGCAGTAGAAAGAGAAAACCGCTTTGACAATAGGTTCGTCGCATGCACCTCAGAAGTCTTGCAAATCGTGGGTCGGAAGCGCCACGCGGACGGCGTTCAACACCGCGAACAAGTCGATGATTTCCTGCGCGATCGCTCCGCCAATCGGCGGTAAGTAGCCAAGCGCTGCGGCGATCATCCCGACGATGCTTGCGATCATGCCTCCCAGCGCGCTTTGTAGCGCAATTCGTCGCATTCGGCGCCCGATGTGCATCAATTCGTCGATCTTTCCGAGCGACGTTTCGAGAATTACCGCATCCGCCGCCTCAGTAATGATGTCGCTCTGCGAGCCAAAGGCCACGCCGACGGTTGCGGCCGTCAATGCTGGCGCATCGTTGATACCGTCTCCGACGAAAAGCGTCTTAGCTTGCGCGGTTTCCTGTTTCACGATCGCCACTTTCTCTTCCGGGCTCTTTCCTGCCCACACTTCACTGATCCCGACGCTATCCGCCAAATACTGCACCTCGGACTCTCGATCGCCCGAGACCAGCATTACCTTGCGAACCCCGTGCCGTGGTTTCAAATGCTGGATGAACAAGCGGCTGTCGCCTCGCGGCGCATCGTGAAATCGCATCGTTGCGGCGTAGTGTTCGTCGACAAAGACCGCGCACTCCAAACCGCTGCCCATCGCGGGCAAAACCGTGTGCAGTTCTTCCGCTTGCTTTCTTCCGGTTATTCGCACCTTGCGCCCTTCGACGGCGCCCCGCAGCCCCTCCCCCGGCGCCTCGCTTAATTCGGTCACGCCCAGAAGCTTCGTCTCCTGCTTCTGGGCTTCGCCGGTGATTGCGCCAGCCAGTGGATGCTTCGAATACTGTTCCAGACTGGCTGCCAATCGCAGTACATCCTGTCTCTCAAATCCTTCCGCGCAAATAATGTCCGTAAGCTTCGGACGTCCGTACGTAAGTGTGCCGGTTTTGTCGAAGATCAGCGTTTCGCAAGAAGCGATCTGCTCCAACACCACCGGATTCTTGATGATGATGGCCCGCCGCGCTGCCAGGGAAATCGCCCCGATGATCGCTGTGGGAATCGCCAGCAGCAGCGGGCATGGTGTGGCCACCACCACCACCGCCAAAAAGCGATGCATGTCTCTGCTCACGAGCGCGGACATCCCAGCCACAATCAGTGCGACCGGTGTGTACCAGGCACCGAGTTGATCGCCCAGCCGCCGCAGATGTGGTCGCTGCTGCTCGGTTGATTGCATCACCTTCATGATCCGCGCGTATCGCGAATCGACGGCCAGTTTTTCGGCGCGGATAACCAGCGCCGCATCGCCGTTGATTGCCCCGGAAATCACCTGCGAACCAGCCATTTTCGAGATTTCGTAAGGTTCGCCGGTCAAATACGCCTCGTCCATCTTTCCACGCCCTTCGATCACTACCCCATCGACCGGGCAAATCTCATGCGGCAGCACGATCAACAAATGGCCGATTTGGATCTCTTCTAACTTCACACCCACGACGCCATCTGTAGCTTGCCGATGCGCGACACCCGGCATTCGCCGTGCCAGTGCGTCCAACACCGACGATGCCCGGGCGGTTGCAAACTCCTCCAGTGTCGCGCCGCCTGAAAGCATCAGCACCACGATGGCCGCCACCAAGTACTGACCCAGCGACACCGCAGTGAGAATCGAGATCCCCGCAAGCAAATCCGATCCGAATTCGCGCTTGACCAATTTTTTCATCAGATCGAAAACCAACGGTGTTCCGCCAACCAGCAATGCGACGATTAGAGGAGCCAATGCAACTCGCGACGGCGCCGTTGTCCCATAGCGCAGCACCAGATGCAACGCGATGGCAACAATCGTGGTCCCCGCAATGTAGGTTTCTTTGGGAAGCCTGGAAAGAATCGTGTGAGCCGTCGCCATTGATCGAATCTTACAGGAATCGCCACGCTGGGATACAACCGCGGCCTGCGGTGACGGAGTTCTAATCCAGATTAAACTAGCAAGCCACATGCCTGATAAACAGCTGCTATCGGACAAATAACATCTGCATCCCGGAGCCACAGTCAGTTGCGCTGGGCCTCGCCTGGAAGCGCAGCGCCGCAGAGATGGGGGTTGGGGTCGGAACAATCTACCGCTTCGCCCTAGAGGGTTCCAAAATTCGGGAAATGGTTTTTTGAACCAGCCTGAAGCTGCCGCTTGCGTTCGTGTCGCTTGCGTTCGTTGACTTGCCCCGGACCGCAACCTAAGATGAGCGCCAAATGGCGGACTCCCAATCACTTCTCGGGCAAACCGTCTCCCACTACCGCATGCTGGAGAAACTTGGTGGCGGTGGAATGGGTGTTGTCTATAAGGCTAAAGACACGCGCCTCGTACGGTTCGTTGCCCTCAAATTCCTGCCCGATAATGTGGCTCATGATCCGCTGGCCCTGGAGCGGTTCCGGCGCGAGGCACGAGCCGCGTCCGTTCTAAACCATCCCGGTATCTGTACGATCTATGACATCGGCGAGCAGGACGGCCTGGCGTTCATCGCCATGGAGTTCATCGACGGTGAAACGCTGCGGAGTCACATCCATGAGACGCCACTTTCCTTCGAAGAAATACTGAAGCTTGGGATCCAGATAGCGGAAGCTCTAGATGCTGCGCACGCTGAAGGAATCATTCATCGCGATATAAAACCCGCGAATATCTTCGTGAAAAAGCGCGGACAAGCGAAGGTGCTCGATTTTGGCCTCGCAAAACTTGTTCCCAAAGGGCTCGCGAGTGCGAACCCGGATTTCGCCGACGAATCGCCAGATTCCAATTCGATCGCTGGAATCATCAGCGGCACCCCTTCCTACATGTCCCCCGAGCAAATTCGAGGAGACGATCTGGACCCGCACACCGACATTTTCTCGTTCGGTCTCGTGCTGTATGAAATGGCCACAGGGCGTCAGGCGTTCGGCGGCCGCACGGGCGGCACGATTATCGAGGCTATCCTCACGCGGCCGCCTGTTTCGGTGCGAAGTATTAATCTCGATATCCCGCCGAGGCTTGAAAGAATCATCGACAAGGCGCTGCAGAAGGATAGAGACCAGCGCTACCAGCATGCGGCCGAGGTACTGGCGGATCTGCAACAACTGAAGCGAGATACGGATTCCGGCCGGGGAGGCATACAAGCAAACCCGGAATCAGTTCTCCTACCAACCGAAAGTCCTTTATCTTCAACCGGCAAGCGGAGGTCAAGGACTTCAACAGTGCAAACCGCCGCCCTCCGCCCAGAGCGATTGTCAAAGGGCATCGGCTCCCTTGCGGTTTTTCCTTTCGAGAACGTTAGTGGTGACCCCGAGAACGAGTACCTCAGTGACGGGATCCCGGGGAGCCTGATCAATATCCTGGCAACGATACCTCGACTCCGCGTAATCGCACAGAGCACGGTATTTCGCTACAAGGGCCGGAGGATTGACCCTCAAGCCGTCGGTCGCGAGCTCAATGTGCGCGCCGTGCTGACTGGCAGAATTATGCAAAGCGGTGGCTCTTTGCGCATTGGCACCGAGTTAGTCGATGTAGCGTCAGGGACTCAGCTATGGAACGCGCAATTCGATCGTAAGCCAGGTGACATTTTTGTGATCCAGGACGAAATTTCCAGCGAGATTTCGGGGAAACTGCGTTTGCAGCTGACGCGGGCGGAAAAAAAGCGACTCATCAAACGCCACACCGAAGATGCCGAGGCTTACCGGCTCTACCTGAAGGGTCGTCATCATTGGAACAGATGGACTGAAGAAGGGTTCTACAAGGCGATCGAGTACTTTCAGCAAGCGATCGCGAAGGATCCCGGCTACGTTCTCGCCCACACGGGTTTGGCTGAATCCTACGTGCTCTTGGGATGGAATAGCTATCTGCCTCCGAAGGACGCCTTCCCGAAAGCCAAAGCAGCCGCCATGACCGCCCTGCAGCTCGACCCGGGTCTCGGCGAAGTCCATACTCCCTGGGCAGCCGTCTTGTGGCTCTACGATTGGCAGTGGCAAGACGCTCAGACAGAATTCAAACGTAGCCTTGAGCTGAACCCCACCTATCCAACTGCCAACCATTGGTACGCCGAATATGTGATGACCATGGGCCGCCAGGTAGAAGCTATCGCCAAGCAGAAAAAGAGCCAGGAGCTGGATCCGTTGTCCCTCATTATCAACGTCGCCATCGGATGGGCCTCCTATATGGCCCGCCGGTACGACGAAGCCCTCGAACAACTCTTGCGAACGGTCGAATTGGATCCGAACTACGCTGTCACGTACTGGATTCTCGGGCTGCTGTACCGGATAACCGGCCGCTACGAATTGGCCATTACCGCGGGTGAGAAGGGGGTGAACCTATCAGGGGGCAGTCCTCTGATGCGCGCGGCACTGGCACACACTTACGGAATGTCGGGGAGGGCAAAGGAAGCATTGAAGGTGCTTGATGATCTGACAGAGCTAGCAAGGCGCAAGTATGTCGCACCTCCCTTCTTGGCTGGGATCCATATTGGCTTGGGAGAAACCGAGCGAGCGATTGAATACTTGGAGAAATCTTACGAGGAGCATTCCCACTGGCTTATCTATCTTCATATAGATCCGAGCATGGACGCTTTGCGGAGCAACCCTCGTTTCCAAGACCTGTTGAGACGTGTCGCCCTTCCCGCAATGGCGACCGCGACCCCAAGTTGAAATAACCAAGCCGGGGTATGTGAAGCCGACCTACAGCCCGTCGAAACTTCACATTGCGATACCGAATTGAACACGATTTGGCGCGACAGTTCGATCAGTCGGATTGCCGGACATGTTCCCTTGTCCCGAAATCCACTTCTCCGGTTTGGGCGTTGATCAGGCTACTGGATTAGTTGCGAGGTGCCCGTCAACCGGAAGCAATCGCGATCACTTCCTACAAGCCGACCCATTACCAAGCAGGCAACGCTTGAACTTTATGGTTTCCAGCCAGACCTGTTCAAGCCTCAATCAATCCCATCACTGGGTCTAAGTTGCGTCCGGCAACGCCGTATCCTGAAGTCACCGTCCCAGAGAAGATCTTCATCTGTTGTGCCTCAATTTCTGAGACGTTAGATGCTCCAATCCCCACCACATCGCTTTGTACAATGCCTGCTACTCACCTCAGGAAGCAGCATAAGGGGCAGTAAGCCGGGCTATGCGCCATGGATGCAGGAGTCAAGTAAATGCAGATTTTTGCTGATTCGAACGATTTTTTCGACTTCCATCTTTTCACTCAAAATTATCGATACGCGAACATTGGGTTTCCTTCGAAGAGGATACACTGAACAGAATACGCGTCTGGTCGATCATAAGTGCCATCGAAAGAGCCAAAGAGAAAAAGGGTTTGCTTAATACGAGTGCCAAAACCATATCCGAGCACACCGCACAAATCCTGGGCGAGATTCAAAAAGTCCGAACGTTGTCTGCCGAAGAGATAATTTCGTACGCCCTGGAATTCAATCGGATATTCCAAGCGAAGCGACTGGGTCATGTAATAGTCGCATCCGTTGTTTTAGGAAACCAACAGGAAGATTTTCTAGTTGACGCCTATCTGCGAGACTTGAAGCCTCTGATATTCTTGAAGACCCACCTGGACGTTTTCATTCGAGGATTTTAGAGACTCGCAGCTAAAATCAAAAACCTGCCGGTCTCGTTCTCAAGCCTAGGGTGGCCGTCGATAATGCGAATCGACTCTCTTGGCGAGTCGCGTACCAGCGGTGCATTTGCCTAATGGTTGATAGCCGATAGCCGGCAAAGCGGGGTAACTGTCCTATTCTTGCGGCATCTGTTCTTGCGGAAGCTGTATTGATCCTGCACCTGCTTTGGTGCGCCTGGGTGCTGCTAGGCTGGACGCTGACGCGTCGCCGCCGCCTCTTGCGAACACTACACATCGCTTCGCTTGTCTACGCCATCATCATCGAGCTTGTTCCTTGGCTGCCTTGCCCGCTCACCGCGGCTGAAACGTGGCGTGAAGCTCGCGCAGGTATCGAACCCCCACACGGACTGTTTCTGGTGCATGTTCTCGATGCAATTGTATATCCCGACCTGCCGGAGTGGCTCGTTGTTGGCTGCGCGGTGCTTGTTTGCGTGGCTGTCCTGTCGGTGTACCTGCGGCGCTATCATTGCCGAGCTGCGTGCGGTCAGTGGTGACGGGGAGCTCACGGGTCCAGCAACGGACACAAAGCCTTTGGTGCTCCGCTAGCCGGCTAAAGTGGCGGTGAAAACGATTTGGACAAACCGACCGAAAAATGAAATCAAAAGAGCACCTACTAAGGACACCGTTTGCTGCTCCACTGGGTGAAGTGAATTTTTGGCAGCCCGGCGGCAATGTGGAATTCAAGGCTTTTTCGGCCGAGCGAAGCTTTTCACGCTTCGTACTCTCCAAAACTCATCATTAGAGAAGAAGGGCAACTATGCCGGATATTCACTACATATGTATCTCAGACCTGCATTTAGGAGCAGACAACAGTCTCCTGACGCATTTGGGGCCCAAAATAGGTGAAGTGGATCCCTATCGGCCAAGTGAAGTTCTAGAGGGGCTTGCGAGCTGCGTTCGTGAGCTGGTTCGGCACAACGAACGTTCGGCTAAGCCCACGCTGATTCTGAACGGGGATCTGCTTGAACTCGCACTCGCACAGGACAACATTGCGTTGATGGTTTTTGAGCGTTTCCTCGAGCTTCTGTTCCCTAGAGATGGCGAGCAGCTCATCAACCCAAAAATTATTTTCAACCCTGGAAATCACGACCATCATCTTTGGGAGACGGCACGGGAAACCCAGTACGTTGAATTTCTCCAGGGCAAGCGCAGCAGGAAGGCTCATGGAGAGCTGCCTGAGCCCTGGCACACGACCAAAATGTTCACTCCTGACTTGGTGGACTCATGCCTTCTAAATGCGGTCATTCGCAGACATTCGCATCTTAATGAACGTGGGGTACATGTCGGTACGGTGTACCCGAATCTTGGATTACTGAATGATTGTAATGATAAGTGTGTTATCTTTAGTCATGGACATTTTGTTGAGCCCATCTACATGCTGATGACCACGGTCGGTGACTTCGTTTTCCCGAGGCGGAGGGTGCCGAAGCAGATCTGGGAGATCGAGACTGAGAACTTTGCTTGGATCGATTTTTTTTGGTCAGCTATGGGCCGGTCAGGGGCAGTGGGTCAGGACATTGAGCAAATTTACGACATCCTGCGGGTCTCTGAAGCCCGCGCGGACCTAGTCCGCCAGCTGGCACGTGCCGGCGGCCGACACTGGTTTCACCGGTGGCCCAAGCTGGGAGAATGGCTTGCGCTGCTGTTCGCTCCCTTCATTTCGAAAGAGATTAAACGCTTGGGAGCACTAGAGAAAACACAGCCAGGCACGGTTCTTACGGAAGATGCAAAACGCGGCCTCAGAGCCTATATCGAAGGCCCATTAGCCAGGCAGATTTCGGAAGAGTACAAGAAGCCGATGCAGGCTCAGACGACCTTCGTAATTGGTCATACGCACAAGCCGTTCTCTGTCTCCATGAAGTTTGATCATTTCCGCGATCCCTTGAGCGTCTACAACAGCGGAGGCTGGGTAGTGGATACAGCAGAAACGGAGTTAGCTCATGGTGGTGCAATCGTGCTCGCTGACGAGGAACTTAACGTGGTATCCGTGCGGATGTACAACGAAGCAGAGAAACAGCGTAGGCCGACAGTGAAGGTGGAGGCGGTGGATGGTAGCGAAAATCCCCTCTACGAACACGTATCACGCCTTGTTAGGTGTGATCAGGATCCTTGGCTTTCATTTTCTAGAGTGGTGGCCGAGAACGTAGACATCTATCACAAGAGGTTTCGCGACAGGCTGGACATGGTGAGGTGAGGTAATTGGACCGGCGTCCGGGTGGATCGCATGATCCATATCGTGAACTGTAGTTCGGATTCGAATACCCGCTCCTGAGGATTGTACGTTTCTTTAGAATGCTGGTTCGATTACTCTGCACGTCTGTTCAGACTTTTCCGAGTCGTCCATTTTTCATGCCACACACCTTGATTCTCGTCGTACCGATACTTCGTACTCCCTTTGTTCATAACAAGTTAAAGGCTCTTTCAAGCGAGTTAGGCAGGCTCACAAATCGCCCATTCTTGTGAGCCTGACGCAGTTTGTTGACTGCGGCCATCAGCATAGAGATTGTCGCTCAAAAGTCGCCTGTCAGAGCCATGTAGCCAGCGGTAAGGGGCAGTCCTAGGGCTTTCTCTCTTGCTCTTATATCTTGCACCCTGAACACGATTCCAGAAGCATTTTGCGGGCAAGAGACGAGTCGGAGACCAGTCCCTGACGTTCAGGGTCATTCAGCAATCCGGAAGGTAAATAGGTAATACCCATCAGATCGTTCAAGAGCACACAGCCGATTCCACCGCCACTCGCGAGCGTGGCTGTGGACAAACTGCGATTGTCAGGAGTACAAAAAACAATTGCATGACAAAGATATTTGATTGGTCTAAATGTAATCATTCGCCGCAGATGGCGGCGTTCTTGGGGTCAGTCCAAAACACCGCTATATCGGAGGCCGAATTCGTTGAACGTTACGTTCAGATCTCTTATAGCGGTTCAAGGCAACATTCCCAGGCACGTGGTCGGAACAGGGCGAGGTACGAGTATCGAAACCTGCTGAAGAACTTTGATTTCTTCGCACCAAAAGCATGATTGAAAAATACACCATCAAAGCCTCGCCCGGCCGTCAGCCACAAGGATCTCCTTAAAAAGCTGGAAACGAGTGGCCGGGCCGGATGCGATCTTGGTCGTCGTCCCAACCCCCGGAGGCTTAGGTCCTCGAAACATCCGCTTGTAACCCCGATTCTACTGGCAGGCAGTCGACGCCCCACCGCACGTGATTTGTTCCAAATGTTGAATTTTTATCGGTTTTCCAGCGTGAATCAGTAGATCGCGGAGCGCATAAATCTCGATGGCGGCACGATAGGTTGTCTTGCCAAGATTATTGCTTTGTGTGAGTGTGCCGGGAATCCTAATCCGCGCCACGGGAGATGCTTGCGCTTCGTGCGCAGCATGACCTCGCCGTGCAGGTTAAGCCCACCAGATGAAAGACTGTCTTACCGAGAAATGCGATGGTGTGTAGTTCCATAGAACGCGTCCTCAAGACTCTCATAGACAGGCTACTGACTGGGTAAAGCTGGGGACCATCCCATTAGTTATTCCAGGTAGAAGTCCGGCCTTCCGCCGCAGTATCTCTTTCACGAGATAGAATCCCTCGCGCCGGGTGAATCGCATAGAATAAACAGCGGTTGATCTATGTCTACTCCCAGCCTCCCCTCATCCCGGCCGGTAAATGACAGCAATTTTTTTACGGTCCTAATGCCGAATCAAGGAAGGGTTAGGTTTCTGCGCGGTGTCATTCTGTTTTTTTTAGTTGTTGGCGCACTCGGATGCCTTTCCGTAGCTGTAAGCGTATTGTCGGAATTTCATGCTCGGCATAACTGGCGCGTTGCTCGGGGTCATGTAACCGCTGTGGACGAGAAGTCCTACACCGGCCCTTCCTTAAGGGACCATGTTGCCCACTATTTTGTAGAATACGAGGTCCGGTTCGCCGTACCCGCTGAGCAATGTCTCACCGGCACAACTTTCGTCAACGATGGGGAGCCCCCGTCTTGTGTGGGAATCGTGCGCACGCGCAAGACAGACTCCCAGGCCCTCGCGAATACTTGGCTGGAGCGCCATCGACTCAATTCAGCCGTCGGAGTCTTGCATGATCCGAATGGGCCGGGCGTCAAGATTGTGGGTGAATCGGCTAGCCTCGTGTACCCGTGGCAAGAGATCTTCGGGATGTCTGGTTGGATGGTGTTTTTTCTGATATTTCTCACTATCACGCAGCGCCGACTGCAATTCTTAAAGACCCTGCCTAAAGACTACGACGCGTCGCTGCCCTCATCAGAACCTCCCAGACCGAATGGTCTCAGTGACTTGAAGCTGAGTTGATTCAGTTCCAGGAAATTCGAAGGGGCGCAGCGGCTGTAGATCGCCGTACGCCCCAACCATCGACAAGGAGTACTGCTACGCTTCAGGTTCGGATTACCGGTCGAAGCGCCACACGAGACCGCTCTGTATTCTGAGGTTGTTCTGGCCGGCGCCACCAAAGTGAGTGTAGAGATAATCGACCTGGATAGCTCGCAGGGAAACATGCCGCGTCAGGGTGACGTCGGCCCCGCCGCCCGCAGCCATTGCAAATGCGTTGCTCGACGCCGAGCCAAAACCAGTCGCACCGGCAGAGAACTGCTCACCACCGAAGAGCGCTTGGACGAACGGAAATACGCGTCCGCGAGTGGGGAAATAGATGCGCGGCCCGAAGAGATAGTTCAACTCGTGCGAAGTATCACCGGACGGCAAGCCCGTGACCTTGCATGCCCCGAACTCACCGATCACGCCGATCCGCGGCGACAGATAAGCCCCGAATGAGCCGGACCCGCCCTGGCAGTTGATGCCGGAAGCTCCGTTGCCCGGATTGAACCGAACATATTGATAGTTTCCAGAGACCTCGAACCCTCGACCCTCTTGCGCGTTTGCCGAAGCCACCGAAACAAAGAACAACCCGCACACAATCAATAGTTTACGCATTTTCTGCCTCCAAATATTTTACGCTGAGACTAGGCTGGTTCTATTACTAAGGATCAGCGCAGGCGGCCTCTTGGGCAAGCGTGTCGGTTGTGGCGGTTTCCCGGGAGGAACTTGTCCCATAGGTCAAGTCGCGTGACCGGACGAACAGGCTCCATCTCTCCTTTGCCTTTTCCGTCGGGCCGCCCTGGTGAGCCGCCAGCTTACGCCGGGACTGATTTCATCATTGCTCGGGACGGCAGAATTGCCGCCCTTTACCTCTTTTTCGACAAGTTTTTCGAAGCAGGAACGCGACTTCGCTCTCGCGGGAGAATTTGCAACGTAATGCACGCTTCTCGTTCATAACTCTTCCCGGGCGCAAGTATCAAAATCCAACGGATTGGTCCTGCCATGTTAAAGGTTCTTTCAAGCGAGTTAGGCAATCTCACGATCCACTCCAATATACTGATTTCAATTATCCCTAGCTTCGAGGATGAGACCAGGGCACTGGCTAGCATCCGGCCGCAGGGTTGTTTCGCAAAACCGTGACGAGTCCCGAAAAATCGTTATTTCGTCGAGGGAAGCGCCGAGAACTCATTCGCTAGGCGTGTCGAAAACGTACTCATTCTGATGTAAGCCAGACATGCAGTCGTCCGTAATGATGGCTTGAAGCTGATCGACATAGTCAAAGTCGCGAGCGTCGTTCGCCTCGGTGACGATGACCGCGAAGGTGAGATTACATTTACTGCACTTCGCCGCCCTCGTCGAGGCAGAACGCCGCGCGTAGACGACTTAAAGTACTCTTCCAGTTTCTCCATTGCGATGGATTCGTGATAAGCGATGGCCCTGACCGTCATACTGCCTCCTGGCCGGGACATTTGCAGTGTGCGCTTGGCTCAACCGACTGTATGTCTCGCCGGGGACCGCCTGTCACCAAGCGGCTCATAGGCCGTCGGCCACGGCGCCTGAAGCCACTCGCGTAGGTGCCTAATCTGACAGACCAACTTTCGATCTTTCGACCAAGGTGCCTGGAGCCACTCCCTTATTGATCTGATTCGGCAAGCCGGTTTTCCATCGCTCTGAGCTTTCAGTGGATTGATGCGCCGCACCATTGCCACTAAGGCAGCCCGGGCTACTCCCATTTCGGAACGAACCATCCATTCTCTTGCCCAAGTGAATTTACTAGACCACCAGCGATCCAAAGACTGAATCCAAATGCGAATCGACATTGGGCTTCGCGCGGGCGAAACGCGATTCGGGAAGTCAACCTCAGACGCGGATCGCTTGGAAGCCTGCGAGCACTCGGGTATCACTGTCTGCGGAGCAGTCAGTTCAGCTGTGGCAACATCGCTGGAATAGGAGTTATGCAAGAGGTGGGCCAGCGGTTTGATGTCGTGGAAATGGAGTTTCGCAGCGGCTTCTCCAATCAGGAGCGGGGACACGCGCTGAATCCGGTTAAGATCGGCGCTGATAAGAGCGTGATCGCAGAGAAGGTTAATCACCCGTGGAATCCCATGCGAATGCAGATGAACCGCTTCTACTGCGTCATGTGAAAAAATTGATTTAGATTTAGCTCCCGCCATTCTCAGCCGATGCCGGATGTAACCCTCAGTCTCCTTCAGTGTGAGAGGCACGGTTTTGCAGCGGACCGTGACGTGCTGCAGGAGGTCGCGCAACTCGATTTGCCTGAGTTTGTCTTCAATTTGTGGTTGTCCAGATAGGACCACCTGTAGCAAGTTTTTGCGGACAGGCAGGCTTAATAACGATCGAATTTCTGCGAGCAATCCTATAGTGAGCAGATGGGCCTCATCCACAATTAGCACAGCAGTGCCGCCCTGGTCCCGCACGTCGATCAGCATCTCAAGGAGTGCGGCCAAACGTTGGGGAGTGCTCGTTGCCCCACACGGTACCTCGAAGTCATCCAAGATGGCCTCCAGGAGTTCCTCTCGGGTCAAGGTTGGGTTCACTACGAGCGCTGTTGCAATTTGATTCTTGGCCCTGGAACTCATCTTCAAGAGGTCCAGGGCAGCATACAGAAGGGTTGTCTTGCCCGTTCCGACTTCCCCCAACAGAAGGATCAGGCCCTTCCGGTCCAGGATCGCGCGTGTCAGCTGTTGCAACGTCTCGTTCGTCGGTCGGCTCAGGTGCCGAAAATGAGGATCGCAGGTCAAGTTGAAAGGATTCTCGCGAAATCCGAAGGAGTTTTCGTACATGTTTGCTCGGCGCAGCGTGGGTGCAGTCAAATAGAAAATGGACGCATGAACTACTGGGGGGCAGTTTCCTAAGTTAGGACTTTTCTAGGGAGCCTGTCAACTGGCGTTGCGGAGCCTTTGTAGGAACACTGGCCTTTAAAAAGCGAGCGGGAGACGCTTCCATTTTGACTTACGGCAACACTGCCCCCCAGGCCAGTTGTAACCGACCGTTGGCACCCGAAGAATCATACAGAGGCTGGGGGCTCGTACCATGAAAAAAGCCGCTGTTCTTATCGTCGCCGTTTTTCTGGCGTGTCCCACTTTCGCGGCGTCTGAAAGCAGGGAACAGAAGCGCCTGGCAACGTGTGGCCAGGTCTTCAAGGAAATCATGGACATCCCCGACGGGATTCCAAAGGACCTGCTCAGCAAGGCCGAGTGCGTCATTGTCATTCCCTCCGTCTTGAAGTTCGCGTTTGGCGTCGGAGGCGATTTTGGTCGCGGTGCCATTACATGCCGCACCGGGCAACATTTTACGGGGCATTGGAGCGCTCCCGCCCTGTTCGCGCTGGAAGGTGCAAATATCGGATTCCAGTTGGGCGGTCAGGCGACGGACTTCGTGCTCCTGGTGATGAACCCCAAAGGTGCGAACTCCCTCATGAGCAGCAAGGTGAAGCTTGGTGCCGATGCTTCGGCCGCAGCTGGCCCCAAGGGTCGCACAGCAGCGGCGGATACCGACATTGTGATGAGAGCGGAGGTCCTCAGCTACTCTCGCTCCCGCGGCCTGTTTGCCGGCATCTCGCTCGAGGGCTCGACACTTCGCTCGGATGGCAGCGCCAACAAGAAGCTCTATGGCCGCGACCTCACCGCCAAGGAGATTGTGCGGGAAGGCAAGGTCAGCGTCCCAGCGTCTGGCCGCGAGCTGGTGTCGTTATTGGATAGAGATTCTCCTAAGAATGCGTCCGACCCTGTATCGCTGAAGGAATAGTCCAGCCCTCAAGATTCCCCAAACAACGTTTTCGGGCTGTTCGATGAATTAGCAAC
>Ga0210399_10000195_pt1 | contig 48782 bp, 37 predicted proteins | sample IncBWC14MmetaG_FD_150865 | JGI IMG/M metagenome (GOLD analysis project Ga0210399, IMG submission 150865) | Forest soil microbial communities from Barre Woods Harvard Forest LTER site, Petersham, Massachusetts, United States - Inc-BW-C-14-M | ecosystem: Environmental > Terrestrial > Soil >... | reverse complement strand
AATCCAGTCTGCAGCTTGGGTGAGATCTTGTGCAACAAAGTCGGGCGGCACGGGCCAGTTCACCGCCTGCCAGGCGAGTTCCCCTTCGCCGTAGCCGGTGCGCACCAGGATACTTCGCGCTCGGGCATTTCGCGCGAGCTCGACGTCGCCATACCGATCACCAACGACGAAGGAGCGCTGCAAATCGAGTGCGTGTTCCTGCGCGGCTCGCTCCAGCATGCCGGTTTTTGGCTTGCGGCAGTTACAGTTCTCGGCGGAGACGTGCGGGCAATAATAAATAGCATCGATTTTCGTGCCCGCTTCGGCGAGTTGTTGGGTCATCAATTCGTTCACCGTGTGCACAAGCGATTCCGGAAAGTAACCGCGGCCAACGCCAGACTGATTGGTGACGATGATGACAGGCAAACCCGCTTTTTTGAGCCGTTCGATCGCGGCGGCAACAAAGGGAAACATACGAAAACGGCTGGCATGATTCAAGTAGCCGACTTCCTCGGCGATAGTGCCGTCGCGATCGAGAAAAACAGCGGGGCGTAGCGAGGACCGCTCAGGCACGCGGCACCTGTATGGAAGACAGCCAAGGTGCGGCCGCGGCTTCAACCATATCTACTGTAACTGCGGTCATGCACCGATGATCGGTCGGACAGCGACGCAGAAAACATGGACTGCAATAGGGTTTCTGTTGAACAACGCTGCATCGCGGCGTGACGGGAGCCGTTCCGAATGGATCGGTGGGACCAAATACCGCAACGATGGGCAAACCCACGGCAGCGGCAACGTGCATGGCGCCCGAATCGTTGCCAATAAAGAGATGGCACTGGGATAGCAGGGCGGGCAGGTCGGCAATGGCGGTTTTCCCCGTGAGATCAATCGGCGGACGGCGCATTTCGGCGGCGATGACTGTCGAGACGCTAGCTTCGGAGGCGGTTCCAAAGAGGATGACATCGGCATCCGCCTTGGATTGCCAGCGATTCGCCACCTCGGCAAATCGCGATGGCGGCCAGCACTTCGCTGACCCGTACGACGCGCCGGCCCCCAGGGCAATTCTCAGCGCGCCTCGGCGAGCGCCAGATTTGGCAAGAAACTCGCCGGCGCTCCGCCGCTTCTCGTCTGGAACGCTCAGGCCGATAAACAACTCATCCGGCATTGCATCCAGCCATCCGGCGCGGCGCAGCAGTTCGAGATAGTAAAACTTTTCATGCGCGGGAATTTCTCCAGGCCGCGGGACAGGCACAGCATTGGTCAACAGAAAGCTGCGGCCGTCGCGCGCATAACCAATGCGTTCAGGAATCTTCGCGCGCCAAGCCAGCCACGCGGCATCGAAGGCATTTTGCAGAAGCAAAGCCGCGTCGAACCTATGGGCACGAAGTTCCGCCGCCAGCTGTTCGCGGCCGGCGACCCCGGCTTCTGATCCTTTCTGGTCGTAGGCGATGAGTTGGTTGCAGATCTCTTGATCGCGGTAAATATCGGCGACGTAGGGCCGCGCGACGATCGCAATCGTCGCGTCAGGAAAACGCTGGCGCACGGCACGCAGCGCTGGCATCGCCATAATGGCATCCCCGACCCAGTTCGTCGCACGAACAAGTATCTTCACGCCGCCGCTCCTGCGCCCGCTGCCAGCGTTTGATCGAGGACATTTCTAAAATCCGCCTCTGGAGTCACAACCAAATCAATCACCGCGACGTAGAGTGGAGCTTCGTAAAACTGCTCGCCACTCAGATTCTGCTCATCCTTTTCGGTGGTCACAAAGGCGTTCGCGCCGGCTCGTTTGCCTGCCTCCTTGACCGTCAAGATGTCCCTCTGGGTATAGCGATGGTGGTCGGGAAAGACGTCATGGCCGCAGATGTGGAGTCCCCAATTTCCGAGATCCCGGAAAAACGCGTCTGGATTGCCAAGACCGCCGAAGGCAAAAAAAGGGCCGCCGCCAATTTCCTCAGCAGTGAGAAGATTGATGTCACCGCCAAAACGGCGGAATCCAAGCAGCCGAGTGGAGGCAGCGAAAACCGGATACTTATCGAGCTTTGCGATGGCTTCGAGCGTTCCTGACGCTGTCTCGGCGCGTGTAAAAACAATCAAATTTGCGCGGCTCATGGCTGCAAGGGGTTCCCGAAGCCGGCCAGCCGGCAGTAAGGCCTCCCCGGCAAGCGGCCGGGACGCATCCATCAAAAGAATGTCCAAGTCGCGGGCGAGCTGGAGGTGCTGAAAACCGTCGTCCAAAAGAAAAACGTCGACGCGTCGCTGGGATTCAAGCCGCTGGCCCTCCGCGAATCGGCTTTTGCCCACGCCAAATGTGACGCGGCCTTGGAGACGAAATTTCATCAATTCGATTTCATCGCTGGTTCCGTTTGCGCCGCGATAGCCGCGACTCAGAATCGCAACGCGCTTCCCATCCGCGAGAAACTTCTCGGCGAGCCAGATCACCATCGGCGTCTTGCCGGTGCCTCCGACGGTCAGATTGCCAACGCTGATGACCGTTCCCTTTAGCCGCTTTCGCTTGAGCCAACCGTGCGCATAGAGCCAGACTCTCGCGCCAGCGACGGTGCCGTACATCACCGAGAACGGCCAAAGCAGCTTCCGTAATAATGGCGAAACGTTCATCGCCGAGCGCCGTCCAGGCGCCTCGCAACTTCCGCCATCGCTCGATCGGTCGCTCCCCGTGAGTCGGCCACCAAGCGGCTCGCCGTCTCGCCCATTTTTTTCATGCGCTCCGGATCGCGAAACAATTCAATCCAGGCGACGCCGGCATCTTCCGGGCTCTCTACCTGAATAGCGGCCCCCGCGGCAACAAAGCGCGAAGCAATTTCGGAAAAGTTTTCCATCGAGGGGCCAAACACCGGAATTTTGCCGAAAGCCGCTGGTTCCAGAATATTGTGACCGCCTGAAGAAACCAGCGAGCCGCCCACAAAAGCGCCGTCTGCCAGCCCATAAAGGGAGGCCAGCTCGCCGATGCTGTCAATCAAGAGAACCGTCACATCATTGGGAATAACGGAGTTATCGGACGGCTGAAGGGCTTCTGATTGTGACGGCCCGGGAATCGGCAATCGCGAGCGCCGGATGAACTTGCGGTGCGATTCATCGATGAACTCCGCCGCGGAATCAAAGCACTCCGGCTTGCGCGGCGCAAGCACAAGAAGTGCCTTGGGGTACTCGCCCTGCAAAGTGCCAAAGGCAATGAGCGCGTGTGGCTCCTCCGTGTCAACAACGCTCCCAGCAACAATGATCGGCGACCGCCCGGTGCGCCGGATCTCAGTCGCCAGCCAGTTCGACAGCGGCGTGGGCGCAGGAAGGTCAAGATCGTATTTCAAATTCCCGCTGACTCGCACGCGATCCGCCGGCGCGCCCAGGACTCGCACGCGATCAGCATCTTTTTCGCTCTGCATGAGGAAGGCGCTCGCGTTAGACAGCGCGTCTCTAAGGAAGGGGCGCAGAAAAAAGCCGAAAACTCCGAGATAACGCTGGTAGCGCGCGAACGAGCGGTCCGAAACGCGTCCACTCACGAATAGTATCGGTACTTTCCGCTCGCCGGCTTCCCGCAGAAAATTTGGCCAGATTTCCGTTTCGAGGACCAGCACCACCGACGGACCGACAGCCTCGAACGCGCGCCGGACACAGAAGGTCCAATCCAGCGGAAAATAGATGACGGCATCGGCAAACGGCATGCGCTCCCGAGCCAGCGCCCACCCCGTCTGGGTGGTCGTCGAGACAATCAGCGGCCGGTTGGGGAAGGCTTCCTTCAACCGCCTGGCGAGGCTAATGCCGGCAAGCGCTTCGCCTACGCTCACGGCATGAATCCAGATCGCACCCGTGGAATTCGCGGGCAGTTTGGCGAGCGCTGGAAAAGAAAATCCCAGGCGCTCGCCGAGGTTCGCGAGATACTTTCCGTTGCGCAGCCCTTGCACGAGCCAATAGGGCACCAGCAAAAGGGCCGCGAGGCCCATGAGAAAGCTATAAATGAAATACACTAAGCGTGGCTCCGGTCTGTACGCGCTCTGCCATTAGCAGGCGACACGCGACGCAGGGCAACCCTGCACTGTCCCCAGGAATCGAAGGCCTCAAGATGACAAAAGTCTATTATAACCCGATGCGAAAACTAACCCTCATCCTTCCCCTTTTTGCCGCCTTCCTCGTCGCTGTTCGACCGGGAGCTTCTCAGCAGCCGACTTCGCTAAAAACGAATTCGTTGGAATCGCACGAAGGCATGACTCTTTCGGCGCGGCCCTGGACCGACCCCGCTCTTTATAAGGAAAAGTTTCCCAAGAAGTCGCCTTATGCAGCCGGAATGATCGCCATCCAGGTTGTGTTTCGAAATGACTCCGACGACAGCATGAAGATCAATCTGGAGCGCATTCGATTGAACGTTACTCTTTCCGAAGAAGACCACCAGGCGTTGTATCCCCTCTCGCCGGAACAAGGAGCCGACGTGATCACTCGTCCGGCCACGAAAAACCTAACCGCCAAGAGATTACCTATCCCTCTGGGTGGTCCGAAGGTCGGCAAGGACAAGAAATGGACGGAAGTAGCGCAATCCCTGCGTGAGGCGGGCGTGCAGGCCAGCGTCGTTGCTCCGCACAGCTCGGTACAAGGACTTCTTTATTTTGACCTGCGAAGTCAATTCGACCTGCTAAATACCGCTCATCTCTACGTGCCTGAAATCGTGGCCATCGAAAAAAATCGCGGCCTCATGTTTTTTGAAATTGACCTGAGCCGGTCCGCTCAACGCTGAATCGCTAGAAAGCGGATGGTGTATCGAGCCCGTTTGCGCCCATCGTCGCCGTCGGCTAACATGACTTGTGCAAACTTTCCCGAACCCTCGCGGACAAATGCTCGCTTTCCTCGATGAACTGAATCCCCAACAACGGCTGGCGGCCGAAACGACCGAAGGCCCGGTGCTGATCCTCGCGGGCGCGGGCACCGGCAAGACGCGCGCCATTACCTTTCGCATGGCCAACTTGATCGCCAATGGCGTACCCGCCGAAGCCATACTCGCCGTCACGTTTACAAATAAAGCCGCGGAGGAGATGCGCAATCGCGTCTCGAGCCTGCTCTTGCGCGCGGGGATTCCCCCTGCTCAGCCGTGGCTGTCCACGTTTCATTCGCTTTGTGCCCGGTTACTGCGGCGTGAAGCGGCTGCCGCCGGTCTGCCCAAGGATTTTGCCGTTTACGACGACGACGACCAGCTCGCCGCGGTCAAGCTGTCCATGAACAAGCTGCAGATCGACGCAGAAGACCTGACGCCGCGGAGCGTCCTGAGCCGGATTAGCCATGCAAAAAATCACGACCAGACCCCGGAGCAGTTGCGCGCCGAAGCCTTCGATCAAAACGGGCGCCGAACCGCCGATATTTTCGCGGCGTACGAAAAGCTCTTACACCGCAGCAAGGCCCTTGATTTCGACGACTTGCTTCTCCGTTCGGCGCGCATGCTGCGTGAATCCACCGCCACGCGGGAAAAATGGCAAGCACGTTTTCAATACATACACGTGGACGAGTATCAGGACACCAACCGCGTGCAATACGAGTTGATGCGTCTGCTGACCGGGCCAAAGCAAAATGTTTGTGTGGTCGGTGACGAGGATCAATCCATCTACCGCTGGCGGGGCGCGGACGTCTCCATTCTCCTGAGTTTTTCGCGGGATTTCCCCGCTGCCCAGATCGTCAAGCTGGAACGCAACTACCGTTCCACACAGAATATTCTCGACGCCGCCGGAGCAGTGGTCGCCAACAATCCAGAGCGGCTGGGCAAATCGCTGAGCGCGGAGAAGGGCCCGGGCGGGAATCTGAGGTATTTCGAGGGGCGCGATGCGCAGGCCGAGGCGGAATTTGTGGCCGGCGAGCTCGAGCGCATTCTCAACGACGATTCCGACCAGACATGCGCCGTGGAGTACCGCACCAATTCCCAGTCGCGAACATTCGAAGAGGTTTTCCGCCGCCGCGGCCTGCGCTACAAACTTGTGGGCGGATTCAGCTTTTACAACCGCGCCGAAGTGAAAGATGCGCTGGCCTATGTGCGCCTGGCCATGCATCCGGAGGATGACATTTCGCTGCTTCGCGTATTGAATGTTCCCCCGCGCGGCATTGGCAAGACCACGGTGGAGGCCCTGCGCGAATCCGCAAGTGTTGATGGAACGCCTCTTTGGACAGCCATCGAAAAATTTGTCTCCGGCGCATCGGCAGGCCGCGCTGTCACCCCCTTGAGAGCGTTCGAGGAGCTTATCTGTAAATTGCAGGAGGCGCTCGCCACCAAGGAACCCCCGGCATTTCTGCATACCATTCTCGAGGAATCCGGCTATATGGCCATGCTCAAGGACCGCAACGCTCCCGAAGATGTAGCCCGGCTGGAAAATCTCGAAGAATTAGCGCGGGCTCTCGCCGAAGGCATGGAAGCCGGAGAGACCTTCATAGATTTTCTCGATGCCGCGGCCCTGGTGAGTGACGCCGATCAGTTTGAAGGCAAGCCCGGCGTAACTCTTATCACCCTGCACAGCACCAAGGGGCTGGAGTTTGATCACGTGTTCCTTACGGGCATGGAAGAGGGCCTTTGTCCCCACAGCCGTTCTATTGCCGAAGAAAAAGGAATCGAAGAGGAGCGGCGTCTCGTTTACGTCGGGATGACCCGGGCGCGGCAATCACTCACGCTTACGCGCGCTGTCTACCGCCGCATCTTTGGCAATGAGCAGCAGCTACGCGCTTCCCTGCCGTCGCGCTTTCTTAGAGAAATTCCGAGCGAACTGGTGGAAACCGTTCGTGGCTCAATGGCGGAAATTGGGGAAACGCGTCGCTACGAGCCCGACCCCGAGTATTCGTATTCGCCCGAAGAATTCCTGCGCCGCGTGCGTGGCGGACCGAAACAGGCCGAAGCCGCTCCACGCCGCTCACCGGCACAGAATTCCTTGGGCCGCCCGGCTGCCCGGCGCGGCGGTGATGCCAATCCTATGTTAGGACGCAAAGTGCGCCACCCCAGCTTCGGCGTCGGAACCATCGTCGGCGTCGAGGGCGACGATGAAGACCGCCGCGTTTCCGTGAGCTTCCCCGGGCGCGGAACAAAAAAGTTTATCGAGCGGTACGCGCAACTCGAACAGGCATAGAGGGCGCGCCGGCAAGTTGCGCGACGGCGCTTCTCAGGGTACATTGAGGCACGTTCATTCCTCAAAAGCGTGCTGGGTGATTTCGGATTTCCGGTTTGCCCGGATGCGATCGGAGAGCATGAGTGGGATCAGAACTCTTCCGCTGCAAGGGTATCGACCAACTCATATCGGATTCGGAAAACGCTGAAGTCCGATTAAAGAAGTCCCTGGGATGGGTGAGCCTGACCTCGCTGGGCATCGGCGCCGTCATTGGTTCAGGAATCTTTACCATTGTTGGCACGGCTATTGCGGGTCAGAAGTTCAAAGCTTCCTCGATTTTGAACGCCCCTCTCCTCGAATACCTGATTCACCACTCCGCTTCGTTTGGACGACCCGGCGCTGGCCCGGCCATCGCTTTGTCGTTCATTTTGGTCGCTATCGCCTGTGGATTCGCTTCGGTATGCTACGCCGAGCTTGCCGCCATGATTCCGATTGCGGGCAGCGCGTACACCTATACTTACGCCACGATGGGCGAACTGGTCGCCTGGATTATTGGCTGGGACTTGATCCTCGAATACGCCGTCAGCAATATGGCCGTCAGCGTCGGATTTTCCCAGCATATGGTGAACTTATTGGACTGGTTTGGCGTAAATCCGAATCCCCGTTGGATTTCGCCCGCCTACCTTCCTAGCGGGCTTTCTGATCTGCAGGGAAACACGCTCTACGAAGCAGGCTGGCATTTTGGTTTTAACTGGCCCGCTTTTATCATCGTGATGCTGCTGACGGTAATTCTGGTGCGCGGCATCAAAGAATCCGCGCGAACCAACAACATCATGGTGTTCCTGAAAATTGTGGCCATCCTGGTGTTCGTGACTTTCGCGTCCAAACTCATTCATCCTGCGAACTACCATCCTTTTGCGCCCAATGGCTGGCCGGGAATTCTGACCGGCGGTTCAATCGTATTTTTCACCTACATTGGATTCGATTCGGTCTCCACCGCGGCCGAGGAATGCAAGAACCCGCAACGCGACTTGCCCGTCGGCATTATCGCAACGCTGGTAGTTTGCACGCTGCTATACATTGCCGTCGTGGTAGTGCTCACGGGATTGGTGAAGTGGGACACTTTGGTGGACGACGCCGCACCGGTCGTCAACACCCTCAAGAAACTTCACTTCACCGGGGTTCGGCTCGTGGTTCTGATCGGCGCGCTGATGGGCATGATATCTTCCCTGCTGGTCTTCCAACTCGGGCAGGCCCGCGTATGGTTTGCCATGTCGCGCGACGGCCTATTCCCCAAGATCTTTGGGCGCGTACACCCGCGCTTTCAGACGCCGGATTTCTCGACGTGGATGGCGGGATTCGTGGTTGGAATTCCGGCCGGATTGCTCGACATTGGAACGCTGGCCGATCTCTCGAATATCGGCACTCTGTTTGCCTTCGCGCTGGTCGCGGGAGGCGTGCTCATTCTTCGCTATCGCGAACCGGACCGGCCACGCGCCTTCCGTGCTCCTGGCGGGCCGTTGGCGCCGGTCCTTACGATTATCACCTGTGTATTACTCATGGCCGGTCTGCCGATTATGAATTGGATTCGCTTCTTTGTCTGGATGATCTTGGGCCTGGTGCTCTATTATTTCTACGGCCGGAAGCACAGCACTCTGAGAGCAGCCAATCGCACATAAGAGGAATCGCGGAATGCCGGGTTGGTCCTTTCAGCTAGTGGGGAGGCGCGTAGTCGGCGCACTCGCTTGCCTCGTGGTCTTGCTTTCCTCTCCCGAGAATTCGCGAGCCTGGGGAAAGAACGGACACCGGCTGGTCGTTAACAAAGCCATCGACACCCTGCCTCCGGAGCTACGCTCGTTTTTCGTATCCAACCTCGGGTTGCTGGCCCAGCATGTCACCGATCCGTTGGATGCGATCGCCAAGTCCCCCGCGGAGCGCCACAACCATTTCATTCTTCTCGACAAATATGGACGATTCCCGTTCGAAGCTCTTCCGCGCAACTACAAAGCCGCGCTAACAAAATTCGGCAAACCGAAGCTGGATGCTAACGGCCTTCTACCCTGGCAGATCGGCGTGTATAGCGAAAAGCTAACCGATGCCATGAAAGCCGGCAAGTGGGACGAAGCAAGACTGGACGCGGCCATCCTGGCGAACTACGTTGCCGAGGCGCACGATCCTTTCAATACCACCGACAATTTTGACGGACGGCTAAGCTCGCAACCTGGAGTCAACGAGCGCTTCGGGACTACGCTGATCGACCGCTACTCGTCTTTTTTCCCCATGAGACCTAACGACGCCATTTTCATCAACGACCCCACCGATCGCGCTTTCGAGGCATGCCTCAGCTCACATAGCTGGCTAGAGAATATTCTTCTCGCCGACCGCAACGCGCGCCGCGGCGAAAACTCCTTCACCGATGAGTACTACGACCGCTTCTACAATCAGGCCGCGGCCATTTTGATTCGCCAGCTCTCCGATGCGGCGACCGATGTCGGATCTTTTTGGTACACGGCGTGGAAAAACGCGGGCAGCCCGCAATTGCCGCACTGATCTTTCGAAAATGACCACCCCCTCGCTTCCCGGCCAGATTGCTTCCCTTTCCAAGGCTGAACTGCACCTCCATCTCGAAGGCTCCATCCAGCCAGCGACCGTCTGCGCGCTGACCGCCCGTCACGGCGTCCATATGACGGAGGAGGAGGTCCGCCAGCGCTACGCTTACCGCGACTTCCCCGAATTCATCGAGGTTTTCAAGTGGGTCACAACGTTTTTGCGCGAGCCCCAGGACTACGCGCTCATCGCTCGCGACCTTGCTGAACATTTGCTTACGCAACGGGTGGTCTATACGGAAGTAACCCTTTCCATCGGCGTAATGCTCCTGAGAAAACAGCGCCCGGAAGCAAACTTCGAAGCCCTCCTTCGCGCCACAGAGCCCTTCGAAAGCCGCGGGCTTCGGTTCCGCTGGGTATTCGATGCGGCGCGGCAATTCGGCGTGGACGCCGCTATGGAGGTCGTCGAATCCGCGAAGCGCTGCGACTCGAAAACCATCGTGGCCTTCGGCATCGGTGGCGACGAGCTCAGCATCCCCACCGGGGAATTTCGTCCCACCTACGATCGCGCCGGGCAAATCGGCTTGCACAAACTGATGCACGCGGGCGAGGTGGGCGGTCCAGAGAAAATTCGCGAAGCCATCGAATTGCTGGGGGCCGAACGCATCGGCCATGGAATCGCCGCCATCCACGATCCGGAGCTGATGGATTTGCTCGCGGAACGAAAGATCCCGCTTGAAATCTGCCCGGGAAGCAACCTGAAGACCGCCGCCCTTGCCAAGCAGCTCCGCCGCGCAGACGCCAGAATCGAAGATCATCCGCTCCCCAAACTTTTTCGTCACGGAATTCCCATCGTGCTCTCCACCGACGACCCGGCTATGTTTCAAACCACGCTTCACGAAGAGTATCGAAATGCCGCGCGCATGGGGTTACAGGAACACGAGCTGGTCCGCGTCGTCGAGATGGGTTTTGAACATGCCTTCGTGCCTACCAGCGAGACGCACACAGCGTAAAGCGCTCCAAGGCAATGTTATACTGACAACATGAAAGCACACGTCTGGGTAATGCCAAAACGTACGGTACTCGATCCCCAGGGACAAACGATCCAGCACGCACTGTCCGGACTGGGCTACTCCGCCGTCCGCGACGTCCGCCAGGGAAAATTCTTCGTTTTGAATCTCGATGGCTGGAGCCGCGATGAAGCGCAGAAGCAACTCGAGCACATATCGAAAGAAGTGCTCACCAACACGGTCATCGAAGAATACCGCTTTGAAATTGTGGACTAAGCTGCCGCGCTCATGAAAAAACCTGGAAATCTCAGAAAGAGTTTCGCCCTATCCTTCGCTGGCCTCTTTTTGCTTGGCTTATTCGTCGGCATCCCGCTCGCGGGGTGCCGATCGAGCCGGCACACTTCCGATCCGCGCCTGCGCCAGATCGACGATATGCTGGATTCTCAACTCCCCACTGGCATCAGCAAATCGAAGGTATCGTTTTATCTGAGTTCGCAGGGGTTCACGATTGAAAGTACAAACGACCCTCAAGCTATGGTTGCCATCGTTCACCGCGTGGATACCGACACGCTCCGGCCCGCAACGGCCCGGGTCACCTTTCACTTTGATGCCCAGGACCATCTCACTTCCTACGAGCTTGCCGCCGCGCCAAGCTCTGGGGCCCAGCCATAACCTGATTTGCGGCGCGCTCTCTCTCTGGAAATCAACTTGGTCCAGACCTTCATCATGCTACGCTGCTAGAAACTCTCTTTAGGAGACCCCGCACATGTGCGGAATAGTCGGGTATATCGGGCCAAAAAAGGTTGTGCCCGTGATCATTGAAGGCCTGCGGAAGCTCGAATATCGCGGCTACGATTCCGCGGGCATCGCCGTCGTGTCGCAGTCCGGCAAGATAGAAATCCGCCGCGCTTCGGGTAAACTTCGAAATCTCGAAGAGGTTATCGCTAAGCACCCGCTGGTAGGCACCTACGGAATTGGCCACACGCGCTGGGCCACCCACGGCCGCCCCACCGAAGAAAACGCCCACCCGCATCGCGACTGCACCGGCCAAATCGTCGTCGTCCACAATGGAATTGTCGAGAACTACCTCGAACTGAAGGAAAAGCTACAGAAGGAAGGCCATAAGTTTGTCACCGAAACTGACACGGAGATTGTGGCCCACCTGGTGGAAAAGAATTCAGAAGGGGGAGTTCCGCTTGAGGAAGCCGTCCGCCGGTCGTTGAAGGAATTGCGCGGCAACTACGCGCTGGTTTTCCTCTCCGCGAACGATCCCCAGAAGATTGTCGCCGCGCGCTTGGGCCCGCCCTCGGTGATTGGACTAGGCGACGGAGAATATTTCGTCGCCAGCGACATCCCCGCCCTGCTCGAGCACACGCGCGAAATGTTTTTTCTCGCCGACGGCGACATCGCCGTTCTTACCGCCAAAGGCGTCCATGTCATGGACCACGACGGCCGCCCCGTCGAACGCCCCGCGCACCATATCGCCTGGGACCCCATTATGGCGGAAAAAGGTGGCTACAAACACTTCATGCAGAAGGAGATTTTTGAGCAGCCGCGCGCCGTGCGCGATACCCTGCTCGGCCGCATCTCGCAGGACACTGGAAAAGTCTTTCTGGACGAAATGGCGATTACGGAAAAACAATTCCGCGAATTTCAGCAGGTTCGTATCGTAGCCTGCGGCACAAGCTGGCACGCCGGGCTGGCCGGCAAATTCATGATTGAGCGCCTCGCCCGTCTTCCTGTCGAAGTCGATTACGGAAGCGAATTCCGCTACCGCGACCCGATCATCGATTCGAATACGCTGACCGTTTGCATCAGCCAATCGGGCGAAACCGCGGACACGCTGGCAGCCCAGCGCGAAGCGAAATCCAAAGGCTCGCCCTCGCTGGCGATCTCGAACGTGATTGGTTCGATGATCACGCGCGAGGCCAACGGCACGATTCCCACTCACGCCGGACCGGAGATCGGCGTGGCTTCCACCAAGGCTTTCACTTCGCAATTAACCGCGCTGCTTCTGCTGGCTTCTTATCTCGGCCAGGTTCGCGGGAAGCTCAGCGACAAGGCCGCCAGAACGCTCATGCAGGAACTCACGCGCCTTCCCCACAAAATTGAATCTGTTCTCGAAGCCGATGCGTCGGGATTCTACGAAAACTTGGCCCGCCAATTCTTTCGCTACACCGATTTTCTCTATCTCGGCAGGGGCATCCACTATCCCATAGCACTCGAAGGGGCACTCAAGCTCAAGGAAATCTCCTACATTCATGCCGAGGGCTATCCTGCGGGCGAGATGAAGCACGGTCCCAACGCTTTAATCGACGAAAATCTGCCCGTCGTCGTCCTTGCAACGCGCGACGAGTCCGACCCCCAAGCAATGACCCGCTACGAGAAGAGCGTTTCCAACATCAAGGAAGTCAAAGCGCGCGACGGCATCGTCATCTCTATTGTTACCACCGGCGATCATCTTGCGCGCGAAGCTTCCGATCACATCGTCGAACTTCCGCCGGCTCCAGAATTGCTCGTGCCGCTGCTGGAAATCATTCCCCTCCAGTTGCTCGCGTATCACATCGCCGTGCGCCGCGGTTGCGACGTCGACCAGCCGCGCAACCTGGCCAAATCTGTCACCGTGGAGTAGTCAGGTCCGTTTCCGCTACTATAGGGTACATGCTTCGTACTTTTCGACCGTTTCTCGGCGCTGCTGTGCTTCTCCTGCCGCCCGCGGGACTCTTGGTATCGGCGCAGACCCCGGACGCTGTCACGGCGCCATTGCGCGAAGTCCACGCCGAGGGCGAAAAACTCCTCACCGAACCCCAGGTCATTGCCATCACCGGCCTGACCCCGGGCGCCGAGATTGGTAAGGGCGATTTGCAAACCGCCGCCGACAAGCTTGTCCAAAGCGGGCTTTTTGCGAAAGTAAGCTACAACTTTCAGACCAAGGTCGCTGGCGTCCTGGTAACCTACCATGTCCAGGAAGCACCTCGAATTCCTGTGTATTTCGACAATATTCCATGGTTCCCCGATTCGAGGCTGGCTGAGGCTATCCGCACTAAGTTTCCTTTCTTCGACGGTACTCTCCCCGAAGCCGGGGCCGCAGTGGATGAAGCCGTTCTGGCGGTGAAGGAGTTGCTCGACTCCCGGGGAGTCGAGGGCCTACTAGAACACGCGGTCATAGCGAACCCCAATGGCGAGGGCAACGTGCAGGAAATCCACATTGAAGGCGCTGCACTCCAAATCGCGAAGCTGGAATTCAGCGATCCTTCCCTAAAAGACTCCAAAGCCGTGCAGCAGCATCTATCCGAGATTCTGGGAAAACCTTATTCGCGACTGACCATCGATCTCTTTCTCTCCGAGGCGATAAAACCCATTTATCAGCAACAGGGATTCCTGCATGCCAAGCTCGGGCCTCCGGAGGTGCGGCTGGCGGGCGATCCCGATCAGAAGCTGCCATCGAAAATTCCGGTCTATGTTCCCGTGGCGACAGGCGAGATTTATCGTTGGAAGGAAATCCATTGGACGGGAAACACCTTGGTGTCCGAATTCACGTTGAGCGGCCTGCTGGCGGTCAAACACGGAGACGTGGCCGACGGCATGCAGATCGAAGCGGGCTGGGACCGTATTCGTGAAGAGTATGCCCATCGCGGCTACCTCGAGGCCCGACTCGACCCGGTTCCCGCCTATGACGATCAGGCGCACACCGTTTCCTATGCGGTGAGTATCCAAGAAGGTTTGCAATATCACTTCGGCAAAATGGTCCTCACGGGAATTTCTCCTGCTGCCGAGCGAAAGTTGCAGGCCGCATGGCCCTTCCCTGCCGGGGCCATTTTCGACAAGGCCAAGTTCGAGGAACTCCTGGCAAAGCTTCAAATGCACCAGGAACAGGTTTTCGGCGAGTTGCCACTGCACTATGAAAACGTGGGCCATTGGCTGCAAACGGATGCCGGCAAAGGCACGGTCGATGTGCTTCTGGATTTCAAGTGACCGCCGGTGCCATACGATGTGCAGTGTCAGCGGCACTCTGAGATATACTCAGCATTGTGATGGAAGAACTAGTTCATATTCGGGAGGCCGCGGGCGCCACTGGGTCCGCGGAAGAAAAAGAAAACCTCCTGCTTGGGCATCTCGCCGCAATTCCTTCTCTTATCGTCGCGCTTTCCGGCGGCGCGGATTCCGCCTATCTGGCCTGGGCGGCCCACCAAGCTTTAGGGGCCGGCGCTCTTTCCGTTACCGCCCTCTCTCCGAGCTACTCCGCCCACGATCGCGCCGTTGTAGAAGAGTTTGTGAGCAAGCAGCACCTGCGCCACGAGTTTATCGAAACGCACGAGATGGAGAATCCCTCTTACCGTGCGAACGCCGCCGACCGTTGCTATTTCTGCAAAGACGAGCTGTTTTCCGCTCTGGATGAATTGGCACACGCTCGCGGTTTTGCGGCCGTCGTCTACGGTGTCAACGCCGATGACCAGCTTGATTTTCGCCCCGGCCATCGCGCCGCCATGGAGCACCAGGTTCTGACGCCCTTGCTCGATGCGGGCTTGCACAAAGCTGATATTCGCCTTCTTTCACGCCGCGCCGGCTTGCCCACTTGGGACCGCCCCGCTTCTGCTTGCCTCGCCTCGCGCCTGCCCTACGGCACGGAAGTGACACCGGAACGTCTTGGACTCGTTGAACGCGGTGAAGGCGCATTGCGTGCGCTCGGATTCCGCCAATTCCGCGTGCGGCTCCACGACAAGCTTGCGCGCGTGGAAATATCTCCTGAAGAAATGCCTCGCGCCCTTGCGCCTGAAATGGCGGCCGTCATAGCGGATCGTCTGAAAGCGGCAGGCTTCACCTACGTAGCCCTGGACCTCGAGGGCTACCGCCAGGGCTCTCTCAACGAACCTCTTTCGCTCGCCGGCCAACGTTCCGCCAAAGCTGCTCGGGGAACATAATTCCCTGCTTTTGCGTAACTATGAGTGCCCCGGCTCAGGGCAAGTCTCTGTATCGCACGGAGGATGAATGGTGCGTCACCGCAATCCAAGCCTACTGCTGGTGCTTCTTTCGTCCGTCGTTTTTCTGGCCAGCTGCCAGAACGGGCCTTCCGTCAGCGGTACCTTCGATCGCCACTATGACGTGACCGGCCCCATCCGCCTGGAGCTATCCAACGCCTCCGGTGACGTGGACATCGCCGGCAGCGCCGACGGCAAAGTACACGTGCATGGCGAAGTTCGGGCATCGGGATTCGGCTCCGATTCTCCACAGAAGCGCCTTGACGATACTCTCGCGAATCCTCCCATCGAACAAAGAGGCGACACCATTCGCATCGGCAAGGAAGTATCCCGCATGCGCAACGTCAGCATCACCTATAAGATTCAGGTGCCGCGCGACACGGAAGTTGATGCTTCCGTGGCGTCCGGTGCGCAGACCATTCGCGGCGTGCGCGGTCCGGTCAAAGTGCAGGCCGCTTCTGGATCCATCCGTGTCGAGAAGATCGAGCGTAACGTCCAACTCTCCACCGCCAGCGGGTCAATCTCCGCCACTGACGTGGGAAGCGAGGTGCGCGTAAAGTCCGCCTCGGGAAGCGTGACGGTCACGAACATCCGTGGCGATGTGATCGTGGACGCCCTTGCTGGCGTCATTCGTGTATCTCGTCCCGGCGGGCGAATTGAAGCGGATACCGCCAGCGGCGAAGTCGAGATTGCTGGTGCGGCGAGCGATGTAAAAGCGCATGCGGCCTCAGGACGCGTTTCCGTCGAGGGTAACCCGGGGGCTGACAGCTACTGGGAACTGAAAACGATGTCCGGTGGTGTACAACTCGGCGTACCATCTTCTGCGAATCTGCACCTTTCGGCGGAAGCGGTCTCCGGCGAGATTCGCACCGACATTCCCATCGTCATCGAGGAACAAGGCAAACATTCTCTTCGAGCGCACATGGGCACCGGCGGCGGACGCGTGGACGTGCATACCATCTCAGGTGAAATTCGGGTGAACGGTACGAAATAGCCTCGGGCGCACTGCCATTCGAGTTCTCGAACAAATCCTCTAAGTACTAGCGACAATTCTTCCCGATACCTTTAGAATTCCCCTTGTATGTCTTCCCAGCTTCTCTCCTCGGGCGCGGTCTCTCTGCTTCTTCTTTGTGCGTTGGCTTCGCCGGTCAGCGGTCAGGCCCCTGCTCAGAGCGACAAGTCGCAAAACGCTTGGCCGAAGCCCGCTTCCAAACAGCCTTCGCCCGAGGAACAATTGCAGCAAGCGATCAACAACTCCGGAGGCGATCGCGCCGCGCTGGTCCGCAATCTGGAAGCCTACCTGAAGGAATATCCGGATTCGCGCCAGCGTCCCCAAATTTATCGTGCACTTGTGGAAGCCAGCATGCAGCTAAAAGACGACGCCCGGGCCGCCGGATACGCCGAACGAATCGTCGCGCTCAGCCCCGAAGATATCTCCATGACCGTTCTTACGATTCAGTTGCTGGAAAGGAATGGCGACGATGCTGCCCTCCGCCGGGCCACAAACTATGCCACGCGGGTGCTCGAATTTGTCGAGCGCAGCTCTTCCGGGGCGAAATCGCCGAAGATTTCCCAAGAAGAGTGGGTCATGGAAAAAAAGGGCGATCGCATGTCTATCCTGGCGTTGCGCGGAAGGCTCGAGCTGAAGTTAAAGGATACCGTTGCGGCTCAGACAGACTTTGAGGCCAGTTACGCTGTCCTGCCAGGGGCAACCGCCGCGGAGCAGCTAGGGGAAATCGCGGAATTAAAAAAAGACTTGAACGGAGCGATCCAGCAATACGCCCGCGCCTTCACGCTGACCGATGCCGCCAATGGCAGCCGCCGTGAGATCCGCCAAAAGCTAGGCAACGTCTGGCGGCTCGCCCATGGCTCGGATGTTGGCCTGGGCGAGTATTTGCTTAGCACTTACGATGAAATTTCCGAGGCTTCCCTGCCGTCCCAGCCAAAGAAAAATGCGGACGCCCGTGGGCCGGCTGATTTTATCCTCCGGAAGGCTCCCGAAGGTACGGCTTTCCCGCTGAAAGAAATGAAAGGAAGAGTTCTGGTCGTCAATTTCTGGGCCACTTGGTGCGGCCCGTGCCATGAGCTTGAGCCTTTGTTCTTCCGCGTTGCCGCCGAATTTCTGGCGAATTCGGAGGTACTTTTTCTCGCCGCTAACTGCGACGAGGACGAATCCCTGGTGAAGCATTATTTGGAGGCGGACAAGTTCCCCATGCCCGTCGTATTTGCCGACGGCCTCGATCGCTTTTTCGCCGTAAATTCCTTCCCGACAGTGCTGGTGATCGATCGCTTGGGGAAAATTGCCTACCGCTCGGATGGTTTCCAATCCGATTCCTTTGGGCCCACCCTGACGACGGCCGTCCGTCGTGCGCTAGCTCCGTCACCTACCCCGTCGGCCGCGGGAAGTCCCTCGCCCTGAGCGCCGAGGATCTTATCCACCCACGGATAAAGTTTGCGGATAGCTCTCTGCAACTTCCCGCGCAGCCAGGATTGTATTGACGTGAATCCGAACGGTATCCTCAACTCTGCGCGCGTACCCGCCGGCAAGTGTCGTTGCGACGGGAATTCCGCGCCGCCGTGCTTCCTCAAAAACGTTGCGGTCGCGCCGTTGCAATCCCGCTTTCGTGAGAGACAGCCCGCCGAGTTGATCCTCGCAATAAGGGTCGGCACCGCCAACATAAAAAAGAATATCGGGTTGAAACTCGTCGAGCGCTTTTTGCACCGCAGGAATCAACGCACCCAGATATTCATCATCATCGACACGGTCATCCATGTTGAGATCGATGCTTGAAGGTGGCTTGTGCGCTGGATAATTGTTTTGCTGATGAATCGAAATCGTGAAAACCGTGGGATCGTTCCGAAAGATTGCCGCGGTGCCGTTTCCATGGTGCACGTCCGTATCAACAATGATCGCTTTCCTCACCGCTCCGTCCGCCAGCAGCTTTCGAATCCCCACGGCCACATCGTGAATGGCGCAAAATCCTTCTCCGTGTCCCGGATACGCGTGGTGGAATCCGCCACTGAGATTCGAACCGAATCCGTCGCGAAGGGCAGATTGCCCCGCGAGAATCGTTCCACCCGCCGCAAGCCACACTGCTTCGGCCAATTCCTTCGAATACGGTACTTCCAGTTTCATCACTTCGCTGGCCGTAAGTGTCCCGGTCTTCAGTTTGCGCACCCAGTCCGCCGTGTGCACGCGCAGAACGTCTTCGTCGCTGGCTGGATTCGGCCGCACAAAATCATCTAGCGTGGCGATTCCTTCCTGAAGCAGCATTTCGTAAATGAGTCGGAACTTCTGCGATGGAAAAACGTGCGGACCAAGATTCAAATCATAGCGCTCGTGATACACGAGCTTGAATGGTAGGAGCGCTTTCATTTAACCGCATTCTGGATTTCTTTTCTGCCTTGACCTCTTCACTGTCAACTCTACCTCTGTTCAGTCCTCGGGTTCCCTTTTCGGGGCGCAGCCGGCTGGGCCCCGACTCAGCAATATCCTTGCGCCTAGTTCTCGCGCTCGAGGATGAAATCCGGAAGCGTCGCGAGCGCTCGCGCAAATTCAGAATCGGCATGGCCATTGAGGCAAGCCTTGGCGCGTTGTGCGTAGTCCTGCGCCAGATTGCGGGCGCGGCCGAGCGCGCCGGATTCGTGAACCAGCGAAACGATGGTTTCGGGCCGCACGGAAATAAATTCTTTTTCTTCAAGCACTCGCGCGACCAGTTCGCGCGCATCGCGGTGGCCATTTTCCATCGCGTAGATCAGCGGCAGGGTGACTTTGCCTTCTTTCAGATCGCTGAGGACTGGTTTGCCAAGTTGTTCCGCCGAGGCGGTAAAATCCAGCAGATCGTCGACCAGCTGAAACGCCAGGCCGGCGTATCGCCCGTAATCGGCAAGCGCCTGTTCTTCTTGTCCCTCCAGACCGCCGAGCACGGCGCCGAGGCGCGCGCAGCCGCTGAACAGACATGCGGTTTTGTAAGTGGCAAGTCGCAGTGCATCTTCCTCGGTCACATCGATGCGTCCGATTTTTGCGAGTTGGATCAGTTCGCCTTCGACCATTTTCCGAGTGAGGTCGATCAAAATATCGAGGATGCGAAAATCTCGCTCTTCGAGGGCCATCTGAAAAGACTGCATGTACAGCCAGTCGCCGGTGAGAACGCTGCGATGGTTGCCCCATTTGGAATTGGCGGAGGGCCGGCCGCGGCGCGTGTCGGCGCTGTCGATGACGTCGTCGTGGATTAACGTCGCGCTGTGTAAAAGCTCAACGACGGCGGCGAGGCGAATAGCGCTGCGATCCTTGCGGCCTGCGTAACTCGCGGAAAGGAGCAGGAGAGCGGGACGCATGCGCTTCCCTCCACCGCCCAGCAAATACTCTGTGATTTCAGAGACGGGCGGAAAAGCGGCGTTGCTTTGCCGCGCGAGCTCTTCTTCGACCAGGACGAGATCGTCGCGGACCAGATCGAAAATCTCTTTAGCCGTCAGAAGGGCGATGACTTGTCTCCCAAGCTAATTCTTCTCTCTCAGACGCGAAGCCGCAAAGCTTGCTGGCTGGGCAAGCCTAAAGAAGCGCCGAAAATTCCCTGTTGTGGCCGAGGCGACTTCTTCCGGCGACAAGTTTCTCACACTCGCGAGCATGCGCGCTACTTCTGCGACGTAGGCAGGCTCGTTGCGCTTGCCGCGCCAGGGCTGCGGCGCAAGGTACGGGGCGTCCGTCTCGATCAAAATGTTCTCCAGCGGCAATTCTTTTGCAACGTCGCGAATGTTCTGCATTTTCGGATAGGTTGAATTTCCCGCAAAGGAAACCAGGAAACCCATTTCGATTCCGCGGCGGGCATCCTCGAGCGTGCTCGTGAAACAGTGCAGGATGCCGCCGAGGGCAGTTCGCCGCCAATGTTGTTCGATCATGTTCAAGCAATCGGACCAGGCATCGCGGCAGTGAATGATGATGGGCAGCCTGGCTTCTTGCGCCAGCGCCATCTGATCGCGGAAGACGAGGTGCTGCACGTCGCGCGGAGAATGATCGTAAAAGTAGTCGAGACCAATCTCGCCCCAGGCGATGACTCTGGAATGTTTCGCCAGCCGGGCCAACTCTTCCAAATGCTGAGGTGTGACTTCCTCCGCTTCGTGCGGATGAATCCCTACAGTTGTGTAGATCCAATCGTGCTGCTCGGCATAAGGCACAGCGGCATCGAGCTTTTCCGGGCCCGGGCCTGTACCGATCGCCAGCAGTGTTGTAACACCAGCAGTGCGCGCGCGTTCGAGCATGGCTTCGCGGTCCTCCGCGAATTGCGGGAAGTCAATGTGCGCGTGTGAATCGATGAGCTCCATTGGCGAAGTCTTGCCGAGTAGGGGCGCACCATACCGCGCCCTTACAAAGAGAATATTTACTTCAAGCGGGCGCCGATTTCGACGTCTTCGTCGGGGAAGCCGGCGAGGACGGGGCGGCCTTCGGGGCCGACCGTGGCGGCGATGATCATGCCGTTGGATTCGACGCCGCGAAGTTTGCGCGGCGCGAGGTTGACCACGACGGCGACTTTACGGCCGATCAATTTTTCCGGTTCGTAGTATTGGGCGATGCCCGCACAGATCTGGCGAATCTCGGTGCCGATATCGACGGTGAGCTTTAGCAGCTTGTCCGCGCCGACGATGCGTTCGGCCGTCTTGATCTGCCCGACGCGCATCTCGACTTTGGCGAAGTCCTCGATGCCGATTTTCTCGGCCGCGGCCGGTGCAGCGGCGGCAGCGGCGCCGCCCGCGGCGGGAGTACTCGGGGGCGCGGGCACAGTAACGGGTGAAGGCTGTTTTTGAGCTTCCTTTTCCATGGATTCCATCCTCTCAATTGCTTCTGCTTTTTCGATGCGCGGGAAAAGTGCTTGCGACTTGCCAAGCAGCGTACCGGGCGCCAGCTGTCCCCATCGCAAACCATCCAGCGGAAAGGACCCCGGCTGGTCTGGCTGGCCGAGCAGCGACCAAACTCTTGTTGCGCTCTCCGGCAAAACGGGATACGTCAATGCCGTTACGATTCGCAGAACTTCCGCGGTGGTCCAGAGAATCGTGGCGCGGCGCTGCTGGTCGGCTTCACTGTCAGTGAGAGACCAGGGATGCTCGGTCGTCAAGTATTTGTCCGTTGCGGCGATGAGCGACCATATTTCTTCCAACGCGAGAGAGAAGCCCAGCTGGTCGTACTGCTCCAAGACTTCCCCGATCACCTCTTGCGCCCTGGTGGCCAACACCGTGTCTTGCGGTTGAAATGCCGCAGGCTGGGGGATTTTTCCGCCGCTGTTCTTCTCCATCATCGCAGCGGCGCGGCTGGCGAGGTTGCCAAGTCCGTTGGCGAGGTCGCTGTTATAGCGCTGCACTAGTGCTTCGTAGCTGAAATTGCCGTCCTGGCCGAAGACCGTTTCGCGCAACAGATAGTAGCGCAGCGCATCCATGCCGAGGACGTGAACGATCGGCCGAGGACGAACGACGTTACCCAGCGACTTGCTCATTTTAGCGCTGTCCATCAGCAACCAGCCGTGGGCCCAGATTTGTTTCGGCAACGGAAGTCCAGCAGCCATCAAAAAAGCGGGCCAGTAGACTGCGTGGAAGCGGATGATTTCCTTGCCTACGAGATGGAGATTGGCAGGCCAGAATCCCGTTTTTTCGTATTGCGGGCCGCCGACGGCGCTGAGATACGCAGTGAGCGCGTCGAACCATACGTAAAGAACGTGCGGCTCTTCGCCGGGTACCGGGATGCCCCAGCGAACCGAGGTGCGCGTGATGCTGAGGTCGCGGAGACCGCCTTCGACGAAACTGAGGACTTCGTTGCGGCGGGCTTCCGGTTGGATGAAATCGGGATGCTTGGCATACCAATCGAGAAGGGGTTTCTGGAATGCGGAGAGCTTGAAGTAGAAATTGGCTTCGGTGACGGTTTCTGTGGGACGGCCACAATCGGGGCAGTTCTCGCCGGGCTTTACGTCGACGTAAGCATTGTCGTAGATGCAGTATTGCCCGGTGTAGTGGCCGGGGTAGACGAAACCATTGTCGCGGCACTGCTTGAAAAGCCACTGCACGGTGTGCGCGTGTTTGAGGTCGGTAGTGCGGATAAATTCGTCGCCTTGGACGCCGAGTTCCTCCCAGAGGGCGCGCCACTCGGCGGCCATTTTCGCGACGAATTCGGATTCGGGAACGCCAGCTTTTTTGGCGGAGCGCTCGACGTTGACGCCGTGCTCATCGGTGCCGGTGGTCATGACCACGTCGTAGCCGCGCATGCGCTTGTAGCGGCGGATGGTGTCGCACACGATGGTGGAGTAGGTGTGGCCGATGTGCGGCAAGCCGTTGGTGTAGTAGATCGGCGTGGTCAAATAATATTTGGGTTTTCCAGGCATTTTTTAATGTTGTCAGTTTTCAGCTATCAGTTTTCAGTTCTAAGTTATAAGTCCTAGCTGGCCGCTACGACCCGGCTCATTCCCGAAAGGTTGCCAGAAAAAATCACCCCGCCGACTCGTAGGCGCGGAGGGCTTCGCTGATCACGCGCTGGAGAGGGACGTTTTTTTCGACGGCCAGTTTGCGGCAGTCGTCGTATTCGGGCGCGACGTGCAAGATGCGACCGTTTACACGGGAAATTTTGATGCGCACGTCGCCAAAGACGGTGGCCACGTTCAGGAATTCACGCGGTAGCGTGCGGCGTTGGGCGCGATAGGTGCGGGCACCAAAGGTTGTCGTTTCGGCGAAGATGAGCGACATCAGCGCGTTGGTATCCGGGGGCTTCGACAAGACCGTAAGCAGAGTGCCGGGGCGGTTTTTTTTCATCTGCACCGGCGTGGTGTAAACATCAAGCGCGCCAGCGGCCAAGGCCTTTTCCAGGAAATAACCGTAGATTTGCGGATTCATGTCGTCGAGATTCGCTTCGATGACAGCAATTTCTTCATCGAAGCCGGCGACTGTTTTTTCCAGGCCTTCGCCGATCATGATGCGAACGACGTTGGGCTGGCCTTCGAGGTCGGCGGTCCCCGCTCCGTAGCCGATGGCGTTCACGGTCATCGGCGGCTGCGGCCCGAAGGAACCGCAAAGCGTCGCGACGATGGCAGCGCCCGTGGGAGTGACGAGTTCTTTTTGAACGCCGCTAGAGTACGTCGGCTTGCCCTGAAGCAAGTGCGCCGTTGCGGGCGCCGGGACGGGCAAAACGCCATGCGCCATTTTTGCCGTCCCGCCGCCTACGTTCAAAGCGGAACAAGCGAACTTTTCGATGCCCAGGGCGTGAAAGCCGATGCAGGCGCCAACGATGTCCACGATGGCGTCCACGGCGCCGACTTCGTGGAAATGGATTTTTTCGAGCGCCACGTCGTGGACGTGGGCTTCGGCTTCACCAAGCTTGACGAAGATTTCGGCGGCGTGGTGACGTACCTCGGGGGCGAGCTGCGATTTCTGCAGGATTTCGAGAATCGCGCTGAGCGAGCGATGCTTGGACTGATCCTCGGTCTTGACCTTGACGTAGGTGGCAGCCATTCCATTTTTCCAGACTTTTCGAGCGCTGAGCTCCCAGCCGGGAACCTGGAGGCCGCGCAGCTCGTCGCGAAGTTGTTCCAGGTCGCAGCCGCCGTCAACCAGAGCGCCAAGCGTCATGTCACCGCTAATGCCCGAAAAACAATCGAAATAAGCGAGTTTCATGGGATGCCGCCGCGGGAACTGCCTGCCTTGTCGAAGTCCCGTTGGAGAAGCCTTGATAGTATCGGCGGAGGCAGAGTGTGTCAAACAGGCGGGACGAGTCGGGGCTGGTGAACGATGAGCGGCAAACAAAAAACGGCCCAACTACGCCGTAATATAGCTATACATTCAAATGGCAATGATGATAACAGATCAAAATCAAGTGGTCAGGGAGAAAATGACCACGAAACGGATTCAGTTCGGCCATGGCGCAGGACGCGAGGAGAAGGAGGCCTTCCTGCAGAACTGGTGTTCGGTCGGGCGTGTCCCCTATACTCGATGGCCTTGGGAAAGAGCGGAGAGCTATGTATCAGAAACTGTTAGAGCGGTTGCGCGAGGCGCTGGCGGGGCACATTCGCGGGGAATATGGGGTGGAACTGGCAATTGTGCTGGAGCGGCCGCCGAAGATTGAAATGGGGGAGGCGGCTTCACCGGTGTGTTTTGAGCTGGCGAAGCGGTTGAAGAAGGCGCCCCGGATGATTGCGCAGGAGATTGCCAATGGGCTAGGGAAGGTTGCGGGGATCTCGAAAGTGGAGGTGGCTGGCGGCGGGTATTTGAATGCCTATTTTGATCGCGAGGCGTTTTGGATTGGTGCCCGCACGGAGATAAGCGGGGAGGAAGAGAAAAGGCAACCCCAAGGCACAGCGAACGCTGAGGAACCGAGAGAAGGACAGAAAGCGGAGAGACGTGAAGACCGCGGCAAGGTGATTGTCGAGCATACCAGCATCAACCCGAATAAGGCGGCGCACATTGGGCACGTGCGGAATGCGGTGCTGGGCGACACGATGGTGCGGATCCTGCGACATGCGGGGAAGCGCGTGCAGATTCAAAACTATATCGACAATACGGGCGTGCAGGTGGCGGACGTGGTGATTGGGTTCCTGCAGATGGAGCAGAGGACGCCTATCGGCGTGAAGATGATGGCCAGGGAGCCGAAGTTTGATTATTACTGCTGGGATTTGTACGCCAAGGCGACACATTTTTTTGACGAGGATAAGGTGCGTGCGGCGAAGTTGCGCGGGGAGACCCTGCGGGCGATTGAAGAAGGCCAAGGGGAAGATGCGGAAGTGGCGCAAGTAGTGGCGGACGCGGTTGTGGGATGCCACTTGCGGACGATGGAGAGGCTGGATATCAGCTACGAGTTGCTGGCGCGAGAGAGCGAGATTTTGCACTTGAAGTTTTGGGATGCGGCTTTTGAGATGATGAAGAAATCTGGGGCGATTCAGCTGGCGGAAAGCGGGAAGCTGGCGGGCTGCTGGATTATGCCTTCAGAGGAAAAACCAAAAATTAACGCCGAGACCACCGAGCGCGCAGAGGACAAAGAGAAGAATGAAGAGGAGGACAATTCGCAGGACAAGGTTATTGTGCGGTCGAATGGGACGGTGACCTACGTTGGGAAGGATATTGCCTATCAGTTGTGGAAATTCGGATTGCTGGGGAAAGATTTTCACTATCGGAGGTGGCCGGAAGCGCCCCAGGGGCAAACGGTGTGGAGCACGACTAGCGAAACGGATGATCCGGGGGCGCCGCATTTCGGCGAAGCGGCAGCCGCTGTTTACAACGTGATTGATTTGCGGCAGGCAAATTTGCAGAAAGTGGTGGCGGCGGGACTGCGGGCGCTGGGGCATGCCAAGGCCGCGGAGCAGTCCATTCATTTGTCCTATGAGATTGTGGCGCTGACGCCGCGTTGCGCGGCGGAAATGGGCTACGAGCTTACGCCGGAAGAGGCCAAGAAGCCGTACGTGGAAGTGAGCGGGCGCAAGGGTTTTGGCGTGAAGGCGGATGATTTGATTGACAAGTTGGAGACGGCAACGCTGGCCGAAGTACAGCAGCGGCATATGGAGATGAAGGCGGAGGAGCAGAAGCTAACGGCGCATGCGATTGCGGTGGGAGCGCTGAGATTCTTTGTGTTGAAATTCACACGTAACGCGATTATCGCGTTTGACTTCAAGGATGCGTTGAGTTTTGAGGGCGAGACGGGGCCTTATTGCCAGTACGCAGTGGTGCGAATTCGCGGCATTCGGCGGAAGGGTGCCGAAGGGGGCGCGACGAACCTCGAGGTGACTCCGGAATCCGTCAGGGCACTGCTTAGAGGGGAGGAGGGAAACTCGCTTTGGGAGTTATTGTTGGCGGCAGGTTCTCTCGACTATGCGGTTGAGGCAGCGATTGCGACGCAGGAGCCCGCGTTCATGGCGAAGTATGCGTTTCAATTGGCACAGGCGTTTAACAATTTTTATCACAAGCATCATATCTTGTCGGAGACGGATGAACAGAAGCGAGCGTTTTTGTTGCGCTTGACGGAGTTGGTGGAGGCGCAGTTGGTGCGGGCGCTGGGTTTGTTGGGGATTGCGGCGCCCGAGAAGATGTAACGGCGAGGAGAAAAACCGTCCCGGCGACGGTCCCGCATCCCGTAACAGATGTGGATCGTGAAAAAATCACGTCACGCCATGGCTTTCGTACTGGCCAAATGTGCGCCGCTCTAGCGGCCGCCCTCAGTGGGACATCACGAGGTGGACGACGGTGCGGAGAGCTACGCCGGTGGGGCCTTTGGCGAGCCAGGGCTTGGCGTCGTCGTTCCAGGCCGTGCCGGCGATGTCGAGGTGAATCCAGGGCGAGTCGCCGGTGAATTCCTTGATGAACATAGCGCCGGTGATGGCGCCCCCGCCTTTCCCGCTGCTGATGTTCTGGATATCGGCGAACGAGCCTTTGATGAAATCGCGGTAGTCGTCGTCGATGGGCATCTGCCACATTTTTTCGCCGACGGCTTTGGCACTGGCGAGGAGCTTGTCGGTGAAAGGCTGGTCGGAGCCGAAGACACCGACATTGACGTTGGCTAGGGCGACGACGATAGCGCCGGTGAGAGTGGCGGCGTCAACGAGATGCGTGGCGCCGAGTTGCTTGGCATAGTGGATGCCGTCGGCGAGGATGAGGCGGCCTTCCGCGTCGGTATTGAGGACTTCGATGGTTTTTCCGGACATGGCGGTTTGGATGTCGCCGGGCTTTTGCGCCGTGCCGCCGGGCATGTTTTCGGTGGAAGGGACAACGCAAATCACTTTGACATTGGGCTTCAGAGCCGCGAGAGCACGCATGACCCCAAGCATGGTGGCACCGCCAGCCATGTCGTACTTCATTTTTTCCATGCCATCGGCGGGCTTGATGGAGATGCCGCCGGTGTCAAAGGTGACGGCTTTGCCGACGAGACCGATCACTGGTGCGCCGGGCTTCGGATTTGCGGGCGTGTAGGTGACAACCATGACGCGGGGCGGCTCGGGGCCGCCCTGAGCGACGCTGAGGAGAGCGCCCATCTTGAGGCCGGCGATTTTCTTTTCGTCGAGGATTTCGACAGCGAGGCCGGCCTCCTTGGCCATGGCCTCGGCTTTTTCGGCAAGGATGCGCGGGGTGAGCTTGTTGGACGGCTCATTGACGAGGTCGCGTGCGAAGTTTTGCGCGTCGGCGATGATGCGGCCTTTGGAAAGACCTTTGTTTCCGGCGGCGCGCTCCGCATCGGAATAGCCAGCAATCAAGACAGTTTCGATGTTCTTGTCGTTTTTCTTTTCGGTCTTGTACTTGTCGGTCTCGAAATTGGCGGTCAGCGCGCCTTCAGCGATGGCTTGGGCGAATTCATCGGTGGCGCTACCTTCACGAATCAGGACCGCGAAGTTCTTGACGGAGCGAGCCTTAAGATAGCGAAGTGCGGCCCCCGCGATTTTGCGGAGTACTGCGTTGTTGAACTGCTCGCGCTTCCCTGCTCCGACCAGGAGCAAGCGCACGGCCTTGAGGCCCGCGGGCGCGTGGACCAGGGTGAACTCCAGAGTCTTGCCGGTCAATTCCCCGCTCTTGGCGAGCTTGCGCAGCAGGCCCGCGACGGACTGGTCGATCTCCGCGATGCGTCCCTGAACTGGGTCGGCTTCTTCAAACACATAGGTAACTAGAGCTTCGGTATCAAGTGCTGCAAACGGCTGGGTCTCCAACTTGATCTGCATGGTGCTTTAACGCCTCCGATTGTTGTACATGGATTGTTCGACTTCCCTACGAGCTTCCTTGGTGCGTTCGTCCTGGCGGCGGTCCCAGGACTTCTTGCCTTGCGCCAAAGCGATTTCCACCTTGGCGATGCCATTGCGAAAGTAGATCTTCAAAGGTATGACGGTCAAACCCTTCGATTCAGTGCGTCCGGAGAGCTTGTCGATTTCGCGCTTGTGGAGCAGTAGCTTCCGGGAGCCGAGAGGCTCATGGTTCCAGGGCCCCCCCGGTAAGTACTGTGCAATGTGAGCGTTAACAAGCCAGGCGCTCGTGGGCTTGAAGTCGACATAGGCATCCCGAATATTGGCTTTTCCCTCGCGAAGGGCTTTGACCTCGGTGCCATGAAGCACCAGGCCGGCCTCATGCCTCTCAAGAATATGGTAGTTATAGGAGGCCGCGCGGTTCTGAGCCACGATCTGCTCGCCGGACTTTAGGGACTTCTCTGTTTTTTTGGCAGGCTTGGCCACAACTTTCCATCATAACTGGTGTGTTAAATCTTGTCACTCTCGACACAAGGGGTGTTTATTTGGGGTGAACCGGCCAACCTAAGCATCCTTGCCGCGCCTCTAACGCGAATGTTAGACTGCTTGGGCTTCGTGTCGAGGCCTCGGAGAGTGCATGCGCCGCTGGGGAAGCCTAGTTTTGTGTGTTGGATTCGGACTGCTCACAGCAGGCTGCCCGAAAGGCCAACCGGACTTCAGTCAAGGCCGGAAGGCGGAAACGGTTCAAGACTACGACGCGGCGTATGTCTTCTACCAAAAAGCCGTCAAAGCTGACCCCTACAATGCGGCTTACAAGATCAAGCTGAACTCGATGCGGTTCGAGGCCAGCCAACAGCACATCAAAGTGGGAGTGGAACTGCGGAAAAAGGGCGACCTGCAGGGCGCCGCAAGCGAATTCCAGCGGGCGCAGACGATCGATCCGGCGAGCGCGCTGGCCGATCAGGAGCTTCGCAAGACAGCCGAAATGATCGCGGAGAGGAACCGCGCGTCCGATGCGGCAGCCGAGCCGCCCGATCTAAACGAACAGCCTTTGGCCGCGATGCCGCCGGAAATCAAGCCCTTCTCGCGCGCGGCGATCAATCTGAAGATGTCCGATGACGCGAAGGTGGTGTTCAACACCATCGGGAAACTTGCGGGACTGACAGTGATTTTTGATCCGGACTTCCCGGCGCGGCGTATCCCGGTGGAGTTGAACAATGTGACGATGGAGCAGGCACTGGAAATCGTGTCGCTGGAGAGTAAGGCTTTCGTTAAGCCGGTGACGGAAAATATTATTTTCGTGATACCGGACCAGCCGCAGAAACGCCGGGACTACGAAGAACAAATCGTCAAGACATTTTACCTTTCAAACACCGTACAAGCGCAGGATCTGACCGAAATAGTGACTGGATTGCGGCAATTGCTGGATCTGAAGCGACTCCAGCAAGTCAACTCGCAGAATGCCATCATCATCCGCGACACACCGGACAAACTGATGCTGGCGGAGAAAATGATTCGGGACATCGATAAGGCCAAGCCAGAGGTCGTGGTGCAAGTGGAAGTGCTGGAAGCGCGGACTGACCGTTTGAGGGACTTGGGAATCCTGCCCGGGCAAACTGCCAGTGTTGCGATCAACCCGAACAGCACCACGACGAGCAGCAGTACCACGACGGCCACCAACAACGGAATCACACTAAACCAGCTTCGCCACCTGAATGGTTCCGATCTTAGCTTCACCCTGCCGAGCGCGACAGCAAATGCGGTCCTGAGTGACACGAACACAAAAATTATCCAGAACCCGGAGATCCGCTCGATCGACGGCCAGACCGCCAAACTGAAGATTGGCGATCGCATCCCCATCGCCACCGGCAGTTTTTCTTCGGGGCTTGGACTCGCGGGCGGAACTGCAGGCGGTATAAGTCCGCTGGTGAATACGCAGTTCACCTATCTGGACGTCGGCGTAATCATCGACATCACGCCTCGCGTGCATCCGAATCGCGACGTGAGCTTGAAATTGAAGGTGGAAATCTCGTCGCACACTGGCGATGAGTCGATCGGCGGGATTACCCAACCGATCATCAGCCAGCGAACCATCGAACACGATATCCGACTGCGGGAAGGCGAAGCCAGTGTTCTTGCCGGCTTGGTCCAGCGAACCGAGACAAAGAGTCTGAATGGCTGGCCGGGCTTGGCGAAGCTTCCGCTGCTCCACTATCTCTTCTCCGATGAAAAGAAAGACGTCCAGGAAGACGAAGTGCTGATCGTGCTGACGCCGCGGATCGTGCGGATTCCAGAATGGACGAAGGCGAATCTGCGGTCGATGTATTCGGGCTCAGAGGCGCTCGTGCAAGTGAAGCGGGAGAGCGAGATTCATGCGCCGTCGCAACAGCCTGCCGCAAAGGCAGAGCCGCCACCGGCCGCGAATCCAAACATGGGAGAGGCGACGCCCGTGCCTGCTCCAGGCGCCACGGCGCCCACAGCTGGGACAGTTCAGGGACCTGCGGCGGCCAAGATTCACTTTGAACCCCAGAACTTGTCTTTGAAGGTGGGGCAGACAGCCACGATCGGAGTCGTGGTTGAGAACGTGAACGATCTCTACTCCATCCCCATGCTGCTGCAGTACAACCCTGCGGCTATCAGCATAGAAGAAGTGCGGCACGGCGGATTCCTCTCCGGCGGGACGCAGGAAATTGCAATCGTCTCGCAGCACTTCAAGGATAAAGGGCAGTCGATTATTTCGGCGACGCGCCAGCCCAACACCCCGGGAGTCAGCGGGAGCGGAACACTGATCGGAATCGTGGTCAAGGGGATAGGTGCGGGCACTTCGAACCTATCCATCGTCCAGGTGAATGCGAAAGATTCGCAGCAGAAGCTGATACCGCTGGTCACCAGCGAGGCGACACTGCAAGTCCAGCCGTAAACGAATTGTGCGAACGATGTTAGGCGATACTCGAAATCGCGGGCGAATCGGCAGACGAATCCAAAAGCGGCCGTTTTCCGCCGGGACGGGGATGACGCTGCTGGAGTTGATCATTACCTGCGCCATTCTGCTGGTCCTGTCTTCCGCGGCACTGCCTATCGCGAAGTACAGCATTGTCCGGCAGAAAGAAGCGGAGCTTCGCGGCGATCTGCTGGAAATGAGGGATGCCATCGACCGGTACAAGGACGCGGCCGACCGGAATCAGATTCGCGTGGAGATCGGGAGCGAAGGTTATCCCCCGGACCTGGAAACGCTAGCGACACCCATAGAGCTAGGCACCACCGGGGGGGATACGAAGATTCGTTTTCTGAGGAAGATTCCGGTGGACCCTCTGACTGGGCGCGCCGAATGGGGGCTGCGTGCGGTTCAGGACGCTCCGGATTCGACGAGCTGGGGTGGCAAAAACGTGTTCGACGTTTACTCGAAATCGACGGCTACGGCACTTAACGGGACCAAGTATTCCGATTGGTAAGTCTTGACGCGCGACCTCCGAACCATGCGGGAAATGATTGATCATTACACCGCTGACAAGGAAACTTCGCCGCAGTCGTTGGAATATTTGTGCCACGCTGGTTATCTCCGCGAGGTTCACGTGGATCCCATGACCCGTACAACGGAGTGGGAGCAAAAGCGTGAAAGCGTATTCGTTGTTGCGGGTCAAGGTGTCACCGGACTAGTCGATGTAAGCTTGAATTCCACGGGTACCGCGCTTGATGGAACGAAGTATTCAGAGTGCTAGCGCGGGACGGAGATTTGTTTTGAAAATGCGGCTGCAAACTCGGACCACTGTAGAGAAGCGACTGAAGCGACCTAGCGGCCTGCGCGAGGCAGGATTCACGCTCATCGAGCTGATGATCGTCATTACAATCATCCTCATCCTGATTGGGATGGCCGCGCAGCGCTATGAGAGAACCGTGCAACATGCGCGAGAAGCGACGTTGAAGCAGGACCTGATGGTGCTGCGCCAGGCGATTGATAATTTCACGCTGGACAAGCAGGCCGCTCCGCAGTCTTTGGAGGATCTGGTTCAGGCAGGGTATCTGCGCAAGGTCCCCGCGGACCCCATGACCGGGGCCACCGACTGGGTGCCACAATTCGACAGCGTGGTGCTGAGTCCGGATCAAACGAGTACGGGCATGACCGACGTTCATTCGAGTTCGGCGCGAGTTTCCCCTTTCGAGAACACGCCTTACAACGAGTGGTAACTATTCCCTTCCGGATACGCAAATCGCCGGCACAGGCACCCTTCCGCTTCCCAGATATCGTCAACCTATCCAGGATTTCAGCCCCCGCATCATCCAGTTCGCTGTGAATCTTGAGTACTACGAAGAGTGCAGCAATCTGTACGCCAAGAGCATGTGATCTCGGCTTGGTTGGCCTCCATTTTCTAATGTCGTAGGAGTCCACTAGTTCTACGTTGGAGGCGCCACTTGGGAATTGCTGCCGATTGCGAGCGGATCACGAGCCTCAGGGGTCACTTCAACACCGGCCACCAGACAGAAACGGCCGTCCGAGTTCCCATCAACGTGCATGTTGGACTTCTGGATCATACTGCCCCTATTCCCATCCCCTCTTCCCTCTTGCTCCCTTCGTCTCTTTGTTACACGATATCCCTGTGCCTGGCGTGCCCGCGCCACCGCAGGCACATCGCTCTTCAGGAGGTCATCATGCTGAATTCTCGCCGCCAGCTTCTTCACTCTGCGGTTTCTCTCGCGGCCCTTCTTTCCCTCCCTTCGCGTCTCTTCTCAGCCCAATCCCAGCCCGCTTCTCCGAAATACGTTCCCTATCCCAACGGACGTGACCCAAATTCTCGCCAGACGATGGACGACACTACTCCTGCGGGCCCCGACGAGAAAGCCATCATCAGGCAAAGCCAGGAGATTCGCGTTGACGTTGAGAAACTCTATGCCCTCGTCTCCCAACTCAAGCAGGAGCTCGGCGCCACCAACACTACCTCCGTCCTCTCCGTTTCCTTCGTCAAAAAAGCCAAGCAAATCGAGAAACTCGCCAAGCAAATTCGCGACCTCGCCAAGGGCTAGCCGGGGTCACCCTCAACCACGGGATAGTACTCTGCAGCCCGGTTCCGAGGCACAACTAGTTGGTGGCGACACTAGAAAAACCAACCACCCTAAGACTTTCCGGTACTGATCGCCCGCGGCCCGTCTGGATTGCTTCCGGGTAGCCGCCCATCCAGGCGTGGTCGCCTGGGGTGAGTATCACCTAGAGGGCCTGGTGGCGTTTAGCGTCTCGGCCCGGAATCCGACCTACGCCTCGCTGTTGACGGCTTGAATCAGGGCCTTAATGTACCCGTAACTGAACGCGAACGCCTGGAAACCGCCGGGATCATCCGAGTGACTGGGCAGGTGATCCGGACAAATCGAGCCCGAGAACTGCGTGTCTCGCAAGATTCGCATAACTTTTGAGAAGTCCACCTCGCCTTCATCAGGGAAGACCTCGTAGAAGTTGTTGAGACTACCGCGAATGTTGCGCATGTGTATCTGATGAAGCTTCCCTCGTTGGCCAAGGTATTGGACGATCGGCAGCACTTCGGTCGCCGGATTCTCTAATCCCGCCGCTGCGTTTCCCAGATCCAACTGGAAGCCGTTGTAGGGACTGTCGACGATGGATTCGTAGCGCTTTATGACTCCGAAAATCTCAGGTGAATCCCATTGGTCAACTCCTTGGTAGCCAAACGGGAGTCCGGGCGGATCGGCCGGGTGGCAGGCCATCCTTACGTCATGCTCTTTGGCGGCGGGAATGATCTTTTCCAAAAAGTATGTGATGCGGTCCCAATAGTCCTCATGGGTGACTCGACCTTCGTCTCCCATAGGGACACTTTTCCAATCATCCTCCAGCTTGAAAGAATCGCAGGTGATGCCTCCGCGTCCAGTGGTCTTCCCGTTCCGGCGATACGGGATCACTTCACAGTGATAGGTAATAATTTTCACGCCAATCTGAGCTGCCTTCCGAATATTCCCGACAATGACATCAATCTCTCGATCCCGTGCGGTCCCCTTGCGCAGTAAATTGATGTAACGGGAGTTCATGCGGATCGCCTCTAGAACGACGCCGTATGTGTCGCAGTTGTCTTTCATTCGCCGCAAGTCATCCGAATCCCAAGCCCCTTGTGGATTCTTGCTGACTTCCGCAGTGAGGTGCTGCACGCCGTGACGCAGATTGTATTCGAGATTCTGTTTAGAGGTGATGTCACCGCCGACGATATTGTGGTAGTCGCCGCCTACGTGCATGAGGGCGTTCCTGTGAGGTTTATGCTCCGCCGCGAAGGAGTTCGCGAGCGAGTTATTGGGGATGCCTTGGGCGGCAATCCCAAGAAGCGCGCCACCGAACTCTCTTCGATTGATTATGCTACCCCTCCACTCGCAACGCGTTGATCGGCTGCCGATTCTAGTGCATTCAAAGTCATTGATCGGGGTAGTTGTTCCATGTAGGACCGCCAAGTGTATCGGCGAAGCACGATCTGCGACTGACCTGTGCGACGATTACGGAATCGAAGGCACTGGCGACCTGGCCATCGCAGAACACAGATGTAGACGGCGTGTCCGCTATGGTTGGGGTTTCCTTTTTCGGCGATGATACCGCCAATTGAGGTCTGAGAGTACTTTTCTTGTCGCGGGCGGCGCTGTGGGATGGTCGACGGGCAAACCGGAAGTAATACGCTGGTCGCTCGGAATTTTGGGCACTAAGCGGGCACCTGTAAAGCGACAAGCGTGCGGCACGGAGTCACCAAGCATAACGGGCTTCCCGCACAAGTGACCCTCTTCTTAGCCGCTTAACGATAACTCTCCGGATATAGGCAAACCGGAAGTAATCCCGGCAGACCCGATTCGCATCATTACTTGCGGTGGCCGGCAATACGGGAGTCAGGAATTGCAGTCTTGAACTTTCATGGACCTTAACCGCGTTATCGCCGCGAGTCAGGTGGCACGAGGTTGTTCGCACGATAGTAGACCACAAGCTGGCCATAGTGCTCGCCGCTGTGCTCGATAGCGACCATCCAGATGTTGGAGTTGTGGGCCAGCCGGTTCCCAAATTTCGATGTTTTGTCCAGCCCCGCGTCGCCCTGCTGTTGAATCACTTTCGCTCCGTCGGCGACGGCCTCCTGCACGAACTTGACGACGTCGGCCTTGGTCTTGAAAAGGTCACGCGAGGGATTGTCGCCTTCGCCGAAGTCGGGCCCGAGGTTTGATCCGGAAATCCTCCGTATCAGGACGAAATCCAGTGCGGCGGCGTGGAGAAGATTCAGGGCAAAGGTGCGCTCGTCCTTCTGCACCTTGAAATCGTACTTGTCTTCGGGAAAATCCTGCGCCATGGCGATGAGTTTGTTCCCGATGTCGTTCCACCTGTCCAACATCTCATCGGAACGAGAACGCGCAGGAGTCGGAGGCTGGCTCTGGGTTTGGACCTGACTGTGAAGACTCATTCCGACGGCAGCAAGGAGAGTGACCGCTACTAGCGCAAGGGCAGACCGATTCATTTGTTTGCTCCTTATTTTGATCTGCTTTCAGAAGCTCCGTCGAGAGTTAGACGTAGCGCTGCTCCCAACGTTTTCAGCAAATTCGGATCAAAAACTGAAAACCTGCAAATGACGGGAAGATTGAACCAAAGTTGGATGGCACCCAAGCAACGGGCAACTCTTCCGTAATCGGATAAAGGAAGGGTTGGGAAAGACGCCGGGCGAGCCGAGTGCGGCCTGCGCGGCGACCCTTGCGGAGTACACCCCGCGGGAAACCGCTACTTCACGGTGCGCCGGTGCCATCGGAATCCCGGTCTACGCTGCATAAGATGGCCTTATGTTTGTGTAAATAACTGTAAATTGGACTTATGCGCTGGCGCATAGCTTAATCGCAAGTGGGAAGACTCCGATGCCGACCTCACCTGACGTCAATCTTTGGCCCTCCGCAGAGCACGCTTTGGACTATCTCCGGCGCGCGGATTCGATTCCTCACCGCGTCGAGGGGGAGGCCACTCTCCTTGAGTTTCTGCCCGCTGAAGCGAGCCGAATTCTCGATCTGGGCAGTGGTGGAGGAAGACTCCTTGCGCTCGTGAAATCGGCTCGACCGCGAGCGCAATTTGTCGGGCTTGATTTCTCGCCAACGATGCTGGACGCGTTGCAAAAACTGTTTGCCACCGACGGCAGTGTCGCCATCGTGTCCCATGATTTTGAAAACCAGATACCTCCGATGGGTTTGTTCGACGCAGTGATTTCGAGTTTTGCGATCCACCATGTATCACACGAACGAAAACGCACATTGTACCGGGAGATTTTCGACCTCCTCGCTCCTGGCGGCATATTCTGTAATCTTGAGCACGTCGCCTCTCCATCGCCCCGGCTCCACGCCGGGTTCCTACGGGCGATTTCTTGGTGCGACGAGGATCCATCGAACAAACTGCTCGATCTTGAAACTCAGTTAGCGTGGCTGCGCGAAATTGGCTTCATAGATGTGGACTGCCACTGGAAATGGCGCGAATTGGCGTTATTCGTAGGTGTCAAGCCATCCGTCACTCTTCGCGCCCCAGAAATAGCCTAACCGAAAATGTGGTGTACCTCTTCGCCTTGGCGATTTTGCCCGGATGACGGGCAAACCGGACTGCGACCTGAAAGCTGTTGGAATGATTGTCTGACAAGGAGGAAATTCGATCAGACCGTGCGTCCCATCGCACGCAGCCTACGAGGTTGAAGGCCGACGCTCTATCCAACTGAACTACGGGCGCACAGCCTGCAACTAACTCAATGAACTGCGCTTGGTACATTTCCGCAGGGGCAACTGAGCAGGCTCATTTCTTCGTGCAACGAACTTCTCATCTCTGCTACGCTCACACCCATGCGACCTTACCAAAGTCTCGTTTTCCTGCTCGTCCTGGGCGGTTCCGCTTTTGCCCAGGACCCCAAACCGATTGCTGATCGGATCGCCGCGCAGAACGCCCTCTTCGACGAGCAGTATGAATCCGACCTCCGCAACTTCCCCACTCGCGCGACTGCGTACGGCGACTACCGCTACAACGACAAGCTCGCTGACTACTCACTCGCCGCTATTGCCCAGCGCAACGAGACCGACCAGACTTTCTTGAGCCGCCTTAATGCCATCGCCACGGCCGGCTTCTCCGACCAGGATCAGCTCTCCCACGACCTCCTCGTTCGTGTCCTCCAGCAGCGCATCGCGGACTTCGACCTGAAGGAATACGAGATGGCGGTCAACCAGTTCAACGGCATCCACACTTTTCTTGCGGATCTGCCTCTGTCCGTTCCTCTCGACTCAGTGAAGCACTATGAAGACTACACCGCCCGTCTTCACCAGATCCGACGCGCCCTTAGTCAGACCACTGAGGTTCTCCAAGCCGGTATGAAGGATAAGCTCATGCCTGTCCGCTTTCTCCTCGAGAAAGTTCCGGTTCAATGCCAGGGCATCATTGACGCCGATCCTTTCCTGATTCCGACAAAGAAGTACCCCGCCAGTATTTCCCCAGAAGAGCAGAAGCGTCTAACACAGCAGATCAGTGCCGCTATTGAAGCCGATGTCATCCCCGCCTACAAGGCCTTCGCTTCCTTTCTTCGCACGGAATATGCCCCCTACGGCCGCACCACCCTTGCTGTTACCTCATTGTTAGACGGCGAGAAGCTATATCAGAACGACATTTACGGCCGCACGACCACGCACATGACTCCGGGCGAGATCCACCAGCTCGGCCTCCGCGAAATCGAGCGCATACAGGCCGAGATGACGGTAATCGCAAGAAAGGAGGGCTTCGCGGACCTCGCCTCTTTCCGCGCATCTCTCAAGACTATTCCCAAATACAAACCCGCCTCCGCGGAGCAGATTCTCGACGACTTTCGCCACTACATAGCCCAGATGGAGCCTAAACTGCCCGAACTCTTCACCCTCCTTCCTAAATCGCCTGTAACTGTCGAGCCTATCCCCGGCTTCCAGGCCGCCGCCGCAACTCACTATGTCACCGGCACTCCGGACGGTAAGCGTCCCGGCCGCGTCGTTGTCGCCACGTCCAACTTCGCGGAGCGCTCCCTGATCGACGACGAAGCGATCGCCTACCATGAAGGCGTCCCAGGCCATCACATGCAACTATCCGTGCAGCAGCAGCTCACTGGATTGCCCAAGTTCCGCCTGCACGGACTCAGCTTCAACGCCTACACCGAAGGCTGGGCGCTCTACGCGGAGCAGCTTGGAAAAGAGGTCGGCTTCTATCAGGACCCCGTTTCGGACTTTGGCCGACTTTCCTCTGAACTCTTCCGCGCCGTTCGCCTCGTTGTCGACACAGGAATCCACTCCAAAGGCTGGACGCGCGATCAGGTCGTGGATTTCTTCCGCAAGTCGGGTGCGGTCGACGAGCCCACCATCCAATCCGAAACCGACCGCTACATCGCGTGGCCCGCGCAGGCCCTCAGCTACAAGCTTGGCCAGCTCAAGTTTCGTGAACTCCGCGACCGTGCCCAGAAAGAACTAGGAACCAAGTTCGACATCCGCACCTTCCACGATGAGATGCTCGATGGCGGAACCCTGCCCCTCGACATGCTCGACGCCCGCACCGACAAGTGGATCGCCCAACAGAAATCAAAATGACGGCGCGGGTAGCGCATTCTTTTGCGCCGCTGAGCTACGATGACGCTCCGCTTAAGGACAACTCTCAAGTCCAGATGTACGCGAGGCCCTTGCTAGAAGCGGGTTACACCGTGTTCGCGATCGACCATCGCTTCCCGCCGCGCTTTCGACATCCGGCCGCGGTCGAAGATGCGCAACGAGCGGTTCGACAGGCGGCGGCCCCAGTGCGCGACAAGACGTCGCCGGCGTCGGGCACCTGAAAAGCGCCGAGGACCACAAGTCGCGTAATATCACCGCGCGACGTGGAGTATTCGAGTAGCTCGTCGCGAGAGTAATCCCGGCAGACCCGATTCGCACCATTACTTCCGGGTAGCCGACATAACCGGCCAATCTCTGCCCGTTCTCATGGCCTCTAGGATGATGGACGTCTTGTAGGGTGACCTGCACATCACGCACCAGGGCAGATCTCCAAAGCGCAGCGATTCTTTTAATCGATCTTTCCGCACCGCCTGAACTCAAAAGATCTTAGCCGGAAGCGGAGATCCTTCCTCATGAAACAAAAATCCGACTGAAAAAGAATAACACTTCCCAGAAAAAACTCTTTTAGAAAAGTGATTCAAAATATTGGCCGGTAATAATCGACCGCTCGGAAGTTGCGCGGCATGCTTTATCCAGGAGCCATTGGAGGATTGATATTCTGGAGGATTGATATTCTGGACCTTTCTTATGATTGGGTGTAACCTCCCACCCCAAACAGGTCCCCGCGCAACGTTTTGGCGCCCTGGCACACTATAGATTAAGCCAGGCAAGGGAGTTTCGCCGAAGTGCGGCGAAGGAATCCACACTGGTCCCCTAGGCCACTGGAAAGCTAAATCGTTCGACGGAGTTCCATGACGCACGGAATTTCCATATGGCCTGCCAGAATCTTCGTATTTCTGACAGTCGCTGAACTACTCCAAACGTCATCAATCTGCCCGGGCGCATGCGGCCGCGCAAACCAATACTTCGAGCATCGTGGGCTAGAAGCGAGCCGTCTTGCTTTTGCAGGGGATGCTGTTCAACCTGGGCCCAACCAAACAGGGTTCCACTCGCCAGCCAACAAACAACCTCACTATGTCGGTCGGGCATGCAAGTTTTTTTATCGGCGCCGTTCTACTCTCGTTCGTTGAGTCTATGGAACGGCTTTGGTACAGAAAGCGGCAACTCGAAATGAGCTGGGTAAGTCGATCAGGCTGTTTGGATGACGAAAAGCAGTAGTACCTAACCCATGGACAAACCCGACTGAAGTACGGAAGTCGAAACGTTGAAGGGGAGGCATCTATGAAATCAAAGGATCTCCTATCGCTGCTTGTAGCGCTACTGGCGCTGGTCCTTGCCGGTAGCAATTTGGGGTGCAATGGATCGGCCCCACCTCCCATTGTAGCAACACATCTGGCGGTCAGTGTCTCCGGGGCGAACGCAACGGCGGGTACGGCCCTGAACGTTATAGTGACTGCGGTGGATGCGTCTGGCGCGTCGGCGACTACCTATGCGGGTACAGTTCACTTTACGAGCAGCGACCCGCAGGCCATTTTGCCGGCTGATTCGAGGCTGACGAGCGGAACCGGGACCTTTTCGGTGACATTCAAGACCGCTGGCGGTCAAACCGTTTCCGTGGGAGACACTGCGACCGCCTCGATTGCAGGGATATCGGCAGTTGCGGTCAACCCTGGAGCTGCCATGCAACTGAACTTGACCGCGGCATCAGCCGAGACAACCGGTTTTGCATTTACGCTCTCCGTGAGTGCGGCGGATTCTTACGGCAACGTGGCCACCGGTTATGCCGGCACCTTGCACTTTACAAGTAGTGATGCGCAAGCAGCGCTGCCGGCAAATGCGCCCCTGCCGAATGGAAGCGGAAGCTTTCCTGGCGTTGCGCTAAAGACCATGGGGCCCCAAACCATCATGGCCACGGACACGGTTACAGTTTCCCTTAAAGGGACTACGAGTGCGATCAATGTTGTTAGTAATGCGGCCACTCACCTTTCGCTAAGTGGTCCAGCTAACTCGCAAGCGCGCGCAACGTTCAAGCTTACGGTGAGCGCGCTGGATGCCGCAAACAACGTATCAGCGGCCTACTCAGGAACCGTACACTTCACCAGCAGCGACTCCCAGGCCAAGCTTCCGGTGGACTCAACGCTGGCAGCGGGAACTGCGCAGTTTTCCGCAACGATGGAATCCAGTGGCACCCAAACGCTCACGGCCACGGACACCGCTTCGGCCTCCATTAACGGCTCGAGTTCCATCAGCGTAGCTGCTACAACCCCCTTGGCGTTGAGCTTGAATTGCAATAACACTTCCGGCGGTTGCGCCTCGACGACCACGCCGCCCAACGGAGTGGTGGGCAATCTTTATTACCCGCATGTTACACACTGCACTCTATTCCATTGCACCACGGGATACGGGTTTCCTCTGGCTGGCACGGGCGGCGTCCCGCCCTTCAACTGGAGTTGGGCTGCCGCGGTAGGCTCTTCGCTGCCGCCGGGCTTAAGTGTCTCGAATTCGCCAAACCAAATCAGCGGCACACCCACACAGATCGGAACGTACAATATTGTGCTGACAGTGTCAGACTCGGGACTACCCTCGGCGCAAACGAGCCAGAACTACAGCATTAACATTGCTCCTCCGCCCCCGCCGGTCGTGAAAGCCGCGCAAACGCAGATTTCCGCCGTGTTGAACCAGCCACTCAGCTATACGTTCACAGCAACGGGCAACAGCTTGCAACAGCCATTCACTTGGAGCGAAACGGGGGCGCTGCCTACGGGGCTAGCCTTTGCCACCAGCACCGGAACGCTTTCGGGAACGCCAATGCAGACAGGGTCGTCCCAAATCAACGTCACGGCGACGGACCAGTTCAAACAGACCTCGGCGGCGGCGAACTTCACCATCGCGGTGACGGCCCATGGCTTCCTTTTGACTGGGAGCATGGCCACGCCGCGGCGCTTCCATACCGCTACTCTGCTGCCCAATGGAAAAGTGCTTGTGGCTGGAGGCCAGAATGCCGGCTATGCGCCTGTCGTGTCAGCAGAGCTATATGATCCGTCCACTGGAACGTTCTCCGCGACCGGAAACATGACGGTGCCGCGGGCCGGACATACCGCGACTTTGCTGAACAACGGCAAAGTGTTCATTGCCGGAGGAGCCAGCGACCCGACGGGAACAGCCGTGTCCAGCGCGGAGCTGTACGATCCAACCACAGGGACCTTCACTGCTACGCCCGGCAGCATGACCGCTGCCCGTGCCTCTCATACCGCGACGCTGTTGCAAAGTGGAAAGGTGCTCATCGCCGGGGGAGACATGTTCTTGTACAATGCAAGCGGCCAATCGGTCGCTTCAGCAGAAACCTTCGACTCCAGTACAGGCACGTTCACGGCAACGGGCAGCATGACCGTTCCGCGTGAAAGCCACACCGCAACATTGTTGAGCAGCGGTAAAGTGCTCCTCACGGGTGGAAGCGACGGCATCTTGGGCTACACCCCGACCACAACCTTGTACAGCAGCTCAGAGACGTTTGATCCCTCCACCGGTCAGTTCACCGCGGCCGGGATGATGACCACGCAGCGCCTCTGGCAGACAGCCAGTTTGCTCGCTAGCGGAAAAGTCCTTGTCGCCGGCGGCGATAGCACGAGCCAAACGAATGCGACGACGGACCTTTTTGATCCAAGCAGCGGAAGCTTCGCGGCCACCGGGAACATGACGGAGCCTCGCTTCTATCACGCTGCCAGCACCCTGAATGACGGGACCGTTCTGATCAGCGGCGGCGTGCAAGACGGCGAAAGCGCCAAGGCTACGGCGGAGATTTACGACCCCACCGCCGGAACCTTTGCGGCCACAGGCAGCATGAACGCAGCGCGCGTCTGGCACACTTCGACGGTGCTTCCGAATGGCAAGGTGCTAATTACTGGAGGAGCGGACCCGGTGCTGGCAACAGCGGAGATTTATCAGTGAATGGGCCGGGACCACGCGAACGCACAGGCCGATGGCGCATCTGCGATCCCCAGGGCGCCCCCACCCTGCTTCCCTGCGGGATCGTGCCTGGACGGGCAAACCGGACGTAATCCCGGCAGACCCGCTTCGCATCATTACTTCCGGGTGGCCGAAGCCATACGCGTTTTGTGCAGTAACTAGTTGCTGGAGACTGTCTTCTGCAATTCATGGTCATCAGGGAAGAGGCGAAGACCTTTGCGAAGAGTCGCCATGGCAGAGTGGGAATCTCCAAGAGCCACGTGCACGCCTGCAAGGGCCCTGAAGACGGCCGGGTCATAATCCGGATAGAAACGCACAACTAACTCGAAATGTTGACGTGCTAGAGGAAATCGGCCCGTTTCACTATACAATTCGCCGAGTTCGAGATTGCAGGCATAGCTGTAAGGGTCCTTCAAGACTCCTCTGAGCAAAACTGGTTCAGCCTCTGCGAGATTGGGTATTTTCATCCATATGGCCCCCAAGCGACAGTATTCGGACGCGGGTGCGTCCGGCATGACGGCCATGCGGTTCAACTGAGCGAGCAGTGCGATTCGAAAATCCTTTCGATCAGCCGCGAACTCCATTTCATCGGTGAGCGCTGGGAGGAATTGAGGGTGGCGCTTCAGAATCTCGTCGACGCGCAATCGCGCAGAACTATCCTCTCCTCTACGATGCTCGGTGACGGCGAGCCAGTGCATTGCTTCGGGCGAGTCGGGATCTCGCTTGATGGCGGCCTCGAAAAAGGACCTAGCATCTGTGAGAGCACCTTGCATCAGCGCAAAGCGGCCTTGAACAATGTAACGGGGAGTGGATTCCGGTTGAGATTCGAGAGCTCTGACAAAATTTCTAGTATTTGCCTCGTCACTGAGATCAAGCGCTGTAAGAGAACCACCTTCGAGCGCATGTTGGACTTCTGAGGGTTCCAAATTCGTCGGCAGTGGCCCGTTGCGGAACCGTGTAATGAGTTCTTGATTTGCGTCAGACAGGCCGCGCGTAAGCACGGTTTGGGGGGCGTGATATTCGAGCAGAGTGCGATCGTCCGTGTTTAAGGTACTACCCTCTGCCAGTTTTCGCACTGCCGCATCGTCCAACAAATAGTAAGCGACGAGTCCTTCGGGTTGATGCACATCAATGGACTCAAAGTCCTTACGGAGAGCTGGGTTCTGCCAGAGAAAACGGAGGCGGCCGAATTGGAAAAGGGCCGCGTCGGTGCGGCCCAGGAGCAGAAGGTCGGGTCCCGCGGCACGCCAGAGAGTAACTTCGTCAAAGTGAGGCGCGAGACTCGCGATAATCATCTGCAGGTCGGCCGGTGCAAGCGAATATGCCTGCACCCACTGAACGAATTTTCCGCCTGACGCGAGCCTATCGCGGACGGCAGTGTAAAACTCATCCGTGAAAAGCGTGGCGATGCCTGCAATCCAAGGGTTCGACGGCTCGGAAATAATCAAGTCGTACTTCTCGCGCGAAGTAAGGAGAAAGTTTCGCGCGTCATCGAAAATGACGTGAACGCGAGGATCATTCAGGACATTTCGGTTGAGGCTTTCGAGATACGGCGCCGCGCGGATCACGGCGGGCTCGATCTCAACGCAATCAATTCTCTCGACGTCAGGATAACGGGCGACTGCCGAGGCGGTCATACCGCTACCGAAGCCGATGATGAGAACTCGTCGCGGTGCAGGCTTAAACGCGGCTCCCAAGTGACCCAAGAGGAGCTGGGTGCGCGCATCACCAGTGGATGCATCTACTTTACCGTTGATTCGGAGGGCCACGTAATTATCCGAGCGGAAAACGGCAATCGAGTCGTTTACCCCGTCTACCGCAAACACGAGATCGTTCGTTGCAGCGATTTCGCCAAGAGTGAGGTGACCTTGATAAGAATTCCCATACAGCACTGATGATAAGGAGAGCAGCGCTCGGTCGCAAAAGAAAGAAGAAGACCCGACCACAAAAGCGATCAGAAGGCCGAGGAGGTTCATTGCTAAAGGAAGAACGCGGCGTTTGGATGAACGCAAGTCCAGCGCTACCGCCAGCAGCAGATTCACTCCGGCGATTGCGGCTATCACTCGAAAACTGCCCAGCCAAGGAACCAGCCAGAAACCCGCTAGCAGTGACCCAACGATGGCGCCAAAAGTGTTGGCAGCATAAGCCCTGCCAACCGTTGCCGACGTGCCGGAGTTGGCGCGTGCAGTACGGTCAAGCAAAACGACAACCATCGGAAAATTGAAACCGAAAATTATCGCGAGCGGGAGTACGGTAAGAGTACTCGTGACAGATTGCACTAGAATTAGCCCTGTGAACGTCTGATGAGTCGCCCGAAGCAGGGGGGGAATGACGGCTGGAATCCAATGAAAGAGAATCAAAGAAGAAAGCGCCGCGATTCCGATCCCGGTTTGCGTCCGAGAAAACGTGGTGAATGAGGCCCGCCATGAGCGTGCGCAGAAGTACTGGAAGAATGCGCTGCCAATAACAGTGCCCCCAAGAAACGTCGCGAGCATCAGTGTGAACGCGTATGTGGAAGTGCTGATCGTGATCGCCAGCAGCCGCGTCCAAGCAATCTCGTATGCAAGGGCGGTGCTGCCCACAATGGCAAACAGAAAGAGCAGGAAGGCAAATGTGGGTTGTTGCGGATCGGCAGTGGTGGGAGTCACCATTGAGGGTGAGGACTTTACGCCGCACTGGTTGCGCGGCTCTTTCGCGATCTGAAGAGCGATCAGACCGGCAAGGATATTAAGAACCACTGCGGACGCAACCGTCATACGCAACCCCAGTGCGGGAAGCAGCACAAATCCGGAGACCAAAGTCCCAGCAACCGCACCCAGCGTATTGACCCAATAGAGCTGACTGACTCGCATGCCCAGTTCGGCAGAATTCCAAGTGATGCCGCGAACGAGTATGGGAAGTGTGCCCCCCATCAAAAAGGTCGGAATGAACAGCACCGCGGTTGCCCCGAAGAATCTCAGCGCGAGCAAAAGCGGCTGCAGGCCAGTAACGCTCGGATATGCCGCCACGTAGAGCGAACGCACGCCGGCGAGACCTGCGAGCGAGAGTGCTCCTGTCGCAGCGACCATAAACTCGATCCACGCATACAAGGCGAGAGATTCGGCGCGTCGTTCGCTCCACCGACCAATACAGGCACTGCCAGCGGCAAGGCCAGCCATAAAGACAGCCAGAACGGTTGCGATCGCATAAACAGTATGTCCGAAAATCAGCCCCAGGGCCTTGCCCCAAGCTACTTGGTAGATGAGACCCGCTGCGCCCGAGAAAAAGAAACAGGCCAGAATGGGAAGGAATCTCTCGCGTGGAAGCGATTTTGTTCTCATTGTCGATGACAAGCGACGTATTCTGAGCGCGTCAATAATAACGCACACGATAGCCACGAGTGGACATGTCAACGAATCCTGGAGGGTATAAGCGTGTGCCGCGCCACCGCGCCACCAGCTTCGTTCAAGTCTCGTTGGAGGGGGGGAATTGCCCTTGATTCTCGGTATCTTCCGACCCAATTCTGGGCGAATGACCAGCAAACCGGAAGTAATACGCAGGTCGCTTAGGAGTATTTGGGGCACTGAACGGGCACCTGAAGATTCGCGTTCTGTTGCTTCCTGCTGTACTGGGGACCACGCGCGTTGGCCTATCTTCATCGGTGGGCACGCCGCAGGGCGCCGATTCGCACCATTACTTCCGGTAAGCAACAATCCGGGAGTAGTTGCTTGGTGGCTCGAATCGAAATGCCGAGTGCGGGCCGCTTCTGTCGACCGATAAGAGGGCGCGCCAGTTGCTTTGGCGCTCAGTGGAAAGAACGGGCGAGATTCTGTACCCACGTAGCGAAACTCTGCCAGGGAACGGTGCGCCCGATTGGACTCCGCACCTGTTGGAGCACAACCAGGAACACGCCGGCCCAGAGCGTGGCGCGCTGAATCTTCCCCGTGGACCACAAGTCGTAGCCGGTCAGCAACAACAGCAACGGGTAGCAACACATCTGCGCCATGCGGAGATCCCACCACGCCACGGGAATAGGCCAGCGGACAAAGGCCGCATCCAGAAGCGTAATGGTGGCGATCAGCATGAGCCGCTTGTGCGCGGCAGGGTTAAAGCGCTCGCGGAAGGCGAAATAAATCAACGTCGAGAAGACCAGCATGTCAGCGATGGGGATCGCGTAAAACGCTTTGGCTCCTACTCCCGGTTCGCCAGCGGCAAAGTGCCTGCCCAGCGAATCGGTGGCCGCCAGCAGGCCAAGGATGACCACCACGCACGCCAAGGCGAAGCCCAGCAGACCCAGGCGGCGATGCAGATCTATGCGGCCGGCGGCGACCAGCGAGGTTTGCGCGATCAGCAAAAGGATCCACGACGAAAACACGGCGCCGTGAAGGTGAACGATTAGGTTGGGCAGCGGAGCTTTGAACACACCTGCCAGATAGTAACTGCGCGCGAACCCCAGAAAGACCGTGCCGAGAATCAGCACAGCCATGCCTGAAAAGAAGAGATTCTCGAAGCGGTGATTGCCTTGGCGGATTACGCTGGTTGCCATAGTCCCCCGAAACGAAGCGGATTGAGCGTGGACCCTCTTTGGCCCGGACAATGCCGAGCATAGTATACCCGTTCCGTCAGCCCACTCTCGTCTTGCGAGGAATCAGCGCGATCGTGTTCGGCAGGTCCATGGGGAGTCGGCAACACCCAGGAGTGACCTCCTTCGCAGCTGATTTACCGGCGCCCACCCGTGATCGCGCCTGGATCACGCTAGTGCTTTTAGTTCTCGCGTCCTAGCCAAAGCACCGGCTTCCCATGGAAGCCGGCTCGTGCGAGCAGCCGGTCTTTGCTGCCGGGCCAAAGTTGCAAGCGAACTTCGGCGACGTCACCGGCTGGCTCGAAGCGAAGCCAGGCAAGTGGTCTGTCATGAGTGGCGGCTTGCCCTGCCGCGGCCATCACGCCCTTGAAGCGCGCGCGGTCTGCATTCGACAAGTACTGCCACACAACAGAGTGATAGACCACCGTTGCTACGCCCGAAACGCCATCAGCGAGCGTGGCCTCGATCCAATCGGCCGCGTTGGCTTGGTCCACGTGAGCTGGTACACGGCGTGCAATATCGATGGCCGCCGAAAGCTGACGCAAGCGCTCCAACTGATCCGGCCACACATACGACTGTAGCGTTAGCCGGCCTTCCTCCGTGCCCGGGTCGATCGGTGAAGCATCGCAGCCGCGGCGGTCTACAATCCTCATCGCCACGTCGAAACATGGACATACGTCACCAAATACTCCGGAAATGTGTACGGGTGAATGGGGATCGCCCCAACCTTCATGCCCCGCTTCGTAGCGGTATTGATCCCAGCGAAGGATCAGGCCGCCCGCCGCTCCGACTTCCAGCAGGCGCAGTGGGAGACCGGTGCGGCGCGCGACCATAAGAAATCCGCCCAGCAAGGCCGCGCAACGGCCCACTTCATTGGTCTGTACGGGGCGATGAACCAGTTCGCGTAGCACTGCTGCGTGTTGTTGCACAACGGCGTGAAACCGGGGCCAGAGGTCCGCACAATCGCTATCGCCACCCGCCGAGGGATAACAGGCAGCAAGCTGCGGCGCTTTGCCTTGGAGCACGAGGCGGTGGACTGCTCCGAGAAAGCGTAGAGCAAGCGCTGAGTCAGGTGGATCTTCATGATGGTCATGCAGAACCGTACAGCACACACCCGCCTCCCGGACATCTTCCGCGGCTTGACGCAGCAAGGTTGAATAGAGGCGTGAGCCTAGTCTTTCGCACCACTCTGCCTGTTTAAGGAGATGCCGGGCAACAATTTCTGTAGCGGCCGTCATTTGTGGTCCCGCTTAACGATGCAGGTTGCAATTATGTCTGCATCACGGGCAAACCGGAAGTAATACGTTGGTCGCTCGGAATTTCGGGCACTAAGCGGGCACCTGAAAAGCGCCGAGGACCGTAAAGTCGCGTAATATCAACGCGCGA
>Ga0210399_10000194_pt1 | contig 48809 bp, 41 predicted proteins | sample IncBWC14MmetaG_FD_150865 | JGI IMG/M metagenome (GOLD analysis project Ga0210399, IMG submission 150865) | Forest soil microbial communities from Barre Woods Harvard Forest LTER site, Petersham, Massachusetts, United States - Inc-BW-C-14-M | ecosystem: Environmental > Terrestrial > Soil >... | reverse complement strand
ACGGAATCGCCCGTCGTGTTACTGAAGTCGGCGAGGACAATCGTGTCTTTGTCCGTGAGCTTCGGTGTGCGGCGAAGATAGAAGTAACTAGCGACTGACAACGCCAGCACAGCGGCGATAGTCGGCACAATCAGGCTCCAGCGCTTTCCAATATCCGTGGTGGCTCCCGTCGTTGCGGCTTTTGGACTCGAACTCGAAACCGGTGGCTCCTGAACTGGCGCTTGAGCGGGCGGGACAACATCCTCGGATATCTGGCCTATGAATCGGTAACCTCTCCCTGTGACGGTCTGGATAAAGCGCGGTTGTTCGGGATCGTCGTTGAGGGCCTGGCGGATTTTCCGGATCGCAGTATTGATTGCGTTATCGGTATCTAGGAAGACGTCCTTGCCCCAAAGCTTTTCAATGATCTCGTCCCGCGTTACTAACTGGCCCCGCCGCTCTACCAGCAGGAACAAGACTTCCATCGGGATTCGTTCCAGCTTCAGCGTGCGGCCGGAGCGCCGCAACTGGTACCCGCGAAGGTCAACTTCGAAACCATCGAATTTGATCAGGTCTGCCGCCACGGTTGAGGTTCTCCACCAATGGGTTGTAATTTTACATGCCTTCCTGGGCCGTCAATAAGACCAGATTTTTCAGCAAGTTCGGAGTACAGGTGAATACACGATTCTTCAGACTTTCTCCATTGCCTACCTGTTCAGACTGAAACATCATGCGCCCCAGCGTAAGGACAACCCGAGCACGATCCGGACACAGTCCTTGATGGGGTGATTTCTAAAACGACCTTGCTTTTGACTGCATGCGTATGCACCGGGAAGCGATGCCTGGACGCAAACGCGATGATCCTGGACAAGACCGCAAAGGAGAACCACAAATGAAGACACAGTTCAATGCTTCGTCTAAATCCCAGTTTCGGCGTCTGGTCGGACTGACTGCAATGATGTTGTTCTTCGGTTCCGGTGCGGCCAAGGCCCAGTTCTGGACAGCGGTTCCAGGCTTCCCGGGCCAGGGTGCCAGCACCGCCTTACTGCGCACCGATGGCACTGTAATGATCCAGGCCTTCGCGGGCACCTGCCCCGATGGCTCACCCCAACCTAGCGGAGACTGGTACCTCTTGCTTCCAGATGCCGCCGGCAATTACACGACGGGTAATTGGTCTGGATTTCCGAGCTTTCCTGGAGGCTATGCTCCCCTTTACTACGCCTCAGCCGTTCTTCCGGACGGCCGTGTTGTGGTTGTAGGCGGCGAGTATGACGGAGGCTGTTTAATAGTTGACAGCAGTACCGGCTATATACTTCCCTTCAGCTTCCCCGATTCCAACTTTGGCCGCTCCCAGTCATGGCAGAAGCTGAAGGAACCATGGCCCGGGGGTGTCCCTACTGGTGTTGGAGACGGCCAAAGTGTAGTTCTTCCAGATGGAACTTGGATGGTCGCGAATGGTTTTAATCGCCAGTCTGCCATCCTCGACCCTAAAACCCTTACTTGGTCTTATGTGAGTAAAGGAAAAATTGACGTGAATGGAGAAGAGGGCTGGACTCTTCTACCCAACGGCGACGTCATGACCATCGACGTCAACGGCAGCGTCTATCAGCGTGACAGGGTCGAGGTCTACCACTACAAGAGCAAAGACTGGACACGAATAAAGAACACCGCCGGCCCACTTACCTTCAACTGCCAGTCTGTAGAAATCGGGCCCGCAGTATTGATGGCGGATGGCAAGGTCTTTGCAGCCGGGGCAGATGGCGTTACTGCGATTTATGACACCACAACTGGCGATTGGACCTTAGGCCCACCGTTCCCCCCAAATTCCTATGGCGGCGGCGTTGACGGCATTGACGACGGACCCGCTGCCCTTATGCCCAATGGAAATGTGTTGATGATGACTAGCGCGATTTATCCTTGCCAACAGCCGGGCGCCGATTTCCTTGCATTTGACGGGACGAACCTCAACCCCGTGCCCTCGCCGCCGAATGCCTCCAACGAGATTTCCTATAACGGGCGGATGCTCGTGCTCCCCAGCGGACAAATCCTCTTCACCGATGGCACCTCGGACGTCGAGATCTATACTCCCGCCGGAACTTTCAGGGAAGAATGGCGGCCAGTGCTCAGTGCTGTTGGGATCCAAAGTGATAATGTACTGAGTGCCGGTCAGACCTATACCGCCGAAGGGTACCTGTTCAACGGTCTCTCGCAGGGCGCCGCCTACGGTGACGATGCCCAGTCCGCAACCAATTTCCCGTTGATCCGCCTAACCAACCAAGCGACCGGACTCGTCATGTACGCTCCCACTGCCGACTTCAGCTCTGGAGTAGGCAGCGGGTCCGCGCCCAAAGTACTCGTTCACACCAAATTCCACATCCCAAGCAATATGCCGCTCGGCCTCGCCTCCGTTGAAGTTGTGGTCAACGGTATCCCGTCCAAGCCGGTTTTGTTCAGCATCGAGTGACGAATTAACCTTATTCGGTTTGGAACCTTGCGAAACCGATACTACGATCATTGCCTGAGTGTGCGGCCGGAGCGTCGCAACTGGTACCCGCGAAGGTCCACTTCGAACTCATCGAATCTGACCAGGCCTGTAGCCACGATTGAGCGCTCCACCAATGGGCTGTAATTTACATCCCTTAATGGGCTGCCAACAAGACCAGACTTTTCAGCAAGTTCGGAGTACAGGTGAATACACGATTCTTCAGGCCTTCTCCATTGCCGGCCTGCCCAAACTGAAACATCATGCGCCCAGTGTCAGGACAACCCGGGTAAGGATCCGGGCACAGTTCTTGATGGGGTGATTTCCAAAACGAGCTTGCTCTTGAACTGCTGCGTATGCGCCGGAAGGTGATACCAGGGTGCAAACGCGATGATCCTGGACAAATCCGCAAAGGAGAAACACAAATGAAGAGACAGAAAATCGTCAAAATGGGGTTCGTTTTCGCCGCGTTCCTAGCAGCCTTCCTGGCTTTGTCTAACCGCGTTCAGGCTCAACAGAATTGGAACGCTACCGTCGGCGGTCAAAGTGAAGACATGTCCCGCCAGGCGGCAGCGTTTCTTCCCAACGAAATTTGGATCCATGCCGGCGACAGCATCACCTGGACGTTCGCCAGCGCAGACATTCACTCGGCTACGTTCTTGACTGTCGGGCAAGTCTATCCGTTTGACTTCACCCAGGGGTGCCCTCCGATTACGCCCAGCGGATTGCCTTTCGATGGCTCCTCTTGTGTCTCGAGTCCGCCCTTGGTGTTGGGCCAAACCTATCAGGTTGCCTTCCCCAAGGCAGGCAACTATGAAATCGTCTGCCTGGTACACGCGCAGATGTTCGGTACCATTCACGTGCTTGACCCAACCCTGCCCCTGCCTTTCGACCAGGCGTCGTATGACGAACAGGCTAAGGAACAGTTGAAGGCCTTGTTGGAAGACGCGGATCGCCATCGGCATCATGCCGAACATCAGCATTCGATGGCAGATATGGTCTCCGCCAAGGTGAACTCACACACCAGGTCCGTAACTGCGGGGGTGGGTGAAATTGCCGCAACTGCCGGCGGCCAGCAATCGCTTTCCGTGGTGCGCTTCTTTAACGGCACGGTGACGATTCACGCCGGTGACAGCGTGGAGTGGACCAATCTCGATCCGGAAATCGGACACACCATCACCTTTGGTGCAGTACCGCAGGATCAAATCGATCCATCATGCAGTCCCAACTGCGCGGTAAGCACAGATCCCGACGGTGCGCTCCACGCGACTATCACCAGCACGCAGCAAAACGTACACTCCGGGCTGGTTGCGGCGTTACTCGAAGATGAGCCCGGCTTCCCGCAAGGGCCAGTCGCACCACCGACACGGTTCCGCGTCACATTCACGACGCCAGGAACTTACCCCTATGTCTGCGCGTTTCACGACAACCTGGGCATGGACGGGCAAGTCATCGTGTTGCCCTAACCCGATTCTATAAACACGGACGGATGGTAAGCACAATGTCAACGTTAGCGGCTGGAATAAAACCGTTTCCGCTGGTACGTCCGAAGTACATTCTGTTTACCATCCTGGCGTTCATGCTGCTCTACGTCATCGTGCACGACGAGAGTTTTCTGGTGCATCCGAAGGATCCCATGTGGCAGCACTACCAACCCTTTAAGTGGTGGCTGCTGCCACATGGAATCGCCGGTGCGTGCGCTCTGCTGCTGGGCCCGATGCAGTTCTCCGACCGGCTTCGCAATCGTTTCAGGCGTTTCCATCGAGTAGCCGGCCGAATCTATGTCGCCGGAGTATTCGTGGCTGCGCCTCTTGGCGTTTACATCCAGTATTTCGAGGAACGCATGGGCGATCCGCGATCTTTCAGCATCGCCGCCGCGGTGGACGCCGCGTTGTGGATGACTACTACCGGAATTGCGTTGGCCTTCATTCTTAAAGGCCAGGTTCAGGAGCACCGGCGATGGATGACTCGCAGCTTCGCCGTCGCACTGGTTTTTCTGGAGGGGCGAGTGGTCGGTGGTGTGACCGGATGGGAGAATCTCGACGTCCATGCGAGCGAAACCATTGTCTGGGCCTGCCTGGCCTTCTCGATCCTTTCGGCGGACCTTGTGCTTGCGTGGCAGGAATTGGATCGCAAACGCTCGGTGTCGTTGCAGCGCCGATCAGTTCCCCTCTAAACTTCGCGAACGCGTCCGCGTGTGAGTCTTCCCCGCAGCCGCCTTTATAATCCTCCCGTATTCAGCCTCCATCAATAGGAGTATCTGTAAGTATGAATGAAATCAATGCCCGAGAGGCAGCATGGCAACTCCTGACTGAGTTCACTCAATCGGAAAGTTTGCGCAAGCATGCGTTGGCCGTTGAAGCCTGCATGCGCGCCTGCGCCCGCAAGTTGGGGAACGGCTCCTCCGAAGACGAGAACCTGTGGGGCATCGTCGGCCTGATTCACGACTTCGACTACGAGCGCTGGCCCAGCCTCGAAGACCATCCTTACAAGGGCAACGAAATTCTGAAAGAGCGTGGATACTCCGACGAGATCCGGCGCGCGATTATGTCGCACGCCGAATACACCGGCGTGACGCGCGACTCACCCATGGAAAAAGCTCTGTTCGCCTGCGACGAACTGGCCGGATTCATCACTGCCGTCGCTTTGATCAAGCCCGGCAAGTCGCTGGCCGAGGTTGACACCAAGTCGGTGCGGAAAAGAATGAAAGACAAAGCTTTCGCCCGCAAGGTGAACCGCGACGACATTATCCAGGGCGCCGCAGCTCTCGGAGTTGACCTGGACGAACACATCGCCTTCTGCATCGAAGCCCTGAAGCCCATCGCGCCACAACTCGGGCTGGATGGAAGCGCGGCCAAAGCCGGATAAGACCAATTCTCCTCGGCGCAACGGATCGGGGGGTGCAGTTTGAGGGCGGCGATTCGTATCAGGGCATGCCTTCAGGCGTGCCGTTAAAGCTGTCACGCATGCCCGCTTCAGCGGCTGTGACGGCCGAAGCCGTTTACCCTCTTATTCACTCGGGCGGCATCGCTGAAGCGACGCCCTGACGGATCGTTCTTCTCACACTGCACCATTATCGCATCGGGAAATAGATATTGCGGTCACGAACCTGTGCTAATATCGGCTGGCATTTCTTCCTGAGGGTTCGCACTTCAACGTTTTCCGCTCAATCTGAAGTGCGGAGAGCCGGTCAGAATGTCGACAAACAGCGCTACACCGCCGACTGCCAAGGTTTTGCTGGGATGCAGCAAGTGCGGCGCGAGCCTGCCCGACGAGGCCCAGTTCTGCCTGAAATGCGGCAAGCCGGTGAGCTCTCCGCCGAAAAGCCCGGCGGTGGTCGAGCCTCCGCCTGCAATAGAAATTGTGCGGCCTCGGCCCAAGCGCCGCTGGCTGCTCTGGATCGTGCTGGCAATTCTTGCTGCCGGCGGTCTATGGACCGTGATCAGCGATAGCACGGCCGCGCAGGAGGTGCAGGAGTTTGTCGGATTTAAGCAGGATCGCACCATCCTCGACTCCGCTTTTACCGTTGGTCCGCACACTTTCCGGTATTACAAATTCGCTTTACCCGAAGGATCGGTGAACGTGGCCGTCGTCGGTCAATTCACCGCGGCTGCCGACAGCCAGAGCACGGGTAACCGCAAGAGCCAGCCCAGCGACAAGAACGACAAGAATAATGACAAGAACAACAAAGCCCTCGACACCGACACAGGTATTCAGGCTTATGTCCTGACCGAACCTGCCTTTACCGTCTGGCAGAACGGATACGCTACCAGTTCGCTCTACGACAGCGGAAATGTCGCTGAGGGCGCGGTGCAGGCCGACATTCCGGCGGGCGCGGGAATTTACTATCTCGTCTTCAGCAACAAGTCTGCGCCCAAAACGTCCAAGGCCGTTCATGCCACGGTCGTGCTGCGCTACAAGAGTTGGTTGCCCAACTGGGTGCGCCGCATGAAAGGGCGCTTTCTGGACTGGGTTGGACTGTGAGGAAGTAGCTACGTCTCTACGAACTGGCGGCGCTATCGCGTGGTCTCTTCGATTTCCGAAATCCAGTCAGGCCGCTTCAGCACTTCGCGCGGTTTGGGACCGTCGGCCGCGCCGACGATGCCGTCCTGCTCCATCAGATCGATTAGATGCGCCGCGCGGCCGTAGCCGATGCGCAAACGTCGCTGCAGCAGGGAAGTGGAAGCCTTGCCGAACTCCACGACGAGCTTCACGGCGTCGCCATACATGGGATCGTCTTGAGGCTCACCGTCCTCGCTGAGATCAGCGTCATTGGTGCCGATCGCCGGTTCGCGATCGCCCTTGGGCGCTTCCAGGAACTGCTGCTGATATTCCGCCAGGCCCTGCGCCTTCCAGAACTCGACCACCGCAGCGATTTCCTTTTCCGTGACAAACGGAGCATGCAGCCTGTGTACGCGCGCCGAGCCCGACGGCAGATACAACATGTCACCCTTGCCGAGCAGGGCCTCAGCGCCATTGGCGTCGAGAATAGTGCGTGAGTCCACTTTCGTGGCGACGCGGAACGAAACGCGGGCCGGGAAGTTGGCTTTGATCAATCCGGTGATGACGTCGACGCTAGGCCGTTGGGTTGCCAGAACAAGATGAATGCCGACGGCGCGCGCCATCTGCGCCAGGCGGGTGATCGATTCTTCCACGTTGCTGGAATCGAGCATCATCAGGTCGGCCAATTCGTCGATGATGATGACGATGTAGGGAATTGGCTTCTCGTCCGAATCTTCATCGAACAAACTCAGCGTGCCATTCTGATCGAATAACTTGTTGTACTGGTCGATATTGCGGACACCCTTGGCCGCGAGCAACTTCAGGCGGCGTTCCATTTCGCGGACGGCATTGCGCAGGGCGTTGGCCGCTAGTTTTGGCTCGGTGATGATCGGCGTGTAAAGATGCGGCACGCCTTCGTAATTGCCCAACTCCAGCCGCTTCGGGTCGACGAGAATCAGGCGCACCTGGTCGGGCGTCGCCTTGTACAGGATCGACATGATCATGGCGTTGATGGCGACGCTTTTTCCTGCACCTGTTGAGCCGGCAATTAATAAGTGCGGCATTCCAGCCAAATCGGCGGTGACGATGCGGCCGTTGATGTCCTTGCCCATGGCGATCGTCATCTTCGACTTCGATCCCATGAACTCCTGCGACTCGATGTTCTCGCGCAGCCAGATGATTTCGCGCTGGCGGTTCGGCACCTGAATGCCGACCGTGCTTTTGCCCGCCATGCGCTCGATCAGAATGCTCTCGGCCTTCAGCGCGAGGCAAAGATCGTCGCAGAGATTGGTGATGCGGCTGTACTTGATGCCGGCTTCGGGCTTGAACTCGAACGTGGTGACGACCGGTCCGGGATTGATCTGCGTAATCTGCCCGTGAATCTCAAACTCGGCATATTTTTCGGTCAGCACCTGCGCGAGAAGTTTGAGTTCATCGGCGTCGACCGCCTGCTGCTCGTCGGGCCGCTGCAGCAGGCTGCTCGACGGCAGTTTGTAGCCGCCGGCGATGCGGGGCATCGTGGTCTTGGCCTTGTTTCCGCTGTCGCCACGCTCGGTGACCTCGGGATCGGCGTCCGCTTCGAGTGAAGCATCCATTGCCAGCGGGTCCGCCAGAATTCCGCCGGTCGCGGGCGCGAGCTTGGGCGGTTCCTGTTCCGCCATCATGCGCTCAATTCCGGTGCGGCGCGGCTCCGCAGACCCCGCGGAAGCCTGCGTCACTGGCCGCGACGGAATCAACTGCGTCTTCACGATGGGCTTCGAGATCCGCCGCTGGTCGAGTTCTTTTTGTTGACGTTTTTTGGCGCGCTCTCCCTGCCAATCTTTGTAGCGATTCCACAGCGCGGTGACGAAGGCGAACCGCGTCGGAGCCCACAGTCGAATGGCGGAGAACGAGAACGCCGTCGAGAGATACAACGCCACAGCGAGCACGGTTGCACAAACGATGTAAGCGCCCACAAGATTCAGGTAGTGAATCATGAAGTCGCCGACGACGCGCCCGAGCAGGCCTTCGATCGGGATCACGCTCATCCAGCGCAAGTGTCCGGGTAGCAGCGCCAGCATGGCGGGAACGAACATCACCAGCCAGATTCCGCCCAGGCTTTTCGCCAGCGGGGACTGCACTTTCATCGAGCGGAACCAGCGCACGCCCAGCATCGTCGGAAAGATGACCAGCAGGAATGCGCCGATGCCAAAGAACTGCAGCAGCATGTCGGCGGTGAACGCACCAACCACACCGATCCAGTTGCGCGTAGCGTGCGAACCATTGAGCACCGAGGCGCTATTCCACGACGGGTCGAGCGGAGAGTAGGAAACGAGTGCGAGGAACAGGAGGAGCGCGGAGACGCACATCAGGAATCCGATCAGCTCATTGAGCCGCCGGTTCACGGTGGGAACAAAAATGCCTGCCAGATAATCCATGTGGGCTGATTCACACACTGAAGACACTACAGTCGACACTCTTCAGCGCCGCAATCGGCCAGAGCCCTTACATTATGCCAAGAAGCCGAAGATCCGACAATGCTGGAAAACGGAGGTAGTATTCAAGTAGAGACATTGTTCGCAACGTACTCAATCTAAGTGCTTTGATAGCGGCGAGATGTTGCCAGCGACGTCACTTACCTAGCTACTGCAGGTGCATCGCGAGTGCGAGCGCAATCACCACGACGCCAGCAACGATTCTGTAGATGATGAAGAGCCGCAAACTATTCGATTGCAGGTAACGGATCAGCCAGGCAATGGCAGCGTAGCCGACCAACGCGGAAACAATGATTCCGACGAGAACTGGGGCATGCATCCCGGCAGGTAGGCCTTCCTTTTGAAGCTCGTGAGCCTTCAGCAGCGCGGCGCCGGCGATGAGCGGGGTTGACAGCAGGAAACTAAAACGCACGGCCGCTTCGCGTGTGAGCCCACAGAAGAGGCCAGCGGTAATGGTCGATCCGGATCGTGAAACTCCGGGGATCAGGGCAAACGCCTGGGCAGTGCCGACGATCAGCGAATCGACGAGTGAAATCCCAGTCAGAGGCTTTTGCAGGCTGCCGACTTTTTCCCCCAGCCAGATGAACAGAGCGACAACGATCAGAGCGCCGGCGATGAGAAAAATGTGCTCGCGGAAGTAATCCTCGGCGGAATGCTCCAGCAGTTTGCCCGCAATCGCTCCAGGAATCGTGGCGATCGCCAGAAACCACAGGAGCATGCGCTCCTCTTTCTGCTCTTCGGCGGTCAGGTTCGCATCGGTCGAGCCGGACTCGGAGAAGCGGACGACTTTGCCGCCCAGCGCCGCGCGGATGATTTGAAACCAGGTCCGCCGGAAGTAGAAGAGCACGGAGAGTAGAGTCCCGAAGTGCAGGGCAACGTCAAAGCTCAATTCATGCGCTGGGGAAAGTTCGTTCCAGCCGAGCAAGCGCCGCACGATGATGAGATGTCCGGAGCTGGAAATGGGGATGAATTCCCCAAGTCCTTGAACGATCGCAAGAACAACCGCTTGATAAATTGGCAAGATTAGTCCGCCGTGTTTCCGAGGTTAGTAGGGCCTGTTGAATGTAAAACATGGGCCGCCGATCACGCAATGGCCCATTGCTCTGCATGCGCAAGAGAATTTTAGTCGGTGGCGTTGCCATACGTCGGCACGCTGTTCTGGACATAAAAAATCAGAGTCAGGGCGCGCGACGACCAGTCGCTCTGGGAATATTGGCGGACAATTCTTTGCGCCAGATCCAGAGAGCGATTCTTCGCTTCCTCGGATTTCTTCTGATTGGCCTCGGTTCTGAAAATCTCGATCAGCGCGGAGCGGCGCCAGGCAGCCTGGTACAGCGCTTCCGGCGCCGCGGGAGACTGTTCATGCTCCTTCGCGTATTTCTCGTACATGTCGGCTTCTTTGTCAGGGCACTTCGACGCGGCCTGCCAGTCGCCACAGAGTTTGTTCTCGAGAAGGTGAAAGGCAGCGAGGTCGGCCCACTTGGTGCCGGGATATTTTTTCATGACCAGCTTCATCCACTGCTCGTCGATTTGCCCGCGCATGTAGGAATCCCGCTCGCGGGCCGAGGGACGGGTCAGCACATCGGAGCGCTCGATCTGCCAGCGGATGTCGGCGGCGCGATAGAGTCCCTCGGCCGCCAACGGCGACGTCGGAAATAAATCGTAGACGCGATAGTAGAGGCGCATGGCGTCCTGCGCGGCGTCGCGGCGGCCGCGGCGGCGGCTGGCCTCGTCTTCGGAGTCGGCGGCCTCGCCGAAAATAATCTTGTCGCCGTTGGGTGTGGTCACGTTTACCAGCGCTTTGCTGAGGACCCATCCGGTGATGGTCTTGCCTTCCGAGCCGGGGTCATCCTCGTCGGCGTCTTTTTTCGGTTCCCGGATGATGGCCTCTACGTGAGTCCAGTCGCGGCTGGTCTCGATGATGACGAGCTCGTGTCCGCGGCCAGCTTCGCCGAGTTTGGCGGTGTCCGCGCTGGGAGAGACCCGGATGGTTTCTTCGTGGACGAGGGTGCCGCGTTGCGCCTGGGCGGAGGCGAAGGTTGTGGAAAAAAGAAGTGCGAGGGCAAGGGTGGCGAGGAAAACTGCGGTTTCCCGAAGTGGGAGGTCGGACCTTGAGGAGGGTACCCCCCCTCCCCCCCGGTCTATTGGAATCATGGAGTTAGGGGAAAATCGCGAAAAAATCCTAGAGCTGCAATGAGTTGCGGGCAAAATCTTCTCAATAAAGGACTTACGGTCGCTGTCGAGGGCTGCTGTCATGGAAATCCTTTTGGGGCGTACTCAGGATCATCATTCGTTCGGTTGAAGTCAAGGTTAATTGAACATGCCTCTCCTGTGGATCGAGCGTCGTATGACGACTTCAGGCATCCCTCCGGGATGCAGTCCCCTTCTTGGACGGCCACCCGGCGCTGGAAGCGCCGGGCTATTTTCAGATGTCCCTAGCGGGACTGGAGCGGCGGAGTTCTTCCAGCGTCGCGGGTTCGATATTTCCACCGGAGATGATCGCCACATTCAGCTTCGTTTTCGGCAACTGATCGGCGCGGAAAAGAAATCCGGCGGTCGCGACCGCGCCGCTCGGCTCGGCTATGGTGTCGGGATTGACTGCGAGCAGTTTCATGGCCTCGCGGATTTCGTCTTCGTTGACCGTGACAATGCCGTCAACAAAACATTGCATGTGATCGAAATTGATAGGTCCGACACTTTGGGTGCGTAATCCGTCGGCGATAGTGCGCGTAACCTGGTCGGCGGGGAACTGGACGATTTTTCCCGCGCGCAAGCTGGCCTGCGCGTCGGCCGCCAGTTCGGGTTCGACGCCGAAGACGTTTACCGAGGGCTTAGTGAGTTTGATGGCCGCGGCGACGCCGCTGATCAGCCCTCCACCGCCGACAGGGGACAGCACGGTTTCGACGTCGGGCATGTCTTCGAGAATCTCGAGTCCCATGGTGCCTTGACCGGCGATGATTTTTTCGTCGTTGTACGGAGGCACGATAATGTAGCCGTTCTGGGCGGCGAGTTCCTCAGCTTTGTGCTGACGTTCGGTGCTGCCGGGGCCTACCAGTACGATGTCCGCGCCCAGGGCGGCGGTTGCCTCGCGCTTGATGGCAGGCGCGTTGTTGGGCATGACGATTATGGCCTTCACGCAGAGCGCGCGGGCGGCATAGGCGACGCCCTGGGCGTGATTGCCGCTGGAGTAGGAAATCACACCGCGCTTTCGCTCTTCGTCGCTGAGGGAGGCGATCTTGTTGTAGGCTCCGCGAAGCTTGAAGGCGCCGATGGGTTGCTGGTTTTCGGGCTTGAGGAAAAGGCGGAGTGTGGGGTCTCCGTGGTCAAGTTCGATCAGCGGCGTGTGGACGGTGATGCCATAGAGCCGTGCGCGGGCTTCATTGATGTCGGAGAGCGTAACCATAATAGCCTTCAATATACCGATTTTCGATCAAACCGTTCTCTATTGCCTGCTCAAGACCACGCCGGTCTGCGGCCGGCGGGCAGCCGAGTGCGGCTGTCCGCACATAAATCTGGCTTGACATCATGATGTCTTATTTGATAGCATCATGATGTGCGAACCACTCTCACTCTCGACGACGATGTGGCCACCTTGCTGAGCAAAGAAGTCCGCAAGACTGGGGAACCGTTCAAGCAGGTGGTAAACCGATATTTGCGGTTGGGACTGACGGCTTCGAAGCAGCCTGCGCGGAAGCCGTTCAAGGTGACGCCGATCAATCTGGGGCTGCCGCGGGATTTCGACAAAGTCGAGGAATTGCTTGAGTACCTGGAAGGCCCTGAACACCGGTGATCGTACTCGACGCCAACCTGCTCATTTACTCCTATAATCGCGGCTCGGCGCATCACGCAAAGGCCCGCGCGTGGCTGGAAGGGATCTTTTCGGGTATCGAGATGGTGGGGCTTCCATGGCAAACCGTGTCCGCGTTTCTGCGGGTTATGACCAACCAACGGCTACCCGGAGAATGCTTTACCGTTGAACAAGCAGCGGGAATCGTTGATCTTTGGCTGGCGCATCCCATTGTGCGGGTGCTCACGCCGGGGGACGAACACTGGCGGCTACTTCGACGGATGGTGGTTGAGGGGCGCGCCTCCGGCCCATTGGTCAGCGACGCCGAGATTGCCACGCTAGCGGTTGAGTACGGCGGCGTGCTGCATACGGCAGATCGAGACTTCGCTCGATTTCCGGGGCTGCGGTGGGTGAACCCGCTGGGCTAGGGTTGTCTGGGCACGCTTAGATTTCCAGTATTACCGGCATGATCAGCGGCCGTTTTTGGGTTTGCTTGGAGATGTAGCGCTTCAGGTCGGCGCGGATTTTTTCTTTGACTACGCCGTAGTCGCCCTTTTCTTCGTCGCTGGAATGTGCGAGCGTGTCTTCGACGATGCGTTTAGCGCCTTCCATCAGGCCGTCGTCGCCGGGATTGAAGCCGCGGGTCACGATTTCCGGCGCGGATTCCACATCGCCGGACAGCTTGTTAATCGCGATGATGGGCAGCACGATGCCGTCTTCGCTGAGGTGCAGGCGGTCTTTAATAATCAGATCCTCGACTACATCGGTGCGGCTGCCGGAATCGATGCAGACGCGGCCCACTTTGATGCGGGCGGTTTTGCGCGCGCCGAGTTCGTCGAATTCGAGGACGTCTCCGCTCTCAATCAACATGACTTTGCCGACGGAACCATGCATGGCGCCAGCCATTTCGGCATGCAGTTTCAGTTGCCGGTACTCGCCGTGGATGGGGATGAAATACTTCGGCTTGACCAGGTTGATGATGAGCTTGAGTTCTTCCTGGCTGCCGTGTCCGCTGACATGGATGGGCGGGGAAGTGCCGTCTTCGTAAATGACGTAGGCCTCACGGCGGAAGAGGTGGTCAATCATCCGGTAAATAGTTTTTTCGTTGCCCGGAATGATGCGGCTTGAGAGGACGACGGTGTCTCCCTTTTCAATTTTCGCGTGCTTGTGATTGTCGACGGCGGCCCGCGAGAGCGCGGACATGGGTTCGCCCTGTGTGCCGCTGATGAGCACACAAACTTTCTCGGGCGGGAAGTTTTTCATCTCGCCGGGATTGATCACCAGGCCGTCGGGAACTTCGATGTAGCCGAGGTCTTCGGCAATCTCGGCGGAGTTATTCATGGAGCGGCCGAGGAAGGCGACTTTGCGGCCGTGCTCGTGGGCGAGTTGCACCGCAAGATTGATGCGGTGGATGGACGACGAAAAACAGGAAATGAAAAGCCGCCGCTTGGTGTGCGCAAAAACCTCGTCGAACTTTCTTCTGACTGCGCGCTCGCTGGGGGTGTATCCCTTGCGCTCGACGTTAGTGGAATCCTGAAACAGGGCGAGCACGCCATTCTTTCCATATTCGGCAAAAGTATGCAGGTCGAAAAGTTTGTTGTCGGTGGGCGTGGGATCGACCTTGAAATCGCCGGTGTGGATGATGACGCCGAGCGGGGTGTGGATGGCGAGCGCGACGCAATCGACCAGGCTGTGCGTCACCTGGATCGGATGAATGGTGAATGGTCCGGCCTTGAAGCGCTCGTTGGGGCGCATCTCGCGCAGGTCGGCGTCGTCGAGCAGGCCGTGCTCGTCGAGCTTGTCCTCGACGTAGGCGAGCGTGAACTCGGTTCCCCAGACGGGAACTTTGAGTTCGGAGAGCATCCAGGGAATTGCGCCGATGTGGTCTTCGTGGCCGTGCGTCAGGACGATTCCGCGCACGCGCTGACGGTTTTCGACGAGATAAGAAATGTCGGGGACCACGATGTCGACGCCGAGAAGCTCGGCTTCGGGGAACATGAGTCCGGCGTCGATGACGATGATGTCGTCTCCCCAGCGGACGGCCATGCAGTTCATACCGAACTCGCCCAGGCCCCCGAGGGGAATAATCTGCAATTTTCCAGTTGGCATTGAGTAAAGATGATGCTAGCACAGGGAGCGAGTTGTGCGCGGCGAGGTCGAAGAACGTCGAGGTGAAAGAGCGGCGAGGTGAAAGAGCGTGGACGTGGAAGAGCGGCGCTTCAGCGCCGCGTCAGAGGTTGGCGGGAGAATGGGCTTTAGCCCTGGTGAGTGATTGTCGACGCGACACTCGAATACCACCGCACCGAAAGCCAAAAGCCGAAAGCCGATCCTGCCGATGGCTTTCTCGCTCCCCGTGCGGTAAGGTTGATGCAATGGCTGAGCAGCGCAAATCATGGCTTCGGCGGCGGATTGAAGCGGGGATGGTGCGAGGTCTGACGCGCGCTTACTCGACGGTGCGCGTGGATCCCCAGAGATTTCTCCTGCAGTTGCGCGCGGCGTATCGCATGCCGATCAGCGGTTATCACGGCGTGTATTCGCTGGAGATCGGCGAGATCGATGCGGTGGCCGATTCGGTGATTCGCAGCGGAATGAAGGTCGCGGCTGTCGAGGGCGCGGGATTCGGGTTAGGCGGGTTGATCACCATCGTGCCGGATCTCGGTATTCTTTCGGCGATCACCATGCGGACCATCGAGAAGTTGAGCCTGGTCTATGGATTTGAATTCAAGACCGACGATGACATTGCCGAACTCTGGATTGCCGCGGCCAGCGCGGCCGGGGTCGACATCAGCCGCGAGCTGCTGGAGAAAGAAGTGGTCAACAAATTCGTGCCGCGCGTCATCCAGAGAATTGCGGCGAAGGCCAGTGCCGAGGTTGTGGAGAAGTGGGTGGGGCGCGTGATTCCCCTGGCCAGCGCCGCGATCGGCGCCGGACTGAATTACTGGTTCGTGCGCGCCTGGGGCGAGCGGGCGAAGATGCATTTCCGCCAGCGGCATTTGGCGCTGCGCCAGCGGGCCCAGCAGGCGGCCCTGACGAGCCACGATGCTTTGTCATCCTGAGCGAAGCGAAGGATCCATGCAACTTGCTGACACTGGGTTGCTGTCGGCAAACTGCATCGGTCCTTCGGTTAGCTAAGGATAACAGCGTAGTTGTTGCTACTCGCCGATACTTCACGCCGTTGTGATTAAATACTGAAAGATGCCCACCTTTTCCTGCTCAGCCATTCTTTTTGATCTGGACGGAGTTCTCGCCGACTCGACGCGCGCGGTCGACCGTGAGTGGCGGGATTGGGCGCTGCGCAAGGGCGTCGACGGAGACGCCGTGATGGCGATTGCCCACGGAGTGCGCACGGTCGAGGTGATCCGGCGCGTGGCGCCGCATCTGGACGCCGAAGCCGAAGCCAGCGCAATCGAAGATCACGAGGCGGGCGATCAGCGCGGAGTCATCGTGATGCCCGGCGCGGCCGATCTGGTGAGATCGATTCCCGAAGGACTGTGGGGCGTGGTCACCTCCGGGTCGCGGCTGCTGGCCACGAATCGCCTGCGTCATTGCGGATTGCCGGTCCCCGAAGTTCTGATCACGTCGGACGATGTCACGCATGGGAAGCCCAATCCCGAGCCGTATTTGAAGGGAGCGAAGTTGCTGGGATTCAGTCCGGCGGAGTGCGTGGTGATCGAGGATGCGCCAGCGGGGATTCAGTCGGCGCGCGCCGGTGGGATGAAGGTGCTGGGGATTACGAGCACCTACGCGGCGAACGCTTTAGGGCATGCGGATGCTGTGATTGGAAACCTGGGGCAGATTCAGGTTACGTCGAACGGGGCGGGGAAGTTGGAGGTGGAAGTTTCGTAGTGGCGCAACAGGATACAAGTACGAACCAAAGCGACAATGCTGATCCAGCCAGAATAGATTAGGGCTCGCGCAAACATAGCTGGGCAATGTCCGATCCTTACAGGGGGAAGGCAGAAGCGTAGTGACTCGGCGGCGAATGTCATGATCGCGTACCAGCCTATAGCGAAGATCAAGCAATGGCGGAAGCGTCGGGGGCCGAATGGTGCTTTTCTGCAAAACGAAATGGTGTACACGGTCAGCCAAGGCGGAAGCAGGGAAGTGAAGACGATCCATTCGGGAAGACGTGGTACCGAAGGGGCAAGAAGGCCACACTGGCCTGCGGCTCCAACCAGCAAGCCCCAACCGGCGATATGCAGTCTGTTCATCATCGGTGAGCGATCGATTGTTAGAACGGCAGTAAGAGCAGGTCTTGCGGTCGACGAAGAGAATCAACGCAACCAGTCTTCCAACTCGACCCCTCGATCCGTTTTTTCGTCGCGGTATTTCACGATTACGGGCGTATAGAGCGAAAGATTCCAATCTTTTGCTTGGCCTTGGGCGGCGCCTTTTTTCACGGCGCGCGAGCCGGGGACGACCACGGCATTTTCCGGAACTTCGAGCGGCGCGTCGGCGGTCGCGCGGTAGACTTCCCCGCGGACCAGATCGTAGAGCGGCGTCGAACGCGTCAAGATAGTCCCCGCCCCGAGCACCGCGCGCGCCCGCACCAGCGTCCCTTCGTAGATGCCGCAATTGCCGCCGACCAGCACATCGTCTTCGATGATGACGGGGGCGGCGTTGATCGGCTCGAGAACTCCGCCGACCTGCGCGGCGGCGCTCAAGTGCACGCGCTTGCCGATCTGCGCGCAAGAACCGACCAGCGCGTGCGAATCGACCATGGTGCCTTCATCGACGTAGGCTCCGACGTTGATGAACATGGGCGGCATGCAGATGACGGACGGAGCGACGTATGCTCCGGTGCGCACCGACGAGCCGCCGGGGACGACGCGCACTCGATCGGCGACGGTGAATTGGCGGGCAGGGAAGGTGTCTTTGTCGACGAAGGAGAGGCCAGCGCTCATGTCGGCCAGTTCGCCGAGACGGAATCCGAGCAGGATGCCTTGCTTGACCCAGGTGTTGACGGTCCAGCGGGCGTCTTTCTTGTCGCTGATTTTTTCTGCGGCGCGAATTTTTCCCTGCGTGAGTTGATCGCGGAATTCCAGGAACGTTTTGCGCGCGTCAGGATCGTGTTCGACTTCGCCTTGCGCGGCCAGGCGCTCGATGGAGGATTTCAAGGAGGACATGAATGGTTGATTGTTGATGGAGGATGGGGATTTGTCAAAGGAAGACAACCCGAGGTCCCTCTACTGCGCTCGCGTTCGCTCGCTTCGGTCGGGATGACAGGGAGTTGGAGATGCTGGCGACAGCTGTTTGAATCAACAATCAGCAATCAGCAATTAAAGTCCCCACAATGAGCAATCCCTTCTCACACGCACTTGCACTCACTGCGGATCAGCACGCCGGTCATGGCGTGGGCGGTCTCGCGGGCCTCGGGCAGGGTGGCGTAGGGGCCGTGCCAGCGGGCGTGGTTCACGTCGTGGCCGGCGGGACGTCCTTTGCCGTGGCTGCATTGGCCGCAGGATCCGCGGTGCAGGACGATCTTGCGCGGTCCGGCGGCCCAGTTTTCGTAGATGAAAAATTCCGGCGCTTCGGCGGCGGGTCCGGCGGGCTTGGCGATCAATCCCACTTCGGTGGCGATTTTCTGCAAGCGCGAGCGCGTGTCGCGGCGCATGGGCAGCAACGGCAGGCGATAGACTTCTTCGAGTTTGCCCATCATCGCGAGAACCGCCTTCACCGGCAGCGGGCTCGATTCAATGAAGTTGGCCTGCATCAGCGGCAGATATTTGCGCTGCAGGGTGCGCGCGGTTGTCCAGTCATTCGTGAGAGCGGCGCGGGTGAGTGCCGCCATTTCGTGCGGAATTTCATTGGCCGCGACGGAAACGAGACCGACGCCGCCAAGAGCGATCACCGGCAGCGTAACCGAGTCGTCTCCGGAGAAGACCAGGAAAGTTTCAGGGACGAGGTTGATTGCCTCGGCAACCTGGGTCATGTTGCCGCTGGCTTCCTTGACGCCGACGATGTTGGGAATCTCGGCGAGGCGCGCCAGCGTTGCGGGTTCGAGGTTCGCGGCGGTGCGTCCGGGCACGTTGTAGAGAATCACCGGCTTGTCGCCCACCGCTTCGGCAATCGCCTTGAAATGGCGGTACTGGCCTTCCTGCGTGGGCTTGTTGTAATACGGCGACGCCGTGAGGATCGCGTTGACTCCGGGACGCGTGGCGATTTCTTTGGCCTTCTCGACCGCGTCATGCGTGGCGTTGGACGTCGCGCCCGCGACGATGGGGACGCGTCCGGCGACGACTTCGATCGTGGTATCGATTACAAGCAGCCATTCATCGTGCGTGAGAGTGGGAGTCTCACCGGTGGTGCCGCACGGCACAAGAAAATCAATGCCGGACTCGACCTGCCACGTGACCAGATTGCGCAGGGCCGCGTCGTCGATGGAACCATCCTGACGGAAGGGAGTGACGAGTGCAGTACCACAGCCACGGAGTTGCATAGGAATAAGATAGCGCGAATGGGGGTGGAGGGAAAACTGGGACGCGCCGATGCGCGCTCGCTCGGACTATTATCATGTGCATAGGAGCGAGGGCAACAACGTGGCCGAAGAAACGCTGACAGTCGGAAATCCCATCATTATCCCGCAAGACTCACCCAACGGCCGTTACAGCGCCTTCTTTGAGGACGAGGGTGAAACAGGCTACTTCTACGCCGTCGATTTCTCTCGGTCTGCGGACTCGATTGTTGACGCGGTTCACATCTATAACGTTGCAGACGTTCTTGATCGCGATAAGCCGTCTCAGGTCAAGATTGTTTGGTCGGACGATGGAATGAAATGTGCATTGCTGATCAACGATTATCCGCATGCGACGTTCAACTTCGGCTTACGACGTGGATATTGCCGGACAAACTTCCCGAACTTCGACAATCCAAAGGATGGCAGTTGGATCAAATCAGATCACGCCTGGTCGGGCGATGCCGTTTCGTGGCTCGGACGAACCGAGAGTCGTTAGGGCCTACTGCTTACGTGGCCCTCAGCGGCTAAAGCCGGCGTCATTCCTCGCCCTAACGGCACGGCTTAAGCCGTGCCCTTCCCGAATCCATTCCAGGCAAACGACGGATTACAACTCCCGCCACACATCTTTGAAATTGTAGAAGCCCTTCTTGCCGGCCAGCCACTCGGCGGCGCGGACGGCGCCTTCGGCGAAGCCGCGGCGGGATTTGGCGTCGTGGCAGAGATAGATCCGGTCGGCGGAGGATTCGAGCACGACCTCGTGCAGGCCCACGACTTCGCCTTCGCGGAAGGAAGTGATCTCCAGATCGTCGTACTGATGAGAGCCGTGACCGCTGGACTCGCGGATTGCCCGCTGGATCGCGATCGCAGTGCCGGAGGGAGCGTCTTTCTTGTCGACGTGGTGGCGCTCGAAAATCTGTCCGGAGTAATCGTGGCGCAGTGCGGCAGCGGCGGCGCGGGCGACGTCGAAGAAGAGATTCACGCCCACCGAGAAGTTCGCGGCGTAGATGAATCCTGTTTTGTGCTGCTCGACCAGGCTGCGGACGCGGTCGATATCTTTGTCCCAACCCGTGGTGCCAACGACCATGTTCTTGCCGGCGTTGACGCAGGCTTCAATGTTGGCCAGGACGCAATGCGGGGCGGTGAAGTCAATGACTGCGTCGATGTCGCTCAGCTTCTCCGGGGCGAGCGCGCCACACGCTGCGTTTTCTTTAGAGCCCGCTACGCGGACGTCGTGCTTGCGCTCGGCGGCGACTTCCGCCACCAGCGATCCGGTTTTGCCGCGGCCTAGAATCAGGAGGTTCATGGATACCAAGGATTTAACCACAGAGGGCACGGAGGGGCACAGGGGAGACGAAAAACATGTAGCTCCGGACGCATTCGTCCGCGGCTACGTGATTCAGGCGAATACTTCCGGGTCCAGCTCCGAGAAAAAGGTTTTGTGCAGGCGCTTGATTACATCCGGCACTTCATCTTCTTCAATCACGAAGGTGAGGTTGATTTCCGAGGCGCCTTGCGAAATCATGCGAATCTTTTTGTCGGCGAGTTCGCGAAAAACCAGCGCCGCGATTCCCGGCGTGTTGCGCAGGTTCTCGCCGACCAGGCAAACAATCGCTTTGCGGCCTTCGTATTTTACGTCGGCCAGTTTGGCCAGATCGGCGGCCAGCGCGGGGATAGCCTGATTGGAGTCGACGGTCAGCGAAACGCTGACTTCCGAGGTCGAGACCACGTCGACGGAAACTTTGTGGCGGTCAAAGGCCTCGAAAATCGAGCGCAGGAATCCGTGGGCCAGCAGCATGCGGGGCGCGGCTACGTCGACGATGGTGATGCGCTTCTTGGCGGCGATGGCCTTGAAGATGTTCTTGCCCTGCGGGGCGCGCGTAGTGATGCGCGTGCCTTCGCATGACGGATTGCGCGAGTTGAGCACGTAGACCGGAATATTTTTCTGGATGGCCGGAAGCACGGTCGCCGGGTGCAGAACTTTCGCACCGAAATACGCGAGCTCGGCGGCCTCGTCGAAGCTGATGACTTTAATTCGCCTCGCCTCGGGACAGATTCTTGGGTCGGTCGTGAGAATGCCGTCGACGTCGGTCCAGATTTCGATGCGGTCGGCGCCCAGCCCAGCGCCGAAGATGGCCGCGGAAAAATCGGAGCCACCGCGTCCGATCGTCGTGGTGATGCCGGCGCGATTGGCACCGATGAAGCCACCCATCACCGGGACCTGGCCCGTGTCCAGCAGCGGCTGAAGTCTTTCCTGGAGCTTGGTGTTGGTTTCCTCATATTGCGGGACCGCCTCCATATAAGCGCTGTCGGTGACCAGCACGTCGCGGGAGTCGACGTGGGCGCCGTTGAGTCCACGGGCGGCGAAGGCGGCTGCCACAATTTTGCTGGAAAGCATTTCGCCGAAGGCGGCGACGTGGTCGGTGGTGCGGGGCGTGATTTCGCCGACCGCAGAAATTCCGCGCAGAAGTTCGTCGAGCGACTCGAAATCCGTGCCCAGTTCGGAATGGAATTCGGTGAAGCGCGCAGTGCCCAGCAACTCGCTGGCGGTATTGTAGTGGCGCTCCTGCAGCGAGCGGCAAAGTTTGAGCGCGGCCTTGCGCTCGCCGGCGCCGGCGGCCTTCGCCATGGTCAGCAGCGTGTCGGTGACTTTGGCCATGGCGCTAACCACGACCGCGGGCTTTTGCGGCAGGCGGCCCTTGACGATGGAAGCGACGCGGTCGATGGCCTTGGCGTCCTCGACGGAAGTGCCGCCGAACTTCATCACGATCATCGGGGCGACTTCCTGAAAAGGGTGAAGGCGCCACACTGGCCGGGGTCGCGGTTCATCCCAGGTATCCCTTGGCCTTCAGCAATTCCGCGTTCAGCACGGCGGCGCCGGCGGCCCCGCGGATGGTGTTGTGCGAAAGCACGGTGAATTTCCAGTCGAGTACGCCGCACGGGCGCAGACGTCCGACGGCGCTAGTCATGCCGGCGCCTATGTCGACGTCGAAGCGGGGCTGCGGACGGTCGGCGGCTTCGAGATAAATAACTGGGCGTTCCGGCGCGCTGGGCAATTTCAATTCCTGCGGCTCGGCGCGATAGTTATTCCAGGCGGCGATGATTTCCTGCGGCTTGGCTTTTTTCCTCAGGCGGATGGAAACCGATTCGGTGTGTCCATCTTCGACGGCGACGCGGTTGCACTGCGCGCTCATGGCGAAGTCGCCGGGAATCACCCTGGAGCCGTTCAGTTGGCCGAGAAGCTTCTTGGTCTCCTCTTCCATCTTTTCTTCTTCGTTGCGGATGTAAGGGATGACATTGCCGAGAATGTCGAGCGAGGCCACGCCAGGATATCCCGCGCCACTGACGGCCTGCATGGTGACGGCCATGACGGTCTCGAGGCCGAACTGCTGGTGCAGCGGCGCGAGAGCCAGTACCAGGCCGATGGCCGAGCAGTTGGGATTGGTGACCACGTAGCCGCCGGATTTCTTACGCCAGGCTTGGATGTCGATCAGCTTGATGTGTCCGCCGTTGACTTCGGGAATGACCAGCGGCACGTCCTCCTGCATACGCAGAGCGCTCGAGTTTGAGACCACGGCGCAGCCCGCGTCGGCGAAGCGAGGTTCGAGTTCGGCGGCGATGGAGGCATCGAGCGCGGCAAAAATAATCTTCGGCGCGCCTTCGGGAGCGGCCGGTGAAACCGTCATCCCGGCGACCGCGGACGGAATTGGAGTCTTGAGCCGCCAGCGCGCGGCCTCGCCGTAGACTTTGCCTTCGGAACGGTCGGATGCGGCCAGCCAGGCCACTTCAAACCAGGGATGGCGCTCCAGCATCTGGATGAATCTTTGTCCGACGACGCCGGTGGCGCCGAGAATACCGATAGGAATTTTGCGGGTCATATTGTCTCAATAAATCGTAGTTGGAATTCTATAACAGTTGGGGAAAGCAGGTTCCTCCGCCCCTCGCTTGCGCTCGGGGGTCGGAATGACAAGCTCATCCGTTTTCGTCCGGGTCGGGGTCGGAATGACAACTCTTAAGTTTCGCTCCGAGTCGGCCCTGACAAGGTTAGGTTGTGACGCAAGTAGCCGAGACCGCAAGTAGCGAAAGGCGGACGACCTCTGCCTATCTCCGGTGGAGGCCGCGATCCCTGGAATCTGCTTCGGTCACTGCAGAATCGCTTCCCTCTGCCGATAGGAGAAGTGGAGGGATTCAAATGCCCGAGCTGCGCCAGAATTTTTTCACCAAGGAATGGGTCATCATGGCTACCGAGCGGGCCAAGCGGCCGGAGGAATTAGCCACGCATCGGGTGGTGCAGCCCATACCGGTGTTTGTCGAAAGCTGTCCCTTCTGTCCCGGCAACGAAAGCAACACGCCGGCGGAGGTGTTGCGGTTCCCTGTCAGCGGCGGACCCTGGGCGGTTCGAGTGATTCCCAACAAATTCGCGGCGCTGTCGAGCGATGTGCAACCCACGCGCAGCCTGCAACACCTGCGGCGGCGCATTGAAGGTTTCGGCTTTCACGAAGTGATCATCGACAGTCCAGAACACTCCGGCTACATGCCGCTGCTCTCGGATGCGCATGTGGCGGGCATTCTGCGCGTGTATAAGCAGCGCTACAACACCTTGAGCCTGGACCATCGCGTGAATCACATTACGATTTTCAAGAATCACGGGGTGGACGCCGGCGCCAGCCTGCAGCATCCGCACTCGCAGCTGATCGCGACGCCGGTGATCCCAAGCCAGGTTCGGCACCGCCTGTTCGAGGCTCTGCGCCACTACGACGACGCCGGGGAGTGCATGTTCTGCCACATGGTGGAGCGTGAGATCGAAGACCAGACGCGGATCGTGCTCAAGAGCGAACGTTTTGTGGCGATGGAGGTGTTCGCCTCGGCCACGCCGTTTGCCACGCACATTTTTCCCCTCCGCCACATGGCCAGTTTCGGGGACATCTCCGAGATGGAAATCAACGACCTGGCGCGCATTCTGCGGACTCTGCTGGCGAAGATCTACGTCGGGCTGCAGAATCCTGACCTGAACTTCACGGTGCGCAGCGGCCCGGCGGAATATGCCGGTGCGCGGCACTTTCACTGGTATGTGAGCGTGATCCCGCGTCTGACACGCATGGCTGGATTTGAGCTGGGTTCGGGAATGTTCATCAACACGGTGCTGCCGGAAGCGGCCGCGGAGTACTTGCGCAGGGTCGCTGTGGATAGAGTGGCCGGAGCGGGCGCAGGACACTAGCGCAGCAGGGATTATGTGGGGCGGACACTCCTGTCCGCCGCTCTTGACTTTGCTTGTCTGCTTGAGCGAAGAGGGAGCAACGGCAAGAGCAAAACAAGAGGAGCAAGAACAAGACCAACAGCAAAAGCAAAGGCAACTGCGGCGGACAGGAGTGTCCGCCCCACACAACCGGAACCTACGGGCGGTGTGTTTCCTGGCTTCGGAATGGGATTTCCGTCAGGGGGCCGAACTTCTTCTTTTCGGCATACAGGCGCCAGCGGCGAAACACGATGCGCAGGCTGGCCATCACAGGAATGGAAAGGTAAATGCCCAGGATTCCGGCGACTTCCCCTCCGGCCATCACGCCGAAGATCGCGGCCAGGGGATGCAACTCCATACTCTCCCCCATGATGCGGGGAGAAGAAACGTAATCCTGCAGCAGTCGCCAGATCCCTAGAAATACGATCAGGATCAGCCAGTGGGGGTAGCTCATCAGCAGGGCCACGGTCACAATGATAAGAGCCGCAGCCAAGGGGCCGACCACGGGAACGAATTCCAGCACGCCGCCGATGGTGCCGAGTACCAGCGCGTAGGGAACTCCCATCGCGCCCAGAAAGGCGGAATACATGACCAGGGTCAGCGCGGCCAGAGTCAGCTGGGCGCGGATGAAATGGGCCAGCATGCGGTTGAGATCGTTAAGCACGTTTTCCAGAAACTCGCGCTGCGGCCGGGACTGGATGGTCGAGAGCAGGAAATCGCTGAAGGAGCGGCCATCCTTCAGGAAGAAGATGGACAACAGCGGCACCACGAAGAACAGCCAGGCCTGTTTGGCGACGTCCGCCACGCGCAACCCGATGCGCTGGGCCAGCCTTTCGATTTCGTCGCTGTGGCTGACCAGGAACGCCTGCAACAACTTCGCGGTCTTCTCGTTCCAGCCATGCTCCTGGCCGAGGTGGGTGGCAATGCTGCCGGATTTGAGCTGGGTGAGCAGATCGGGCAGCGCCTTGCCCAGTACCTCGCCTTCCCGCGTCACCCTCGGGCCTACCGCGACAAAGAACCCTACCACCAGCACCAGCAGCAGCGCATAGATGACGGCGATGGCCCGGACGCGCCCTCGCAAGAGGCGATCAAGGTGATTCACCAGCGGGCTCATCAGGTAGGCAAAAAAGATGGCGAACAGAAAAGCAATCAGCGTGGCCCGGGCCACGTAGAGAAATCCCAGCGCCAGCGCGAACAACATCACCGTCACCAGAGCGCGCGCCGTGCGTGAGTCAGTCAGCAGCAATAGGTTTTCCAGGGCAATCTCGATTCTGCCGCCGGGAAGGCACCGCTGTTAATCGCTGTTAGTCCCGGTCCACTACCGTGCTATCGGCAGGAATCGCCACCCGTATCAGTTTGAAGTGATCGTTCTCGTCCACCCAAAGGGCCCAGTCGAACTGGTCTCCGTGCAGGTTCAGGCGCAGCAGTTCGCGCTCCGCGCCGCGAATCGTGATTTTCTCTTTCCCCGCCAGTTCCATACGCACGCTCATGGAAGTATGGTCCTGGGGGACGAGCGTGCCGAAGTCGGCCGGCTCGCAGTGGCGATGGCCATTCTCGTCTCTGCAGGGCGCTATGGCCAGATATTTCCAGGCCAGCACTTCCCGGTGAATGAAGAAATTGTTGTCGAGAATTGGCGTGACGCTGGGCAACAGAAAGGCCTGCTCGGAGGGTTTCGCCGAGGGCGAGGTGAGGATTCTCTCCTTCAGGAATTCGTTGTCGGGAAACACGCTCAGCGAAGCGCCGGAAGACTGGCTCCATTCGTAGCGCAGCAACTCGCCGCTGGAGGTCATCTGCAAGTCCGACTTTTGCGCGTTGGAATCCCCTGCGGCAATTTCTTTGAGCTGCGACTTGACGATGCTGTTGCCGTTTTCCTGCTCAATGTGGAACGTTTCGGTGGCGACGCGCTGGCCCCGGATGAATATTCCGAATGAACCGGAGTCGACAATCTGGTTGGCGGGTGGTTTCGCCTTGTCCTTTTTGTCGGGCGCGTGCACGCCCGCAAAGGCCGCAAGGGATGAGGCCAGAATCAGGGCCAAGGCACGGCGCGTGGGTCTTTCAAACTTCACTCGACTTCTCCTTCTTCAGTGCGGAGCGCGATTTCTTTCAACTTCAGCTTTGCGGCAATCTCGGCCGCGATCACGTCGACCTTCTTCCCCGCCGTGTCTATTCGCCAAGATGCTGTCTCGTAGTACGGGAGCCGTGCTTTGTGCGTTTCACGAAATCTGGTCTGGCTGGTCATCAGCGGTCGCTTTGCCTCCAACTGCTGCGCGCATCGCTGCCAAAGCTCTGGGAGCGGTGCATCCAAGAAAACCGTCGGCACTCCACTGTCTTGAATCGCTTTGTGGGTTGCTCCCTGCGCAAATGTTCCGCCCCCAAGGGCTACGATCATGGAAACTCCGCCGCGCAACTCTTGGAATATCTGTTGCAGCGCTGCATGTTCGGCCCGCCGGAACTCGGATTCCCCCGAATCGCGAAAAATCTCCGCCACCGTGCGGCCTTCGCGGGCCTCGATGCGGTCGTCGAGGTCTTCGAAGACCCAATTCAACCGTTCTCCGAGGGCTCGGCCCACGCTGCTTTTCCCGGCTCCCATGAAGCCGACCAGGAAAACAGAGCTGGACGGGAGCCCGGCCACGGCGGAGGGCTGTTTGCGCCGCACACGTAGCCTCGCGTTCCCCGTTTTGCCAGAACCCTTCTTCAAACGGATCCGGATGATCTAGTGTTTTGAAGTGCGTTTTCTGAGGTGGATTTTACCACTGAAGCTGCGCAGCACCACGGTCGATGACACCGCGGCCCGGCCCATGGTACCCCAGAAGGCACTTCCCTCTTTGATGGGGAACCAGGTGTGCGTCTTGGGTTGGAGAGGAATGTCGTCATGCACTTCACCGCGGACCGAGCGCGCGCTCACGTCAGCTGAAGTGGAATCGGGCACGGTAGCTTCGATGTCGCCGCTGTGGCTGGTCAGGCGGTACTCGCCCCGGTCGCCAAAGTCGCCGATGTAGTTAATGCCGCCGCTGGTCGAAATCACCTGCACCAGCGGGCCGGTCACTCCGTTCAGCGTGACGTCGCCGCTCAAAGAATCAATTTCCACGTGCCCATCCTGCACATTGGTGAGCGTGACCGGACCGTTCAGGGTCTTTACGTGCACATGGCCGCCAGTCATGTCGCGGATATCCACCGTTGCGGCCGAGCCTTCCAGGGTTATATCCCCGTGAAGTTTTTCGGCGCGCAGCGGGCCCGTGCTGGAGTGCAGGGTAATGCTGGCATCGGCGGGCACCAGGATTTCGTAGTCCACGCGTCCGGATTGCGCATCGGCGCCGGGCAGCAAGTGGGACTGGACCTCAACGCGATTGCCGATCAGGTTGTTGTCGACTTCGACTCTGTCAGAAGCGAGTACGGCATTGATCGACACAACATTGCCCGTGGAGGGTTTGACCGAGATCGAGCCATAGGGATTGTTGACCGAAACTCCCGACTTGGACCCGACGTTATAGTGATAGTCCTTGTGGGTCTCGGCGACCAGCGTCCCGACCAGCATCGCGCCGACTGCCGCAAGTTGCATTGTGCGCCCGCTCATAAGATTCCTCGAATGCCCCTGAATGCCCCGGTTCCGGTAATACCTGTTTTCGTCCCGCCCAGCCTCAGGCCGGCGGATCGAGACTGCCCCACTTTATGGCAAAGAACGATCCATTGCCAACTCAAAAAGCATGGCCTTTTCCTGATAAGCCTCCATCAGCGAGCGGCGAGCCTCGTCGTCGTTTGGATGGGCGGCGACTTCGCCTTTCGCGTCCTGAATGTACTGGTTGACGTGACGGAGGTTGTCGGTGTACTGCGCCTGCATGGCGGGCGACAGCTGGGCCACTTCCAGCAATAAATCGGAGTCGTTCAGCCCGGCAATCGCTCCATCGGAAACAACCGTGACTGGCGCCGTGTCGCGGGCCAGTTGCCGAGCCAGTGAATTCTGGCGAACATAAATCCCCACCGCGATCAGCAGGACGGCGGCTGCGGGTACCATCCAGCGCGCCCACGCCCAGCGGCTGCTGAGGGCTGGCAGAAGGGAGTGGCTCGCAGGTTGCGGGCGAATCAATCCCTCCTGTCGCAAGGCAATTTCGATGGAATTCCAAACCCAGGGACTGGGCTCGTCCGCCGCGCGCAGTTGAATCGCCGAGGCGGCGATCAGGTTCAACTCCGCAACCAGAGCCGAGCACTCCGGGCACGTCTTCAGATGAGCCTGCTGTTCCGGACTTCGTTCGGCGGTGGTGCCGTCTTCGATCTCCGCCAGGCTCGCTTGCAAGTCAACGCAATTCATACCGCTCTCCCCAAGCCTCTGTCGAATCGGCGTTGAATCAGTGTACTGCCGATTCAAATCAGCTTGCAGTGTTGCGCCTCTGCCTAGGTTACTGCCGTGTCCAGTCTGCGCCGGATCACTTCGTTGCCTGAAATCAAAGTTGCTTGCTCAGGACTTGTCGGCCTTTTCGGCTCGCTGCATCTTGAGCAGATCGCGCAGCTTCATCCGTGCTTTGTGCAGCTGCGACTTGCTGTTGCCGATCGAGCAACCCACGATCGTCGCGATCTCATTATGTTCGTAACCTTCGACGTCGTGAAGAACAAAAATCGTACGGTAGCCGGGAGGGAGATCGTCCACTGCCTTCTGCAATTGCAGCCGGTCAATGGATCCGGCCAACGCCAAATCTTCCGCTCCGAAATCCTTCTTCGGAGTATCTTCTTCGCCCTGCGTGGTCTCTTCCAGCGAAACCACCGGGAGACTCTTTTTTCTCAGCTGCATCAGCACCACGTTCACCGACAAGCGGTGCAGCCAGGTCGAAAACGCCGATTCTCCGCGAAACGTTCCAATCTTGCGATAGAGCTGCAGGAACGCCTCCTGAGTCAGATCCTCGGCCTCAGCCGTGTTCGCGGTCATACGCAGACAGAGCGAGTACACACGACGCCGGTGCTTGTCGTAGAGCGCCTGGAACGCCTGGGCGTCCCCTTCCTTGGCTCGCTCGATCAGCTCGGCTTCGTTCGAGTCGTTGCCTGACTTCTGTGCTGGGTCGGTCAAGTTGCCTTTTCCGGCCGCACCTTCTGAGATGCGGGCTAACTAGCTTTGCGTTGTATGGCTTGCGGGCGATTGCGGTAGCACGAAAGTAATAGCCATATTCAGAATATCAGAGGCATTCTACCGATCTTGGGATTCTCGCTTGAGATGCTTTCCCTCTGGAAATCCTTTGCCTGCCCGAGGTTGAGTGAGCCAGTGTAACGGTTATGAACCCGATCCCGAATTTAGAGTCGCAATCTTCGGAAATTGGTACATTAGCGTCCCCTTAGCGCATCACTTTTTTGCCGTGGTAATCGTCTCCAGGTTGTGTCCGTGGGGCCCCAGTTCGCGCTGCCGAAGCAGGAACGCGAAGGTCAAACCCAAGAATCCCAAGATGGAAAAGATCCACATGCCAAGGTTGTAACCGCTGGGATGATCGGGGCCAGCGTGGCTGTAATCGTTGGCCCATCCGACCAGCAAGTTGAATCCAAACAGTCCAATGTTCTGGATCATCGTCATCAGCCCGTACGCGGTGCCCAACTTGGATTGATCCACGATATACGCCACCGACGGCCACATCACTGCCGGGATCAACGAGAACGCCACTCCCATCAGGATCATAGGCACGTACAGGTTCAGGTGAGTGTAGGCCATCATCAAGTACACGGGAATCAGCAGCAGGGACCCGAACATCATCAACAGGGCGCGCTTGCCGACGCGGTCGACCCAGAGGCCGAAGAGAGGAGTGGCAATCATGGCAAACAGCGTGAGCATGCTCGACAGGAATCCGCCAAACTCGCGAGAGGTGCCGTGCGCCTCGATAAAGAATTTCACGGCGAACGTCTGGAAGGGAAAGATGGCCGAGTAAAAAGTGACGCAGAGAGCGACAATGTACCAGTAGCTCACGCCAAACTTGAACAGGTCGGCGAAGACGACCTTTTCGGTGGAAGCTTCGCCCAAGCGGAAGTTCCTCTCCGCCTGGGCCTCCAGGATCCAGTAAACAATGGCTCCCACAACGCAAAAGACCGAGAAGGCAAGGGCTATCAGGAAGGGCCAGCGCCAGTTGGCGTAAGCGGCGCGCGCCCAGGTCGGGGAGTTGAGCGCGGCGAACGATCCCAACCGGCAGATGGTGAGGTTGATGCCGAACGCGAAGCTCAGTTCTTTGCCCTTAAACCACCGGGCCAGCGCAGCGGTAACCGCGACGTTCAAAGACTCGGCTCCCATCCCGAAGATGAGCCGTCCCGCGGCCATGACCGACAGGTGACCGGACGATGCCGTAATCGCGGGGCCGATCAGGCACAGCACGCCGAAAATCATCAACGATTTACGTAACCCCATCCGGTCGATGATGAAGCCCCCGATCACGACAGTGAAAATGTTGGGAAAGCTGTAGATCGCCTGGAGCAGGCCGATATTCTCGTCGGAAAAGCCGAGTTGCTGCTTCAAAACGTCGGCTAGGGGGCTCAACGCGTCATAGGCGTAGTAGCTGCCAAACATTGCCAGACTAAGGAAGACCAGCACCATCCAGCGATAGAGGCGGCTGGGCTCAGGACGAACGGTTTCGTGCATCAGCGCTCTCTTCCGAGCAGATTGGACCACGGGGATGACAAGCAGAGAAGAGTAGCAGAGAGCAGGCGCTCGACACCAACCGCGACTTGTCATGCTGAGCGCAGCGAGAGAAGAGCGGAGCGATTCTCTCGCGGAGTCGAAGCATCCCTACCCAATTTCGAGTTTCGATAGAGATGCTTCGACTGCGCGGCGAGGATCGCTTCGCTCCCCCCGCCGCTCCGCTCAGCATGACAGAATCTCAGCTTCCCACGAACCGCGCATACAAACTTCTCGCCACCGCCGTGTCGGTGGTCCCTTTGATGATGGCGCGGCCATCCGGGAACAGCGTCATCTCGTAGGGGTCGTGCCAGAATTTCAGGACGAAGTCGTTGTGGCGAACGACCCCATGTGACTGGAGCCGGCGGTCCATCTCGGTGAAGTCGATGGGGCGTTGGCGCTCATGGATTTGCACGGAATTCCTGCCACACAGGGTGATGTGGGGGCGGCCTTCGCTGGCAAGATGAATGAAGTCCCGCTGCCCGCAGGCGCGGCAGCCGGGGCGGGGTTTGGCGGCGGAGATTTCCGCATGCTGGTTCGTCCACACATCGAACGAAAGCAGAGTACGCCGCAGTTGCGGAGCGCTAGGGCCATCGACCAGAAATTTCAACGCCTCGGTCGCCGCGATCGACGCCACCAGATTCACCGCCGAATTGAGAATGCCGGAGGTCTCGCAGGTCTCTACCAGACCACGGGGCGAGTCTGGAAAAATGCAGGCCAGACAGGCCGTCTGTCCCGGCAGGATGTTTAAGGTGACCGCATAGCTTCCGACTGCAGCGGAATAGATCCACGGCAGAGAACGGTCTACGGCATAGTCGTTGATCAGGTAACGAGTTTCAAAATTGTCGGTGCCATCGAGGATCAGCGACATTCCTTCAAGCAGAGCTTCAATGTTTGCCGGGACCAGATCTTCAACCTTAGGTTCAACGACAATGTGGGAATTGAAGGCCGCGATTTTGCGCGCGGCGGCAATGGCCTTCGGCAAGGATTCTGCGGCGTCGTTCTCATCGAAGAGGGACTGGCGCTGCAGATTGCTGGGCTCGACATAGTCGCGGTCAATGATGCGAAGCATGCCCACACCCGCCCGGGCCAGCAGCCCGGCCAGGGCCGAGCCTGTGGCGCCGCATCCGACGATGGCCACCCGCGCGGCTGCCAGCTTGCGCTGCCCTTCGACGCCGATGCCGCGAAACAGGATCTGCCTCGAATATCGTTCGTCGCGCGCATTCGCGGAGGAATCACTTGCCATGGAATCCACCTGCGAATTCCCGGCGCGTTCGTGAGGTGGAGGTTGCTGTCCCAAAGAGATCACCAGTTGCGGGCTGCAAAACCTTTATTATAAGTGGCAGGCTTGCCAGCTGGATGACTGCTCATGCCAGGCTCGACCAGAAAGCGCGAGCCTGAACAACTCGTACAACAACAGCCGGGTGCAGTTCCATCGAAGTCACTAGCACCTGGACCCAAGGACACCTGTTTGCTGAAACGGTACGCCACACTTCTGAGTGCGATGATCCTGCTGTGGTCGGCGGTCGTCGCGTCGGGCATTGTGTCGGTGGCCGCAGCCCAGGCAGGCGCAGCCGAGCAGAATCCGTCGAACCCGGCCCCAGCGAACCCGCAGTCCAGTCCCTCCGCAGCGCAGCCGGGATCCACAATTCAGCAGGAGATCCATCCGCCTTCCCCGTCTGTGACATCCGCGTACGAAGGGAAGCTCGTCCAATCCATTCAAATTCCAGGAGTCGCGGAACGGGATCGCGAGCATATCCTTGCGCTGCTGCCGCAGAAAGCGGGGGAGCCTCTGGACCGCGGGCACGTCCGCGACAGCATCCGCGCCCTGTACGCCACCGGCCGCTTCGCCGACATCCAGGCGGAGGTTGTGCCGTCGGGCGAGGGCGTCGCGCTCGCCTTCATTACCTCGGCTAATTTTTTTGTCGGAGCGGTCAACGTGGAGGGCGCCCCTACCCGTCCCACGTCGAACCAGATTGTGAACGCGTCGAAGTTTCAATTGGGAGAGCGTTATACCCAGGAGAAACTGGACCGCGCAGTCGAAAACATCCGGCAGCTGATGCAGGAGGGCGGTTACTACCGGGCTCGAGTCTCGGCCGAGAGCATTTCGAATGCGGCCACGCAGCAGTTGGACATCCTTTTTCATATCACCCGGGGGGAGCAGGCGAAGGTGGGCGAGGTGAAAGTCACGGGCACGTCCGGCCTCTCATCCGTTGAAGTGCAGAAGATCGCGCACATGGATCGCGGGGACCGCATTACCGCCGCCCTGGTCAGCGGTTCGCTGCAACGACTGCGCAAGCGATTCCAGAAGCAGAGTCGCGCCCTGGCCCAGGTTTCCATCGCCGAACAGCCCTACCATCCTGAAACGAACTCGGTGGATTTCACGTTCCAGATCGATCCTGGCCCGGTGGTAGTCATTTTCGCCCGCGGTTACCACATCAGCCGAGGCGTCTTAAAGAAGGAAGTCCCGGTCTACGAAGAGAACGCCGTGGATGACGACCTGCTGAACGAGGGCAAGCGGAACCTGCTCGACTATATGCAGACCCGCGGGCATTTCGACGCCAAGGTCGACATTCAAAAAGAAACTGACGCTAATACCTTGCGCGTGATCTACCAGATCGATCCCGGGCCCCTGCATAAGCTGCTCCTGATTGAGATCACCGGCAACAAAGACTTTCTGGATACGGCGAAGCTGCGATCGTACCTGCAGATCGAGCGGTCCAGCCGCTTGTTGAGCCACGGGCGCTACAGTGAAACCCTGCTCAAGAGCGACGTCGCAACTCTGGAGAGCCTCTACCGCGCCAGCGGCTTTCGCGACGTCAAGATCCAGACCAAGGTGGACGACGACTACCACGGGCAAAATAAGCTGGCGGTTCACATTCACATCCAAGAAGGCGTGCGGACTCGTATTGGTGAGCTCCACATTCTGGGGAATCAGAAGGTCGCGACCACCGAACTCCCCGAGCTGAGCACGCAGCCTGGCCAGCCCTATTCCGAACAGGATCTGGCCAATGACCGGGAGCGGATCCTCAGCTATTACTTCGACCACGGGTTCCCCAACGCCACGCTGGAGATCACCACCAAGGCTTCCGCCACTCCACCCAATCACGAAGACGTGACCTACACCATCCAGGAAGGGGAGCGTTTCACGGTAAGCCAGGTCATGGTCGCTGGAACCGAACATACGCGTGACTATGTCGTGCAGCGGGAATTGCAGGTCCGCGAGAAGGAACCGCTGAGCCAGCAGGATCTTCTCAATACCCAGACCCGGCTCTACGATCTCGGCATCTTCAGCCAGGTGGATACGGCGGTGCAGAACCCCGAGGGAACCGATCCCCAGAAGAATGTTCTGGTGCAGGTGCAGGAGGCCAAGCGCTACACCTTCACCTATGGACTGGGATTCGAGTTCCAGACCGGGCAGCCCGCGGGAGCGAGTGCCGGAGTAAGCCCGAGGGTGGGGTTCGATGTGACCCGGCTCAATTTGTTCGGCAGGAATGAGACGGCGACGTTCCAATCTCACGTGGGGAGGCTGCAACAGCGGGGATTGATCAGCTATCAGGTTCCCAAGCTGTTCGACAGCGACAAGTGGAAGCTGATCTACACCATTTTCTATGACAACAGTCTGGACGTATCCACGTTCACATCTCAAAGGTTGGAAGGGAAGGTCGACCTGCGGCAACAAATCGGAAACTCCGGCGTCGAGCCCGGGACCCGGCCGGGTCCGAATTCGATTACCTATCGCTGGGATTTCCGTCTAGTGAAGGCCCGCGACTTCGCGAAAGCGTTTGATCCGGGCGAAATTACGATTCTTTCTCTGCCCGCGCGTGTGGGCGGACCCGGCTTTACCTTTATTCACGACAAGCGGGACAATCCGCTGGAAAGCACCAAAGGAAATTATTTCACCCTGGATTCCTTTGTATCCTCCTCCTACTTCGGCTCGCAGGCCGATTTCGGCCGCGCCTTGGCGCAGTATTCCACCTATTATGCATTTGGAGGAAAGGGCAAGGCCGGACATCAGTTCGTGTTTGCCCGCTCGACCAGTATTGGTCTGCAACAGCCCTTTGGAGGCACTAAGATTTTGCCTCCGGGCTCTTGCCCGTTGAATTCGGCGGGGGAACCGACCTGCACCGACATTACGACCATTCCCTTGCCCGAACAATTCTTTGCTGGGGGCGGAAACTCTCATCGCGGATTCGGGTTAAATCAGGCAGGACCTCGCGATCCCGGTTCTGGTTCTCCGGTCGGCGGTACGGCGCTGTTTGTCAACAACTTCGAACTGCGCCTTCCTCCTCTAACGCTGCCCTATCTTGGAGAGGGATTCGGACTCGCCATCTTCCACGATATGGGCAACGTCTTCACCGCGCCGCACGATATGCTGAAAGGATTGCTGCGCTGGCACCAGCCGTCTACCCAAGCGTGCCTGGCCAGTGGTACAACGACCTCCCAGGACTGTACCGCATTCAGCAACTCCGGGTATGATTACACTTCGCACGCCCTTGGAGTGGGCGTACGATATAAGACTCCGATCGGGCCCTTGCGCTTTGACTTCGGATACAATCTGAATCCGACCAAATATTTTCAGACATACACGAATAACAGTACCAATCCACCGACGATTGTGCTGGAGACGCAGCGCCTTCGTCATTTCAACGTATTTTTCAGCATAGGCCAGCCATTCTGATGGATAGAGTTCGCTTAAGCACGAAAACGACGGCGACATTGATCGCTCTCACGCTGTTGATGAGTGCGCTCATTCTCCCTGCCGCCTGCGCCGGAGAGGTGATCGACCGCATTATTGCCAAGGTCAACGGGCACATCATTCTGCAAAGCGATTGGGACGAAGCCCTCTGTTACGAAGCTCTGCTTAACGGCCGCGCGCTCAACCAGTTCACTGACGATGATCGGCGCGCCGTCCTCGACCGCCTGATTGACCAGGAATTGCTGGGCGAACAGATGAAGTCGGCTTTCTTCGAGCATGCGTCGGAGTCTGAAGCAGCGGCTCGAGTTGCCGACTCGCGGAAGCACTATCCAGAAGCGGCGACGGAACAGGGCTGGCAAGCGGTGCTGGCCAGGCTCGCACTGTCGGAAAAAGATCTGGTGGCGCATGTGCGGCAGCAGATCGATCTCATGCGCCTGGTGGACGCACGCCTGCGCCCCGCAGTGCAGATCGACTCGAAGACCATCGAAGCCTATTACCGCGATAAATTCGTACCTCAGTTGAAGCAACCCGTTGCAGGCGAGACCCCGTCGGCCGAGGTTGCGGCCAAGATCCGAGAGTTGCTCACCCAGGAGAAGGTCAACGAGCTGATGATTTCCTGGCTTCAGTCCTTGCGCTCGGAAAGTAAAGTCAGCGTCCCCGGCCCGGCCGGGTCCACCGGGGAGGGAGTACAGACGCGGTGACCGAGCTCCCCGCCAGACCTCGACGCTGGTGGAAATATCTGCTGATCGTCAGCGGGGTGGGCGTCCTCGCCCTGCTGGCCGCTCTCTGGTACGTCACCACCGATTCCTTTCAGAGGTACGTGCGCCGGCGCGTGGTCGCCGAAATCGAGCGCATTACCGGAGGGCGCGCCGAAGTTGGCACCTTCCACATTGTCCCGTTCCACATGCAGGTCGAAGTGCGCAACATTACCGTGCATGGCAAGGAATCGCCGTCCGACGTTCCCCTCGCCCACGCCGACAGCCTGGTCGCACAGGTCAAGGTCATCTCGTTTCTGCGCACCGAGTTCGGCTTCCACGCGCTCACTCTTGATCATCCGGTGCTGCACATTACCATTGGGCCGGACGGATCCACGAATGTTCCTGCCCCCCAGGTCGCGCAAAAACCTTCGGAGACTCTTCCCATCGAGCAACTGTTTGCCCTCTCCATTGATCACCTGATCTTGCGCAACGGTGAATTGTTGTGGGGCGATCAACAAATCCCCTTGGACTTTGCCGTTCGCGACGCCGGCCTGGCGATGGATTACTCGTTTCTGCGCGGGCGCTACGAGAGCCATCTCACGGTCGGCAAAGTCGATAGTGCCATCCAGGACTTCCGTCCGTTCGCCTGGAGCACCACCGTCGACTTCAGCCTGGGGACGACCTTCGCCGACGTCAAGTCGTTGAAGTGGAGTTCCGGCCGTTCGTCTCTGGAGGCGCGCGGACGCATCAGCGATTTCCGCAATCCCCGCCTCGACGCTGATTATGACGCGCACATCGATCTGGCGGAGGCAGCCGCGATCGCCCGCCGGCATGAGCTGCGCGACGGGACCGCCGAGTTCAAAGGCAGCGGCCATTGGCTGCTGAACGAGTTCTCGGCCTCTGGCGCTCTCACTCTGCGCGACGTCGGCTGGCAGGACAACCAGGTTGCGCTCAAGAAGGCCAGCGCGACTGTGGACTACTCGATCACCGATGAGCAGATCAAGCTGTCGAAGTTGCAGGGCAAGTTGCTGGGCGGGACTTTCTCCGGCGACGCCCAGGTCGATAACTGGCTGCACAGCATTCCGCCAACCCCGCCCGGCAAGGTGAAGAAGGGAACAGAAAACTTCGCTGTGATGACCGCGGCCCGGCCTGCGGCGAAAAATGGCAAGAAAGTGAAGCTGCCGGGAGTGCAAAGTGGTGCGGTGCACTTTCGTCTGCGAGATGTTTCCGCGGCGGAGGTCGCCTCGGCCCTGGATGTGCCCGCGCACCCGTTGGGCCGGTTTCATCCGACAGGATCGGCGACAGGCACCGTGGACGCGGCATGGAAGGGCTCGTATAAGGACGCCGAGGTCGGCTTTGCCCTCGACGTAGCCCCGCCGGCGCATCTGTCCGCGGGAGAACTCCCGGTGACCGCCCGTTTGCAAGGCAAGTATCGTGGCGGCAGCGACTCTCTCGAACTTACGCAGTTCAACGTGTCTACGCCCGCCTCGCGCATTCAGGCTTCCGGAATCCTGGCAGCTTCTTCGACGCTGCACGTTTCCATATCGACTGCCAATCTGGACGAATGGCGGCCGCTCGTGACCGCACTGGGTGGCCCCGCCAACCTGCCCTTCCGTGTGGACGGGTCTGCCACGTTTAACGGCGTAGCCAGCGGCACGTTTTCATCGCCCGCCCTCGCCGGAAACCTGGTTGCGGAGGACTTCGAATTTACCATGCCAGCAACTTCCCGCACCGCCCAGCAACCGGTGCATTGGGATTCCCTGGCGGCCAGTATTCAATTGTCCTCGCATGAACTTGCTTTCCGGGGAGGAACTTTGCGCCGCGGCGACACCAGCGCCGATTTCGAGGTCAGCGCCGTGCTGCAAAATGGCCAATTCACTGACAGCAGTCCTTATACGGCGCGCGTGAACCTGCACCATGTGGACGTCGCGTCAACCGCGGCCCTGGCCGGCTTCGACTATCCCGTTTCCGGGACGGCGGACGTATCTCTCCAGATCGCCGGAACGCGCGCCCATCCCCAGGCCCAGGGACACATTCACGCCGCGCATGCCTCGGCTTACGGCGAACCGATCGAGACTTTCGACGCCGACCTGCACATCGCCGGGAACGAGACGGCTCTCAACAATATTCAACTCACTCATGGCGATGCGGATGTTTCCGGTACTGCCGCTTACACGCCGGAGACCCGCGGTTTCCGGCTCGACCTGCGCGGGAAGAATTTCGACCTGTCGCGGATTCCCCAGATTCATCTGGATCCCTTACCCGTCGACGGCGTGGCTGACTTTACGCTGCAGGGCTCAGGCACGCTCGATGCTCCGGTGATCAGCGCCGCAGTTCACGTGAGCAACCTCACGTTCGACCGCGAGCTTTCCGGTGGCATGTATCTGGAAGCGACGACCAAAGACGGCGAACTGCGCCTCACGGGCCACTCCGACTTCCCCCATGGCAACCTGGCCATCGAGGGCAGCGTCGGAATGCACGGCGACTATCCCGCGAACATTACCGCGCGAACCGATCATCTCGATCTCGATCCACTGTGGCGCGCCTATCTGCCCGGCGAGTTGACGGGGCACTCTGCGGTCAGCGGTACGCTCACCATGCAGGGACCGTTGCGATATCCGCAAAAATGGACGATGCAGGGAACCGCGACCGACCTGGCTCTCGAGTTCGAATACGCCAAACTGCACAACCAGGGACCGGTCCGGTTCACCTACGCGGACGAGACAGCTCACATCGAACCGGCGCATCTGGTAGGTGAAGGGACCGACGTCGTCGGTCACGGTGACATTCATTGGGCAGGCGATCAGGAACTCGAGATCGCGGCGGACGGCCAAGTTGATCTCAAGATGCTGGGCGGCATGGTTCCGAATCTCACAGGGTCCGGTCTGGCTACGGTTCATATGACACTGGGAGGCACGATCAGTCAGCCGTTCCCGCAAGGCGGAATTCAGATTAAAGACGGAAGTGCCAACTATGCCGGCTTGCCCAGCGGCTTGAGCGAGATGAACGGCTCGCTGTCGTTCACCCGGGACCGCATTCATATCGACAAACTCACGGCCCGCACCGGCGGTGGCACTCTGGACCTGAAAGGCGACGCGACCAACTACAACGGCCAACTGAATTTCAATCTTACGGCCATCGGCAAGGAAGTACGGCTGCGCTATCCGCCGGGCGTGAGCTCAACCGCCACCGCTGAATTGCACTGGGTGGGCAACCGCTCGGCGTCGACGGTTTCCGGGGACATTCTCGTCACGAAGCTGGCGGTGACGCCCGGTTTTGACTTCGGCTCCTACTTCGAGCGCACTCGCCAGTCGGCTGCGCTGGCGCCGGCTAATTCGCCGCTGTACAACGTGAAGCTCGATGTGGCCGTGCGCACCGCGCCCGAACTGCAAATGAAGACCGCGGTGGCGCGGCTGTCGGGAGATGCCGACCTGCGCCTGCGCGGGTCAGTGGCCCGTCCCAGCGTACTCGGCCGGGCCGATATCCTGGAGGGGGATGCGACCTTCAACGGCATCAAATTCCGGCTGGAGCGCGGCGACATCACATTCGCGAATCCGGTCGCGATTGAACCCCAGGTCAACCTGCAGGCGACGACTCACGTGCGCAACTACGATCTCGACGTCACCGTGACCGGAACGCCCGATCGCCTGGCCGTGAACTATCGCTCGGAGCCGCCTCTGCCTAAGTCGGACATTATTGCGCTCCTGGCGCTGGGCCGCACCAGCGAGGAGTCGGAGCAACTGCAGCAGCAGTCGGGGCAGGGCGTGTTCACCGACGAGGCCACGAACCTGATCATCAGCCAGGCCATCAATTCGACCGTGAGCAGCCGCATGCAGAAACTTTTCGGAGTCAGCCGGATCAAGATCGATCCCCAGGGCCTGACCACGGAAACCAACCCTACCGCCCGGGGCCCGCAGGTCACCATCGAACAGCAGTTCGCCAATAATATTTCGCTCAGTTACAGTACCAACGTCTCGCAGAGTTCGGAACAAATTATTCAGGGTGAATACTACATCAATCGCAACATCTCGATCGTGGGTACGCGCGATCAAAATGGCGTGATCAGCTTCGATGTCCGCGTTCGACGGCGTCACAAGTAGAATCATTCTGACGGGACGCGCATTCCCGCTACGCCGCATGAGTTCCTCCACCGACCCTTCCATATTGACGGCCTTGCGCCAGCAGATGGTCGCTTCCCAATTGCGCGCCCGCGGCGTTCGCGACGAGCGTGTGCTCGCGGTCATGGCGCGAGTGCCGCGGCACGAGTTCGCGCCCGCACCCTGCCGCGATCAAGCGTATGAGGATCATCCTCTGCTTATCCGTGAAGGCCAGACGATCTCCCAGCCCTACATCGTTGCGCTTATGCTGGAAGCTTTGGCCCTGTCGCCGGCGGATCGAATCCTCGAGGTCGGCACCGGGTCGGGCTACGTGACGGCATTGCTTGCCGAACTGGCGGCGCAGGTGTTCTCGGTGGAGCGCCATGCCGTGCTCGCCGATTCGGCTCGAGACCTGCTTGCGCGCTTTGGCTACTCCAACGCGAAAGTGATTGTGGGCGACGGCACTCAAGGATTTGCGGAATCTGCGCCCTACGATGCCATCATCGTTTCGGCGGGCGCTCCCGAGGTGCCGGGCGCGCTGCTGGCGCAACTGGCCGAAGGTGGAAGAATGATCATCCCCGTCGGTTCGCCCGATTCTCAACAGCTGCAGTTGATCCACATGGAAAGCGGCCAGCCGCGGACCACGTTACGCGAACTCTGCCGCTTTGTTCCGTTGATTTCCGGCCCGCCGTAGACTACGAGGTCGGCTTTTCGCGTGGAGGCTCAATCGCGAGAAATTCTTCCGCGAAGCGCCGCGCATAACCCTCCAGCAATCCTGGAATCCGTTGCGGATCCGCCGATCGCAACACCAATCCCGCATGATGGTGCTTCTTGATCCGCAGATACACTTCGGGATCGTTGTACGCCGAAGTGTCCGGATTTTCCTGGCGCGCGAGGGAAAGAATCACGCCCGCATATTCTTCCCGCACCGGAAGCAATCGATAGCTGCCATCCCCGCCGGCGATTTCGATCCGCGCCCACTCGCGCCACAGATTGATTCCCGTGGCCGCCTCGACCATCTCGTTGATGTAAGCCCCGCCTACGCGCGCCGCGCATTCCAGAAAATAAAAGTGTCCGTCGGCGTGCGCCCGGATGAACTCCGCATGCGCGACTCCACGCACCAGTCCCAACGCAGCGATCAGGTCGCGGTTGATCTCCCGCAGCCCGCAATCGTCGGGGCTTCCCCGCGGCACCGTGAACGTCGTGAAAATTCCGCCTCCCTGGGCCACGTTCATTGGCGGCTTGCCGTATTTGCTCACGTTGGCGAAGACCACGTCATTCTCTGAAACCACGGAGTCCACGTGATACACGTCGCCGGGAAGAAATTTCTCCAGCAGGAACGAAGACTGCTGGTCGCCCAGTTGTTCGAGCAGGGGCCACAATTCCGCGGCGGCGTGAATTTTCTTGATTCCAATGGCCGACGCTTCCTGCCGTGGCTTGAGCACCCACGGACCGGGCACGTGCTCCAGGTAATAGCGAATGTCGTCATGATTAACGATCGGCACGAAATCCGGCACGCGCACGTCGCGGTCGAGCGCCCGCATGCGCATGGCCAGCTTGTCGCGGAAATAACGCATCGTGCTCAGGCCCATCCCGGGAACGCGCAGGTGTTCGCGCAGCGTGGCCGCCGTTTCCATGTCGTATTCATCGAGCGCGACAATGCGGTCGAGCTTGTGCGAACGCGCCAGATGCGTCACCGCCCCCACGATGTCGGTGAGAGCAATCTCGGCCGGAAGGTAGAAAGTATCGTCGAGGCTTTCGCGCGGCCAGTCGGCGTCGCGCAGTTTCTCTGCTGTCAGCAAGATCACGCGGCAGCCTTGCCGCTTGCACTCGCGCATGAACTCCTGCCCCTTCTCGTAGGTCGTGATGCACAGGAAAGTCAGCGGGCGGGCGTCAGGCATGGAGTTCTTCTCGCAGCAGGACTGCGAGGATACCACGCTACCCGCAGCTCGAGGATCAATTATTCCGATAGTCCTAAACAATCGGGGGAGGATCCGAGACCGCGGGAGAAAAAATTGGGCGGGGATTCCGGTCTTTGGTCTCTGATACACTCTGGGCACATGCCGGATGCCGTTCAACGCGGTAAGAACATCGCGCCCTGGGTCGGGCTTCTGTTCGCCATCGGTGCAGTAGGCTGCAACGCCGCATTTTTTGTGAATCCTCCCTTGCAGCGGACGCTTCCCTGGCTGAGCATGTTATTTGCCGTCCTCGCGTTGATCTTTCTTGCCACCGGACTGTGGCGGGCGTTCGGCCAGGCGCAGGTCTATCGCGGTAAAGTGCTGAGCGTCGTACTGTCCGTGATCGCGCTGCTTCCTGTCGGATTCACGGGGTTCGTCTTCGTCGCCGCCCGAAGGCTACCTAGCTCAACGGCCGCGCCACAGGTCGGCCAGAAGGTTCCGGACTTCACGCTTCCCGATACTTCGGACAAACTCGTATCGCTGGACCAGCTTCTCGCTGCGGTTCCGTCCCCGAATTCCTCCGCGTCTTCTCCCGAGGCCCATGCCCCCAAAGCGGTATTGCTGATTTTCTACCGCGGTTATTGGTGACCTTACTGCAACCTCGAGTTACGAGGCGTCGAAAAACGGCTTGCGGAGTTTCAGGCGGCCGGCGTACGCCCAGTCGCAATCAGCGTCGACGCGCCGGAGGTCTCGCGCGATCTCGCCCAGAAAGTGGGGTATACATTCCCCATTCTCTCCGACCCCGACGCCGCGGTGATTCGGCAGTATCATTTACTGCACCCCGGCGGCGCGCCGGATCAACACGACATCGCGCGGCCCGCCGAATTTCTGGTCGATTCGTCAAAGATCGTGCGCTGGACCAACTTCACCGAAGACATCCGTGTCCGAGCCCGCGCCGATGAGATGTTGGCCGCCGCCCAACAGTTGCGGTGAGTCCGGGTCGCTCCGCGCGGCAATTCAGAATCGGGCGTCGGATGCGTCCCGTCTTCCCATCTTCCCCAGGGTTGCGTTATAGTCTCAACCCGGCACACAACTCCGCCATCACAACGTGCTCGGCGGACAGGGAATGGGCATGCAGTCTCGTTCGGAAGGCAAGGCCCGCATTTACGGGGAGAACATTGAGAGTGACCTGGCGTCGCGCTTCCTGCGCGTAGTGGAGGTGGCCGCGATCGCTTCCGCACGCACCATGGGACAAGGCGAGCGCAAGCTTAGCGACCAGGTGGCCACCGAGGCGATGCGGCGAACCATGGACACCATCCCCATGCGCGGCACGATCGTGATCGGCGAGGGTGAGCGGGACGAGGCGCCCATGCTGTACATCGGCGAAAAAGTTGGCGCCGAGTTTCCTCACGGCATGGAGGTTCCCGAGGTCGATATCGCGGTCGATCCACTCGAAGGCACGAACCTGTGTGCCACGGGCGCGCCTGGATCGATCACCGTGCTCGCGGCTTCCGAGCGCGGAGGCCTGCTCAACGCTCCCGATTGCTACATGGAAAAGATCGTCGTCGGCCCCTCCTGCAAAGATGCCGTCGAACTGGATGCGCCCGTCGCCGATAATCTGAAGAATATTGCGAAGCGGTTACAGCGCGACGTGGAGGATCTGGTCGTGATTGTGCTCGACCGCCCGCGCCACGAAAAGCTGATTGCAGACATTCGCGCGGCCGGCGCGCGGATACGCCTGATCGGCGATGGCGACCTTTCCGCCGGAATCGCCGCCGCCGTCATCGGCACCGGCGTGCATGCGGTCATGGGCTCGGGCGGCGCGCCCGAAGGCGTGATCACGGCCGCCGCCATCCGCTGCCTCAACGGATACATGCTCGGCCGCCTGGTGGTGAAGCCCGATCAGGAAGAACGCCTGGCCGGCATGGGCATCAAAGACAAGAACCGCATCTACGAAGCGGAAGACCTGGCTCCGGGCAAGCAGCTCATCTTTGCGGCTACCGGCGTCACCGACGGAGCCCTGCTCAAGGGCGTCCGTTTCTTTGGCGAAGGTACGCGGACGTCTTCCGCGATCCTGACTTTGCGCACGGGCAAAGTGCGCTTCGTGGAAAGCATTCACCTGGAAAAGGGACCGGATGTGAAAGTAAGATTCTCATAACACAGTCGCGGACGAGTGGGGTGTCGATGGAAAGAAAGCAAAAACGGGCTCTAACTGAAGGGGAGATGGCTGTTCTCGTCATCATCCAGGAAGGATACGGACCGCAGCAGAACGGTGTCGATCGAGTGTACTTCTCGCCGGCGGATGATGCGGTGCTATTCGTCAAGTTGAAAAACGGCATGAATACATTGTTTGCCAACCTTTCAAACCTTGCGGCGCAGCGCGCCGATGGCACCATTGCGAGTGATGACGAATTGAAGACGAAGCACCTGCGACTCAAGTGATCCGGGCTGCCAGTTCCTCTCCTACTTCAGATAATACGAATCCTTCTTCAAGTCCTCCGGGACGTTGGGCATCGGCGGCCACTCCAGCGAATATCCCTTGAGCAGCGGAGTCGCATTCTCCGACCGCAGCGTGCCGTCATGCACCGTGAACTTGTGCGGATTGCCGGCCGAAGATCCTTCCCACAGGGACACGCCCGCGTACGCCCCGTCTTTGCGCAGGATGTAATACGTCATATCCATGAAGTGCAGCTTCGTCATGTCGCCGTTGTAATTGCGGACAATGCGCTTGAGCGCGTCCAGTCCGGCTTCCTGCGGAGACATGCCATGGCGCATGTTCTCGACGATGGTGTGAGCGCCTGCGACCTTGATGTTTTCTTCCCCGGCGCCGGTCGCTCCGGCTGAACCCACGTCCTGGTCGGTGTAGCAGCCGGCGCCGATGATGGGCGAATCGCCGCAACGGCCGGGAAGTTTGAACGCCAGTCCGCTGGTCGTTGTGATGCCCGACATTTCTCCTTTTTCATTCAGAACCGAGCAATGGATCGTGCCGGTCGGTGGAGACAACACGCGCCGCACGGCCGCCAGTTGAAACTCGGGCTCAATGCCGAGATCGGCGGCGCGCTGCTGCAATTGCCGAATCCGGTCCTGCCAAAGATCAGCCTTCGGCTTTGAGTCAAGCACTGGCGGATGCCAGTGCGGGTCGGCCATTCCCGGCCCCCACCAGTCGCGATCGGAATGAGTTTCCTTCCACAGCAGCCAGATCTTGCGCGAGCGCTCGGTTAGCAGGTTCTCCCGCGGAAATCCCATGGCCACGGCAAATCGTTCCGCGCCCTCGCCCACGAGCATGACGTGGCCGGTGTGCTCCATCACCGCCTTCGCAACCATGGACACATTCTTAATATTGCGCACGCCGCCCACCGACCCCGCGCGCCGCGTGGGCCCGTGCATGCAACAGGCATCGAGTTCGACCACGCCTTCTTCGTTGGGCAATCCACCCAGCCCGACCGAATCGTCGTTGGGATCGTCCTCCGGGCCCTTGACCACCCGGATGCCGGCATCAAGCGTATCGCCGCCGCCTTTGAGAAACGCGTAGGCCGCTTCCGCATAGGCGTACCCATTCTTCGCGCAGATGATGACCGGCCGCTTGGGGGAAGAGGCGGGGCTCGGCTGGCCGCTTTCGGCGAGCGCCTCGGGAATCGTAGCGCGCGCTCCTACTCCGGTTGCGACGGCTCCCAGCACAGACGTCTTCACAAAATCACGGCGCGAGAATGTCACGGATCCTCCCAGATCGCTGCCCCGTGCGACCATGAATTTGAATGCGAAGCGGGAAGCATATCACGGGCCGGAGCGAGGATTCACGCCAGAGCGCCTGGCGTTAGCTGAGCAGCGTGTAGAGATAACGTGCGTGGGGACGGCCGCCTTCGGCCGTCGGACGAGCCAAGCTCGACACTTCAATTCTCACCGACTGGCGAACCTTCGCAGCCGGCCGGGATACGCCGCGCCGGCCTTGCCCAGTTCGTCCGCGACCGTGGCCGAAATCGGCTGCACATTTTCCGAGCGGAAGCGCAGCAGCGCGGCAATGTTGCCCACCTTGTCGAACTCCGGATCATCCTTCACGTAAAACGTTTCGATGTCGCGGCGAATGACCCAGGGGAGAATGGCCTCACCTACGTCGACGATCTCCTGCGTCGCGCGGCCACAAACCGGACAGAAACTGACGAGATGGGCGTCGATGTGGCCGCATCCCGAACATTCGACGGCGTGCGCCTGCAGGTTTTCTCCGATCAGCAGAGTCTGCACTTCTCCTAATTCCAGCGAGCGCAATACGCGGCGCAGTCCAGTCACTCCACGTCCATTGCTGCGCGCCTGGCTCAGCGCCTGCCCGACCAGTTCGTGCCGGCGCTCACCTTGCCACTGTTCCTTGATCGCCTGCGCGTGGGTGCGGATTTCGTCGCGGGTCACATGGCCCAGATCCGCGTGGAAGCGGCCGATCAGCGCCTGACTCACATAGGAATGCAGCTGCGCTTCGAACAGCGCGCGGTGGGAGTCCGGGCAGGCCAGAATCCACTTCTCGAACACGCCCTTTTCCAGCAACTCCTTCAGCGACTCGGCCACATGCTTGAAATGCTGGCGAGTCTCATCTTCCACGCGGCGCTGGGCATGACCTCCGTCATAGCCGGCATATCCATCGCTCCGGCCCTTGCGGGACAGCGGTTGGAACAAGTCTTCGCGCTCGGTCAGCTCGCCGAGACGAAGATCGAAAATGCGCGCCCGGTGGCGGTCGACCAGCACCACACCCAGCAGCGGGGTTGCTCCCAGCAGGTGCGCGATCGGTTTGAGATGGAAATGCTGATCGATGAAAAGTTGAGTTCCCGGCAGGCTCGCGGGCAAATCATACTCACGCCAAATGTTCTGGGCGGCGCAGGCAAACACGGCCTTACCGTGGGTCCCGTTGGTTCGCAACTCGCCCGAGAGCCGCAGAATGCGGTCGATGTCGGCGCGGGCGCAATCCTTCTTGCCCTTATTTTCCAGGCTGCGCAGGGCTTCGCGCGCCAGGTCCTTGACCAGAATTACGTCTTCTTTGTGGGCCTTGTTGCGCGGTGTGGAGGGCTGAAAATAAAAACTGACGGCGCAAGATTTTTCGTCCTGAAATTCGGCTAACTCTCGGATTTGTTCGCGAGTAATGGTCATGAATGACCTCCCAATAAATTGAGATCGGATCTAAGCGGTGCCCGTGGGAGCGAAGCGGCCATGAAACTGTTTGGCCAGCCCGGGCGCCTTGCGCAAGTGGTCGCGCGCGGCGGAAACGAAGGCGAGTACCCGCTCGGCGGGCTGGCCGGTAATCGCCCCAATTTCATCCACGCTGAAGCCTTCGATGGCATGCAGGATGAAGGCCTCGCGTGGTCCCGACCCGAGGTCGCGAAGTGCGGACGCGATCAGCCGCAGGAGTTCGTCCGAAGCCATGATCTGCTCCGGCGTGGCCACGCGCGCGTCGGCGATGACGGTCGCACCCGTGATGGATTCGTCCGGCTGGTGGAATTGCAGCCCCGGTTCGTCGCTGCCTTTCACGTTGCGCTGGCGCGCGGAATCCTCCAATGGCATGGCGTTGCCATTGCTCTCGTCGGTCCGCGAGAGTTCGTCCAAAGCGCGCAGCGCCAGGCGGTACAGCCAGGGCTCAAGCGCCAGGCGCTCTGGCTTCTCCTGCCCGTTTCCCAGCGCGGCGGCGATGGTTTCGTCAATCACCTCTTCCTTCGAGAGGCTGTCCGCGGCGATCAAGTCCTGCGCCTCGCGGAAGTAAATTTCCCGCTCGACAAAACGCTCGAGCCGCGACAGATTGACGTTCACATAGGAACGGATGTCGTCCGCGGAAATGGTGGGCGCGAAGACCGCGGCGAGCGTCTGCTCGAACGGGACCTCGTGCACGATCGTGCCCGGCCGGGCGCTGTCCCCACGCTTTCCACGCTGCCACTTGTGCGATGCCCGCAAGATATCCTTGTGCTTGTTGACCTGCTGCAGCAAGTCCTCAAACGCACCCTTCACCGCGGCCGCGGCCGTTGGCGCCGAGGCCTGCACCGCCATTTGGCCCGAGGGCAGGCGCAGGTTCAGCGAAACGCTGGTGCCTTCGCGCGGCGAAATTTCCTCCACCACTCCCTTGAGGTGGATGAGTTCAGGACGGAAAACCTGCAGACGCTTCTGCAGTTTTTCGATGTGGTGTTGGATGTCTTTTTCGACGGCGGGAATTTTATGAAGACGGTAACTGACGTGAACGTTCATAGCGGCTCGGCCTTGCTTACGTAGTGCGCAACCAAGTGCTCTCTAAGCCGAATTGTACACCCGGTGGAAAAAAGGCAAGCGGAGAATTCAACGGCTCAAGAATTAAGATGATCGGCTTCGGGAATGGTTGCGCCTAAGAAACTTTTAAGCCAA
>Ga0210399_10000193_pt1 | contig 49126 bp, 48 predicted proteins | sample IncBWC14MmetaG_FD_150865 | JGI IMG/M metagenome (GOLD analysis project Ga0210399, IMG submission 150865) | Forest soil microbial communities from Barre Woods Harvard Forest LTER site, Petersham, Massachusetts, United States - Inc-BW-C-14-M | ecosystem: Environmental > Terrestrial > Soil >... | reverse complement strand
GGAGCAAACCCCAGGCCTCGCAGTAGGCGGCGATTGAAGGTAACGGTCCCGATCGGCCGGTCGGGACCGTTCCTCCGGCGAGTTTTCAGTCGCACCCGCGCTCCCCGACGGCGCGAAAAATTTTGATGCAGATCAACGCGCGCGCCTCGAGGCTTGCGTCAATGCCGCGAAAATATCGGGGAGAGGTCGATGACGACGATTTCCGGCAAGGTCGATCCGGTGGTGCGCCGCATTGGCGCGAGCGACATCGCCGAAGCGCTGGTGAAGGGCTTGCGCGATTTTCAGGCGGCGCCGCTTTACGGCCTCGCGTTTGGCGGGTTTTACGCCGCAGGCGGCATGGTGATCCTGCTCTGCCTGACGGCATTCGGAATGATCTATTTCGCCTATCCGCTCGCCGCCGGCTTTGCATTGATCGGCCCGTTCGTCGCAATCGGGCTCTACGAGGTCAGCCGGCGGCTGGAAGCCAAACAGCCGCTCTCGGTCCGCGCCATCTGGTCGACAGTGACCTCGCGCAGCGAGATCGGCTGGATGGCGTTCGTCACCTTGTTCATCTTCGTGATCTGGATGTACCAGGTGCGTCTTTTGATTGCGCTGCTGATCGGACTCAACGCCTCTTTTTCCAGCCTGCGCGAATTCCTCACCGTCGTATTGACCACCAATGAGGGGCTGGTGTTCCTCGCGATCGGCAACATCGTCGGCGCCGCGCTGTCGCTGATCCTGTTTTCGCTTACCGTGGTGTCGTTCCCGCTGCTGCTCGACCGCGATGTCGATTTCGTCACCGCGATGGTCACAAGCGTACGTTCGGTGGTGACGAGCCCGTTGCCGATGATCGGATGGGCCGCCGTGATCGTGCTCCTCCTGATCGTCTCGTCGCTGCCGTACTTCCTCGGGCTTGTGGTCACGCTGCCGGTGCTCGGTCACGCGACCTGGCACCTTTATCGCCGCATCGTCGCTCCGGTGGCCTCGGCGTAACGTCGTTTTCGGTGATGGGCACCTCTCACGGCGTCTTGATTCCCATTTTCCTCAACGCCGCCAGCATTTTTTGCGGCGGCGCCATCTTGACGGTGAGCGGCTGTCCGGTTTCGAGCAGGCTTTTCAGGCTCGACAGTATAGCGGGCCAGCCCTGGCGGCCGCCGGAGAGGATATCGTCATCGAGGGCGCGGTCGTGCGATTCGGTCATGGTGAGGCGGACCGCCTCGCCGGCCTGTTCGATTTCGTAAGTGACCAGCGTCGGACCGAGCTTTTCGACCAGCTCCGGCCAGTTGACGTTGAATGTCACCGTGAGCCTGCGCGGCGCGACGCATTCGACCACTTCGCCGTTGATATGCAGCGCGCCGTCCGGCGTGCGCACGATATAGGCGCCGCCAACCCGCAAGTCGACCTCGACCGAATTGCCGAAAAAATATTTTCGGCTGAATTCGCTTCTCGTCAGCGCCTCCCACACCTTCTCCGGCGTGGAAGCGATGTAGATGGTGTAGACCGTCATTGGCTTGAAATCGTCGATATTCATCGTCGTGCTCAATTTTCGAATTTGAGGGCAGCGTAGGGGATTTCGAGCGGCTGCCCGGTCTCGAGCAGGCTCTTCAGGCTCGACAGGATGGCGGGCCATCCCTTCGAGATTCCCGAATAGAACTTGCTGTCGTCCGCAAAACCTTCATGCGTCAGTGTCAGCTTGACGAGCTTGCCATAGGGTTCGAGCACGAAGGTCGCCAGCGCCGGGAATTCGTTTTTGTATTTGTGCGACAGGTTCACGAAAGTATAGGCGAGCCGTCGTGGCGGGTCGACCTCGACGACCTTGCCGGCGTCGGAAACGGTGCCGTCGCTGCGCACCATTTCGAACGACGACCCCACCTTCCAGTCCGATCTCAGACGCGCGCCGAACCAGTAGCGTTCGGTGAAATCGCCATCGGTGAGCGCATGCCAGAGCTTTTCCGGCGTGGTCTCGATATAGGTGACGTAGACGAATTCCGGCTTGAGCATCGGCTTGCTCCCTATGCTGCGTCGGACTTGATCTCGGCAGGTAGCGGGTGACCGGTCTCCAGAAAGCTCTTCAAACTCGCAAGTACCATCGGCCAGCCCTCGGAAATGCCACGCAACGTCTTGCCGCGTTCGTCGAGATTGTCATGGGTTACGGTCAATTTGACGACCTTGCCGCGCGGCTCGATGTCGAAGGTCACCCGCGAGGTGCGCTCCAGCTTCAATTCTTCCGCGCAGGCCTCCCAGGTGTAGGCGAGCTTCTTCGGCGCGTCCGATATCAGCACCTTGCCCATGGGCGACGGCCTGCTCGGGTGAGTGAAGCGGTAGGGCGATCCGACCTTCCAGTCGGAGGCGATGCGGTGGCCGAACCAGTAGCGCTCGGTGAAGTCGCCGTCGGTCAGCGCATGCCATAGTTTTTCCGGCGTGGTCTCGATGTAGGTGACGTAGACGAATTCCGGCTTACTCATCGCGCTTCTCCAGTTGTCGTTTCAATTCGCTGAGCGCGGTGAGCTTGCCGCGCTCGAATTTTTTGATCCAACGCTCGCCAATCTGATGGATCGGAACCGGGTTGAGGTAGTGCAGCTTCTCGCGGCCGTGCCTGAACGTCGTGACCAGGTTGGCGGTCTCGAGAATCGCAAGGTGCTTGGTCACGGCCTGCCGCGTCATGGCGAGGCCTTCGCAGAGTTCGTTCAATGTCTGTCCATTCCTGGCGTGAAGCCGGTCGAGCAGGGATCGTCTCGATGCATCGGCCAGCGCCTTGAACACGTCGTCCATGGGTAGTGCCGCCGATTTGAAGTCCCTGCAGTGCAGCCGGCAATTCGAACCAGGGACTTCAAATCGAAAGCGGCACTAGAAATTTTTAGTTTCTAGTGCCCGTTCCTTCCCGAAGTTCGCTTAGGTGGGTGCTGAGGCGGATCGCGAACTTCGGGAAGCGGGCACTAGAAGGATATGCAACCAAATGGTTGCCTGTCAAGGGGGTGTTTTGGCGGCTGTAAATGGCTGTGGTAGTGGAGGGAGCAGCCAACGAAGATTGGTTTCAAAATCCTGGGTGGAAAAATGAAGCGTTACGTGAAGCCGGCAATACTTCTCTCGGCACTTTTCGTGCTCCCTGGCGGCGCCTCCGCGCAGAGTCAAAAAATCGGGGCCCCGCCCGAAGCCTCCAATATGCAACTGATCGGATATAACGACCTGCAGGCGCGCAGCGCCTATCAGCCGACCATTCATCATCAGGGCGACCGCTTCATCGCCTATATCGGCCATCACGGCGGCACCGAGGAAACTCCAAACCCGGTCAATCCGATCACCGGAAAAGCCGAGCCGAGCGGCACCTCGATCGTCGACGTGACCGATCCCGCACATCCGAAGTACCTGCACCATATTCCCGGACAGGTGGGAAAATACGAAGGCGGCGGCGCGCAAATGGTGCGCGTCTGCGACGGCAAGCAGTTGCCGAAGGGCGATCCCAACGCGGTCTACATGCTGCGTGCGGTGGGCAGTTCTGGACATGAAATATGGAATGTCGCCGATCCTTCCAATCCCATCCTTGTTGCCCATATTGGCGAGGGCCTGAAGGACACCCACAAGAACTGGTGGGAATGCGACACAGGCATTGCCTATCTCGTCACAGGCTTGCCCGACTGGCGCACTCGACGGATGACCATGATTTACGATCTCAGCGATCCCGCCCACCCGGTCAAGATCAGGGATTTCGGGCTTCCCGGTCAGGAGCCAGGCTCAACCGGCCCGGTGCCGACCGAAGTGCACGGGCCGATCTCGACTGGCCCCGAAGGCAACCGCGTCTATTTCGGCTACGGCACCGACAAGGGCGGCTTTTTGCAGATCGTCGATCGCGAAAAACTGCTCAACGGCCCGAAGGAGCCGACGCCGGAAAATCTGCGCTATCCGGAAATCTCGCGCCTGGCGATGTCGGCGTTCAACGGCGCCCACACCACCTTTCCGATGCTGAAGATGCCGGTTGCCGAATTCGCCCATGACAAGGAACCGAACCGCGACATCGTCATGATCGTGGATGAGGAGATCGTGAACGAATGTGCCGAGCCGCGGCAGATGGTCTGGTTCGCCGACGTCACCGTGGAAAACCGGCCGATGATGATCTCGAGCTATACGGCGAAGGAATCCAGCGGCTCGTTCTGCGAGCGGGGAGGGCGGTTCGGCGCGCATTCCTCCAACGAAAGCATGGCGCCGGTCTTCTACAAGAAGATGGCGTTCATTTCCTACTTCAATGCCGGCGTGCGCGCGATCGACGTCCGCGATCCCTATCACCCGGTCGAAGTCGGCTACTTCATCCCGGCGATCACGGCGGCAACCGACAAGCGCTGTGTCAAGATCGAGGGCAAGGACCGCTGCAAGGTCGCGATCCAGACCAACAACGTCGAAACCGACGAACGCGGTTATATCTACATCGTCGACCGCGCCAATACCGGCCTTCACATTCTGGAATTGACCGGAGAGGCGCGAAAGATTGCGGGATTGCCGTGAGGGAATGCTCACGCGCACCTCTCGATTTTGCGTCATTCCGGGGCGCGCGAAAGCGCGAACCCGGAATCCATCGCGCCGCGGAATATTGGAGAAATGGATTCCGGGCCTGCGCCTAGCGGCGCATCCCGGAATGACGGTACAAATTAGCAGTTGGCAGAGAGAACCCTGCCACGCTTCAGTTAGCGAGGCCCATCGATGTCCATAGAACTCTATCTCGCTTTCGTCGCCGCCTGCATCGCGCTGGCGCTTCTGCCCGGACCGATCGTCACACTTGTCATCGCCAATGGCCTGCGCCACGGCACGCGCGCCGCGCTGACCAATATCGCAGGTGTCCAGGCGGCGCTGACGATCGTGATCGGAATCGTTGCGATCGGGTTGACCTCGCTGATGGCGACCATGGGCTACTGGTTCGACTGGGTGCGTTTTGCGGGAGCTGCCTATCTCGTCTGGCTCGGCATCAAGCTGATCCGCGAGCCCGTCAAGGGCCTCGAGGCGGAGGCGCCCCCACCGCCGCGCGGCGGCTTTTTCCTGCAAGGCTTTCTGGTGGCGCTCAGTAACCCGAAACTGCTGGTATTTTTCGGCGCATTCATTCCGCAATTTGTGGACCTGGAGCGCGATCACCTGTCGCAGGTCGCCCTGCTCGGCGTCACGTTCATGGTTATCGCGGGGCTGACGGATGCGGCCTACGCGCTGCTTGCGGGACGGGTGCGGCGCTTCTTCTCGGGCCGGCGCACGCGCAACCTGTCGCGCGTCTCCGGCAGCTTCATGATCGGCGGCGGCATCTGGCTCGCGCTGACGCGGGCACGGTAATCGAGCTCAAAGATCGGACATTACTGACGCGGCATCTTCAGGTCGGCTTCCTCTCCCCTTGCGGGAGAGGGTTGGGGTGAGGGGTTTCGGTCTATCGATAAGCTTGACCCCTCACCCGGATCGCATCTGGCGATGCGATCCGACCTCTCCCGCAAGGGGAGAAGTGAGGCCGGGTGTGAGGCGCTCTTCGTCTCCAATCAGCCAGAGCCTAAACAAGTGCTGCCTGCGCGCGCAATTGCGCTTCGACGTCGGCCAAAATATTCGCCAGCCGATCGGCCCATTCGCGCTGGCCGGCCTCCTCAGTGATCAGATCCTGACGAATCTCGATGCCGCAGTTCAAGAGGCCGCGCGCCTCGCCGTGAACCGGAATGGTGTAATCGGTCTCCTCGCTCACCGCATAGGGCTCGTTGTCGCCGACCACGAGATCGGTTTGCGCGCGAAAACTCTTCAAGAGCAGCGACGGCAGGCCGCTGTCGCGCCGGTAGAGCGTGCCGACATGCCAGGGTCGCGCGATGTTGGCATAGACCGGCGTAAAACTATGCAGCGCGACCAGCACGGTCGGGATGCCATCGCGCAGCCGGCGATCGATCACCTCACCGATGCAGCGATGATAGGGATCGAACACCTGGCGCCGCCTGGCTTCGGCCGCTTCGCGGCTCAGCGCCTCGTTGCCGGGAATGATGGTACTTTCGCTGATGCGCGGGATCGACGTCGGTGCCTGTGGCGGGCGGTTGCAGTCGATCACGAGCCGCGAGTAGCGCTGCGCGACCAGATGCGCGCCCAGATGCCTGGAAAGCGCGTCGGCGACGCCGGCAATGCCGATGTCCCAGGCGATGTGGCGTTCAAGCTCGCTCTCGGCAAGCCCGAGATCGCCTAGCACGCGCGGTATTGCGCGGCCGTAGTGATCCGAAATCAGAAGGAACGGCGAGCGGCCAGAGGCATTCTCTTCGAGGACGGGCGCGGGATCATCCGCGGTCATAAGCAATGAAGTGTCGCCGGATCGGTCCAAATCCATGTTTCGTTGCCCGTTTCGCCTCATCAGGCGGCATGCCGGATTAGAAATATGAAGGAATCACTGTAGATTAGGCTGTACCAGGCCATATTTGATTGCGATTGACGATGCCGCTTCTGACGATCCACCACAAGACCGAATATCGCTATGTGCGCCCCGTCGCGTTTGGCGAACATCGCATCATGCTGCGCCCGCGCGACGGCCACGATCTGCGCGTCTTGTCCGGCGACCTTCAGATCGAGCCGCAGCCGATGCGGTTGCGCTGGATCCACGACGTGTTCGGCAACAGCGTGGCGATCGCGACCTTCGACGAGCGTGCCGACACGCTCACCTTCACCTCGAGGGCAACCATCGAGCACAAGCCGGCCGATGAATTCGCGCTCACCGCCGACGATCCCGCCTATTTCTATCCATTCCTGTACGACGCCGAGGAGTTTCCCGATCTCGTCCAGTTCATCACGCCGCAATATGCCGATCCTGGCGGCGAACTGTCGGCATGGGCGCGCCATTTCCTCGACGCGGAAGCGCCGACGCCGACGTTCAGGATTCTTTCCGGCATGACCCACGGCATTCGCGATGCGTTTTCCTACCGCAAGCGGCACGAGCAGGGCACCCAGCATCCGCTCGACACGCTGCAGACGCGCTGTGGCACCTGCCGCGACTTTGCGCTGCTGATGATCGAGGCGTTGCGGCGGCTCGGCATCGCCGCGCGCTTCGTCTCCGGCTATCTGTTCGTGCCCTGCGATCGCGCCCATCGTTATGCCGGCGGCGGCTCGACGCATGCCTGGGTTCAGGTCTACCTGCCGAGCGCGGGCTGGATCGAGTTCGATCCGACCAACGGCATCGTCGGCACCCGCGACCTCATTCGCGTCGCGGTCGCGCGCGATCCGCGCCAGGCGATCCCGCTGCACGGCACCTATCTCGGTTGCCGCGATGCCTTTGTCGCGATGGAAGTTGCCATCAACGTCGTCGCCGAAGCCGAAGCGGTGGAGGCCTGATCATGCAGATCAAGGTCGGCTTCGAGATCGCATACGCGGCCACGCAGCCGACGCCGATGGTATTCATGCTCTCCATCCACCCTTCGCGCCGCCACGACATCATCGGCGCCGAGACCATCGTCACCGCGCCCGACGTGCCGCTCGGCTACTACCACGACAGTTTCGGCAATATCTGCGGGCGGCTCGTGGCGCCTGCGCCCGGCATCACGCTGCGCGGCGATGCGCTGGTGCGCGATTCCGGTTTGCCCGACGTCGTGGCGCCGGAGGCCGAGCAGCTTCCGATCGACCGGCTTCCCGACGAGGCGCTGCTTTATTTGATGGCGAGCCGCTATTGCGAGACCGACAAGCTCACCGACATGGCCTGGTCGCTGTTCGGCAATACCAGACCCGGCTGGCAACGGGTGATGGCGATCTGCGAATATGTCCACGATCGCGTCAGCTTCGGCTACCAGCACGCGCATCACATGAAGTCGGCGCTCGATGTCCATGAGCAGCGCGCCGGCGTCTGCCGCGATTTTGCCCATCTGGCGCTGACCTTCTGCCGTTGCATGGGCATTCCGGCGCGCTACTGCACCGGCTACATGGGCGACATCGGCATTCCGCCGGATCCGGAGCCGATGGATTTTTCCGGCTGGTTCGAGGCCTGGCTCTCGGGCCGATGGTACACCTTCGATGCCCGCCATGTCGTGCCGCGTATCGGCCGCATCCTGATGGCGACGGGGCGCGACGCCGCCGACGTCGCGCTGACCACGAGTTTTGGTCGCATGAACCTCAGCAAATTCGTCGTCGTCAGCGAGGAAGCGAAGGGAAGTTGACTTGAGTTTCCGTCGTCATTCCGGGATGGTGCGTTAGCACCAGACCCGGAATCTCGAAGTTGTCTTGCGATTCATCACCTCCAGATTCCGGGTTCGCACCTGACGGTGCGCCCCGGAATGACGCGAAACCATGACCTGCGATCTGCTCTTTGTCTACGGCACTTTGATGCGCGGCTTCGACCATCCGATGGCGCAGCTTCTGTCGCGAGCTGCCGACTTCATCGGCGAGGCGCGCTGCGGTGGCCGGCTCTATCTCGTCAAGCACTATCCGGGGCTGGTGCCCTCCGATGACGCCGACGATATCGTGTTCGGCGAATTGTTTCGGCTGCGCGAGGCGGCCGCATGCTTGCGCGAGTTCGATATGTACGAGGCCTGCGGCGAAGGTTTTAAGGAACCGACCGAATACGTCAGGCAAATGCTCACGGTGACGCTCGACACTGGAGAGGCGCGCAAGGCCTGGACCTATGTCTACAACTGGCCGGTCGACCGCCTGCCGCACATCGCCTCGGGGAAGTTTTTGGAGGGATGACCATCGTGTCCCGGGCGCGCCACGGCATGAAGTGCCGCTGCGCAGAACCGGGACCCACGATGCGTCGTCAGGGGCACGTGGGACGAGTTACGCGCGCTTTTTCGGCTTGACCTTCTGCTGCATATAGGAGCGCAACACCGCGTTCATCCGGCGCTGGTAGCCGTCGCCCTGGCTCTTGAAGAAATCGAGCACGTCCTCATCGATGCGAATGGAAATCGCTTTCTTTTTTGAAGGCATAACCAGAACCGCATCCGACCAGTCGATATCGACGGGTACCGCGTCAGGATCGCTTGCGACGGCCCTGGCGATATCTTCGTCGGTCAGAGCATCGACCCGTGTCCAGTCAGTCTTGCCCTTTCGATGGTCGCCCCATTTTCGCGTTATGATATGCGTTTTCTTCATTTTTCCTTGCGCGTCGCGCTGAAATGATCCGGATGATGTCCGCCCGTCGTGCAAATACGACGGCAATCAGTCTACCATCCAAAGAGCCAATCGCGATCCAGCGCTCCTCTTGGTTACGATCGGAACGACGAAGAAGGACAGGCGCGTAGAAAATCCTGACGACGTCTTCGAAATCGAAGCCGTGCTTGGCAAGATTATTTTTACTTTTTTGTTCGTCCCATTCGAACCCTCTGAGGGCCCGTCCAACTTTTATCTCGTCCACCATGGTTCGCGTTCCGCCAGGAGAGGCTTTTCAGCAAACGACCTTTTTCCCGGGGTGAAACGGTGGGGCGTTGTGTATATACGATTGTATTTCAAGTTGTCAAGGTACTGGCTCGCTCGCCTGTGAATAGCGGCGAGAAGGCCGATAATACCGGGTCATTTCGGCCCGCCACCCTATATCCATGATCGGTTGGCAGGTTTCCCGACTCACCCCAAAATCCGAGACGAATCGCGATTTCAGAGAAATGCGCTTTACGCCCCAATTCCTCGACGAGCTGCGCGCCCGCCTTCCGGTCTCGGAAGTGGTGAGCAAGCGCGTGAAGCTGAAGAAGGCAGGGCGCGAGTGGAAGGGGCTGTCGCCGTTCCAGCAGGAAAAGACCCCTTCGTTCACCGTCAACGACCAGAAGGGATTTTACCACGACTTCTCGTCCGGCAAGCACGGCGACATCATCTCCTTTCTGATGGAGACCGAAGGCGTCGGCTTCGCCGAAGCGGTCGAACGGCTTGCGGCGATGGCGGGGCTGCCGCTGCCGGTGGCAACGCCCGATGCCGAACGGTTCGAGCAGCGCCGCAAGACGCTGCATGACGTGATGGAGTACGCGGCGAAATTCTTCGCCGACACGCTGGCTTCTCGCAACGGCGCCAGGGCGCGCGGCTATCTTGCCGACCGCGCGATTTCGCCCTCAACCCAATTGCAATTCCGCCTCGGCTACGCGCCGGGCGAACGCTTCGCACTGAAGGAACATCTCGGCTCGCAGGGCATTTCGGTCGAGGACATTGTGGAAGCCGGCCTCCTGATCGCGGGCGACGACATTCCCGTGCCCTATGATCGCTTTCGCGATCGGGTGATGTTTCCGATTTCCGACGCGCGCGGGCGCATCGTTGCGTTCGGCGGCCGCGCGCTGGAGAAAGACGTCGCGGCGAAATATCTCAATTCGCCGGAAACGACGCTGTTTCACAAGGGCGACAATCTTTACAACCTCGCCCCTGCGCGTCTTGCCGCCCATAACGGTGCGCCCATCATCGTCGTCGAAGGCTATATCGACGTCATCGCCATGGTGGCTGCGGGCTTTGCGGCCACCGTCGCGCCGCTCGGAACTGCACTTACCGAAAATCAGCTCGCTTTGCTCTGGAGGATGGCGGACGAGCCGATCCTGTGTTTCGACGGCGACAAGGCCGGACAGAAGGCGGCGTGGCGTGCCGCCGATCTGGCGCTGCCGCATCTTGCGCCCGGCAAGAGCCTGCGCTTTGCGCTGCTCCCCGAAGGCCAGGACCCCGACGACCTCGCGCGCTCCGGTGGGCGCGGTGCGATCGAGGAGGTGATCGGTGCCGCGCGCGGGCTTGCCGAGGTGATCTGGTCGCGCGAAGTCGAGGGCGGCAGCTTTGCCACTCCCGAGCGGCGCGCGGCGCTGGAGAAGCGGATCGGCGAAATCACAGGCAGTATCCGCGACGAAGTGGTGCGGCGCTATTATCGCCAGGATTTTGCCGAGCGGCTGCAGCGCATCTTTGCGCCCGAAGTGGCGCGCAGCTACGCATCCGGCGGATATCGCAACGCCGCCGCCGGCAATCACGCAGGCGAATCACTTCGCCGCTTGGGCGCGCGCGGGCCCGCAGGCCGGTTTGCTCCCTTCCCGGGCAGAGGTTCAGCGGCGCCAGCGCTCCCCCGCGGTCCCTACCAACCGGCGAGTTCCCAGCTTGCGGCGAGTCCGCTTCTGCGCGGCCAGCGCAGCGCCATGTCACGCCGGGAGGCCTTGATCCTGCAAAGCCTGATCAACCATCCCTGGCTCCTGCACGAGCACCTGGAAGAGGTGGCCGCCCTCGAGCTCGCCCATCCCGACGCGCACAAATTGCGCGCCGGCATCATCGCGGCCTTCGCCAACGATCATCACCACAGCCTCGAGCCTTCGGAACAAAGCGCGAAGATGCGGGCGGACCTTGCGCGCGCCGGTTTTTCGCAGGTTCTTCAAAGGGTTGATGGTGCAATCACGACTTCGGCGGTGTGGGGGGTGCGCAGCGAAGCGGCGCGGGACGATGTTCTTTCCACCTGGCGCCAGCTCGTCTCCTTGCATCGTCAGTGGCACTCCTTACTTAGGGAGCTGAAAGATGCCGAGCTGGCCTTGGGCGAAGAGGGAAGCGAGGCCAATCTGGCATGGTTGCGGGACGTCAAGGCCCGGCTGTCCGAAATGGATGGCACCGAGGCCATCATCGAGGGATTCGGCGAATCTTCCGGCCGGTTCCAGCGCAGCCTGTGACTAGCGCCGCCGATTTGAAGTTCCTGCACCGTTGCAGCGAGTTCGATCAGGAACTTCAAATCGAAAAGCGGCTCTAGAATCATATATTTGCTAGTGCCCTTAACGTTCCGAAGTTCGTTTGGAGGGTGCTGCGAAGGGAGACGAACTTCGAAACGAGAGCACTAGGTAAAAAAAATTATGCGGACGGCGGCTGCCGGGGCCGCAAAAAGACTCGCCAAACCCATGGTTTGGCTGCAGAAACAGGGTTAATCGAGGCTTAATGGCTTTGGTGCATCGTCAAGGGCGCGTGGCCGCCGGCTCGTGATCAGAAGGATGTCAGGAATAATCCGGCGCAGCCTCTGTTTGCACAGCCGGCAGCGCCGTTTCCGTCCGACATGCATCTAGCCTGAGAGCGATATCCGACGGAAGAAATCTGGGGTGGCGAAACTTTGCGCCGCCCTTTCGCGTCATGAGCGACGGGGTGACTTGGAAGTTTCACGGGTGCCGTAACGCACCCTGTCAGACGGGTGCCGTGAGCATCCTTTGAATGTGCGTTTGGGAGCTATGAATGGCCAGCAAGGCAAAGACGCTGCAGGTTAAGGAAAAGGAAAAGGACGACAAGGCAGCGGACGCTCCTGAGAAGGATACAGCCGAAGCGCCGTCGCCCTTGCTCGATCTGTCGGATGCCGCCGTCAAGAAGATGATCAAGCAGGCCAAGAAGCGCGGCTTCGTGACCTTCGATCAACTCAACGAAGTCCTGCCCTCAGACACCACCTCGCCGGAGCAGATCGAGGACATCATGTCGATGCTCTCCGACATGGGCATCAACGTCACCGAGGCCGACGAGGCCGACAGCGAGGAAGAGAAGCAGGAAGAGGCCGACGACGACACCGACAACGAGCTTGTCGAGGTCACCGCCAAGGCCGTCACTGAAGTCAAGAAGTCCGAGCCGGGCGAGCGCACCGACGATCCCGTGCGCATGTATCTGCGCGAGATGGGCACGGTGGAATTGCTGTCGCGCGAAGGCGAAATCGCGATCGCCAAGCGCATCGAGGCGGGCCGCGAGGCGATGATCGCAGGCCTGTGCGAAAGCCCCTTGACCTTCCAGGCCATCATCATCTGGCGCGACGAACTCAACGAAGGAAAGATCTTCCTTCGCGACATCATCGATCTCGAAGCAACCTATGCCGGCCCGGACGCCAAGAACAACATGAACCCGGGCATCCTCAGTGCTGCTGCCGCTGCTGACGGCACGCCGGCCGAGGCCAGCGGCGAGGGCGTGCCGGCCGCCGCCGCTCCGCCCGCGGCGCCGCCGTCGCCGACCCCGTTCCGCGACCCGGAAGCCGATGGCGAGGAGAAGGACCCGGCCGAAGCCGCCGCCGAAGCCGACATGGACGACGACGAGTTCGAAAACCAGATGTCGCTCGCGGCGATCGAGGCCGAGCTGAAGCCGAAGGTGGTCGAAACCTTCGACAAGATCGCCGACAACTACAAGAAGCTGCGGCGCCTGCAGGAGCAGGACATCTCCAACCAGCTTCAGAACGAGACTCTGTCGCCGGCGCAGGAGCGCAAATACAAGAAGCTGAAGGACGAGATCATCGTCGAGGTGAAGTCGCTCCGCCTCAACCAGGCCCGCATCGATTCGCTGGTCGAGCAGCTCTACGACATCAACAAGAAGCTGGTGTCGTTCGAGGGCCGCCTGCTGCGTCTGGGCGACAGCCATGGCGTGGCGCGCGAGGACTTTTTGAAGAACTATCAGGGCTCGGAGCTTGATCCGCGCTGGCTCAACCGCGTTTCGAAACTGTCGGCCAAGGGCTGGAAGAATTTCGTCCATTACGAGAAGGACCGCATCAAGGAGCTGCGCGGCGAGATCCAGCAGCTCGCGGCGCTCACCGGACTCGAGATCGGCGAATTCCGCAAGATCGTGCACGGCGTGCAGAAAGGCGAGCGCGAGGCGCGCCAGGCCAAGAAGGAAATGGTGGAAGCCAATTTGCGGCTGGTGATCTCGATTGCGAAAAAATACACCAACCGCGGCCTGCAGTTCCTCGACCTGATCCAGGAAGGCAACATCGGGTTGATGAAGGCGGTCGACAAGTTCGAATATCGCCGCGGCTACAAGTTCTCGACCTATGCGACGTGGTGGATCCGGCAGGCGATCACCCGCTCGATCGCGGACCAGGCGCGCACCATCCGTATTCCCGTGCACATGATCGAGACCATCAACAAGATCGTGCGCACCTCGCGCCAGATGCTCAACGAGATCGGCCGCGAGCCGACGCCGGAGGAACTGGCCGAAAAGCTCGGCATGCCCTTGGAGAAGGTGCGCAAGGTCTTGAAGATCGCCAAGGAACCGTTGTCGCTGGAGACGCCCGTGGGAGATGAGGAAGATTCTCACCTCGGCGATTTCATCGAGGACAAGAACGCAATTCTCCCCATCGATGCGGCAATCCAGTCGAACCTGCGCGAGACCACGACGCGCGTCCTTGCTTCGCTGACCCCGCGCGAGGAGCGCGTGCTGCGCATGCGCTTTGGTATCGGCATGAACACCGACCACACGCTGGAAGAAGTCGGCCAGCAATTCTCGGTGACGCGCGAACGCATCCGCCAGATCGAGGCAAAGGCGCTGCGGAAGCTCAAGCATCCGAGCCGAAGCCGGAAGCTGCGGAGCTTTTTGGATAATTAGGTTGGCGGTAGACCTGCGATTGGTTGAGATGTCGCTTGATAGATAGCAAGCGGCTGATATCGTGAAAGTACGAGTCTTTAACTTGAACTATTTTCGCGAACGGGAATGAAGCGGCCATGCTCCTCGGCTTCCAAAAGTCTCGGAATGAGCAGGAGTTACTCGGAGACGAGGCCTCTGACGTCTACTTTTCGGCTGACGTCGAGACCGACGGCCCAATTCCCGGTCCTTATTCAATCTTGTCCGTCGCTATCGTGTATGCGGGATCATTCGATGGACGAAAGTTCGTTCGTCCTCAAAACTATGATCGCGTTTTCTATCGCGAGCTAAAGCCCATTTCCACGCTTTTTCAAAAGGAGGCACTTGACGTAAACGGACTTGATCGCGCTCGCTTGTGTGTGGAGGGGATGGCACCCGAACTGGCCATGACCGAAGCCTTCCATTGGATCAATTCCAATGCTGGTGGCGCTAAGCCTGTACTTGTTGCGTATCCGCTCAGTTTTGATTGGACTTGGTTATATTGGTACTTCGTCAAGTTTTGTAAATTCGGATCACCATTCGATTATTCACGTTGCTTTGACATAAAGACGGCAGTCGCCGTCAAGGCCAGAATCCCAATATCAAGAGCTGGCCGCTCGAAGCTTGATTCGTCTCTGTCATCAAAGCGACAGCACACGCATCACGCCATTGATGATGCGATCGAACAAGCAGAGATCTTCGCAAATATTTTCGAGTGGGCGGGCCTTAATGAACGAACTGGCTAGGCGCCGGGAGTATTCAACGGAGACGCTCGCTAAGCTTCGAGATAGATTATCGGAGGCGAGCAAGATCGCTGCAAACAAGGCTTGCGTTTACGCAACTGGCTCACTCGGACGACTAGAGGCTAGCGAACATAGTGATCTGGACCTGTTCATCGCGGGAAGAAGTGAGAAGATTCCGCGGAGTGACGGATCGGGCGAAGAATTCGGGCCAAAAAATCTACTCAATCATCTCGACGAGATTTGCGTCCAAGCCGAGTTGATCACGCGATCGCGAGAACTAGGATTCCCTGAATTCTCCGGGGATGGCCGATACCTTGATCATCATTCCATTTACGAGTTCACCAATACGCTCGGTACGGAGAAGGATGACGTGGCCAACACCTTCACCGCACGGCTGCTGCTGTTACTTGAGAGCAAGCCGTTACTTCTATGATGAAATAGTAAGAGATGTGATAGATGGCTATTGGAGGGACTATCAGGATCACCAAGCGAACTTCATGCCTGCCTTTTTAGCAAATGATATTCTAAGAATTTGGCGAACCTTCTGCGTGAATTATGAGGCCAGAACAAAACGGGAGCCTGATGACAAGAAAGCCAGCGGCAAATTGAAGAACTACAAGCTTAAGCACAGCAGGTTGCTTACCTGTTATTCGGCGCTCCTCTATTTGCTTACCCTCTATAATGCTCAGAACTCCGTGTCTCCAGCAGACACCGTAGCGATGACTAAACTCACTCCGACTGGCCGTCTTGAATGGCTCCGAGATCGGAAAGATTTAGAGGATGCTCGTAAAACGATCATATGTTTGCTGGATCAGTATAATCGATTTTTGGATACAACGAACTTTGAGGAAGACGAACTAATTCGTAGATTTATGGATAAGGAAACGGGCCGCAGATACATGGAGGATGCCTCTAAATTTGGTGATACGATGTTTGAGGCGTTGCAATATATTGGGAGGGGCAGCCGCTTCCATCGCCTTCTCGTGGTTTAGAGGTTTTAACGGCAACACGCGAGTCTACGAGCACATCCACTCGGCGTAGCCCGCGGCCGTCATTCGCGTAAGCCGCCAAGGCGACCACAAAAAATCTGACACCTAATCGCAACTCGGGTTAGGCTCTGCGATCGCGAGCCCAACGGGCCCGCGCTTTGCGCTAGGGAGAATGCCGATGTTTCGTCTGGCCGTTGTTTTCCTGATCTTGCTCACGTCCACGACTTTGGCGCAAACCAACCGCACGGAGCTCAAACGCGCCGATCTGACCGGCACCAACATGGAGATCATCATCGCCGTTCTCGAGGTGCCGCCGGGCAGCAGCGTCGATCGGCACACTCATCCCGGCGAGGAAGCGGTTTACGTGCTGGAGGGCGCAACCCTGCAGATGCCTGACGGCAATCAGATCGCGCGCCCGGCCGGACAGGCAGGCGTCAACGTCCGCGACGTGCCGCATGCCGGATATAAAGTGGTCGGAGACAAGACATTGAAGCTGTTGACCGTCCATATCGTCGACAAAGGCAAGCCGATGACGGTGCCAGCGAATTAAGGCTCTACTCGTAAACGCTTGATGTCCGCTATTGCGGGTCGCTGTCGGGGTAAAAGCGGACGTGAACCGCTAAAGTAACGCTTCGGGCCCCATTGCAGTCCTTGTGCGGCGAGGTTACGTACCTGACTTGGACGCTCGGAAACTGTTGCGGAAGGGTAGCGCTATGCCGTTCGTTCGTATCGATCTTATGCGGGGCAAATCGGCGGAATATCGCAAGGCGCTGGGCGAAATTATCTATCAGGCGATGATCGATATTATCAATGTGCCGAAGGACGACAAATTCCAGATCATCACCGAACATGCGCCTGAAGAGCTAAACTTTCCCGCCAGTTATCTGGACAGTCATTATAGCCAGGACATTGTCTTCATCCAGATTACGCTTAATGCCGGGCGCTCGATCGAGCTAAAGAAAGCTTTTTACAAGCGCATCGTTGATGACATTCAAGCGAAACTAAAAGCGAGGCCGGACGACGTCGTCATCAACTTGGTAGAGGTGGCAAAGGAAAACTGGTCATTCGGATTTGGGATTGCACAATACGTGGCGTGAACACTGTCGCGAGTTCAGTGGCTGCGAGCGTTGGTTGATAATTAACCACCATTCCTCGGCGATGCCATGCCTCCGAAATAGCGCACCTTGAAAAGGGCGGCCAGCATTGCGGAGATCAAAATGCGAAAGACGCTTGTCACAATTCTCTGCTCGGCGCTGATTGCAGCGTCGTCAATCCAAGCGGCCGCCGCAGCGGCACATCATCATACCCGCAAGGCAAGCCGCAAACCGGTCGTGGTCAATGACCAGTACCGCAATTCCAACAATGAACAACCCCGCGATTCCAACGTCGACGGCGCGTGCGGTATTTTTCCTGGCCCATGCCAATGAGGACAGGGGCAGGCGAATGGCAATTCCAATCGTTGTGCATCAGCGCGCAGTGTGCCCCCCAATCGGCGTAGATGGTCGAGCCTTTCGTCCGTTGCTAAGGCGCTTGACCTTGGCTGCGCTGCATAAGTCCGAAAGTTGCCCGCGTTTCGGGGCGAAGCGGACGTCGGCATTTAAGAGTACACGCCCTAACCTCACGCGATGCCACGCGCCGAAAAAATGAGGTCTGTCGCCTCGACGCCGTGATTTGAATTCAGATTTTTTCGGCGAGGACATAAGGTGAGCGTCGGGAAACCTATAGCGTTTTCGAGCGAAGTGGATACCGGTTCGCGTGAAGAAAACGCGTCAAAACAAAAGATTAGAGCCTCGGTTCTGATTCAATCAGAACCGAAAAGGCTCTAAGGGAGCTTGCTGATGAAAAAGAGCAAGGCATTTTCATCGGTGGCTATCGTGGTCGCGACGATTCTCGGCGGTCTCAATTCGGAAAGCCACGCCGCCCAATGCGGCAACGGTCCCGGCGGCTTTGAGGCCTGGAAGCAGCAGATCGCCGGCGAAGCAAAGGCCAAAGGCATCGGCGCTACTGGTGTCTCGGCGCTGATGAGCACGAATTACGCCGGCGCGACCATTGCGGCCGACCGCGGCCAGCGAAGCTTTGGTCTCTCGCTCAATCAATTTCTCGCCAAGCGCGGCGCCTCCGCCATCGTGGCACGCGGGCGTTCGATGAAGCAGTCGCATGCGGCGATGTTCGCATCGATCCAGCAGCGCTACGGCGTGCCACCCGGGCCCCTGATCGCGATCTGGGGCATGGAGACCGCTTTCGGAAGCCAGCGCGGCAATCAGCACATGCTCTCCTCGATTGCGACGCTCGCCTATGACTGCCGGCGTCCGGAATACTTTACGGACCAGCTTTACGCCGCGCTGCAATTGATCGATCGCGGTGTGCTGTCTGCCTCCCAGCGCGGCTCGATGCATGGCGAAGTCGGCCAGACGCAGTTCTTGCCTAAAAACATTCTCGCTTACGGCACCGGCAATCTCGACAACGCGGCGAATGCGCTTTCTTCCGCGGCTGCTTTCCTGAAAGCGCACGGCTGGCGTGCGGGCGCCGGCTATCAGCCGGGCGAGCCGAAATTTCGCGGCGATCCAGGCCTGGAACGCGGCCGGCGTCTACCAGCAGGCGATCGCGATGATGGGCCGCCAGATCGACGGCGGCGAGTGAGGAACGCGATGTTGCGAGCGCCAGCGAAGCAATCCAGGCCACGCAAAGACTGGATCGCCGTCGTCGTCCCTGCGAAAGCAGGGACCCATAACCACAGGCAGTCGTAACAGGAACAGTCGGGCCGTTTACGATCCTTCGTCACCCCTCATGGTCTCGGATTATGGGTCCCAGCGTGCGCGGGGACGACAGGAGGATTTTCGGTCAACGCCTCGCGCGAACCGTTTCCTCGGCCACGAGCCGCGGCGGAGGTCGCGGCGCGTCATCCTCCGTCTCGAGTTGGCCGAGCGCCATGACCGCGCTGCCCATTACCGTCGACCCAAAAGTGACCATGAAGCTGAAGAGAAGCAGCCCGAGCGCCACGCCCGGCGAGCGGTCGGCGAAGATCAGGTGACGCAGGCCGCCCGGATCAAGCCAGAGCAATCCGCCGACCAGCAAAACCGCCAGCAGCAAACCGGCCGCAAGATTGATCGCGAGCAGCCGGAACAAGGGATAATGAAACAGTTTTGGGCCGCGTAGCGTGCCTGGCATGTTGTGAAATCTAGTATCGCTGGGTAGCAGTGCAAGACTTGAAGGATCACCTCGCCCCGCTTGCGGGGAGAGGTCGATCACCAATGGGTCGGCGCAAAGCGCCGCCCGATGATAAACTCTGCGATTGGGTGAGGGGGACTCTCCGCAAACCGTGTTCTTAGAGACTCCCCTCACCCCAGCCCTCTCCCCGCAAGCGGGGAGAGGGAGCAGGGTCGTTTGACATCCCAATCCAAATCGACCGATCATGGCTGCTAGATCATGGTGCGATTAGGTGGAACCGCACCATGATCGGATCTCTGTGTTTGAGCATGATCTTTTCGGAAAACCGGTTTCCACTTTTCCGGATCATGCTCTAGCGGCCGCTCGCGGGGGACACTTATGCGCAGACTTCATCTGGCGATTCTGTTAGGCACTTCGCTTGCCGCAAGCCCTGCTTCCGCCGCCCGCTGCGGCGGCGACTTCAACACCTTCATCGCCAGCTTCTCGTCTGAGGCGCAGGGCGCCGGCATCTCCCAGGACGTGATTGCGCAGGCGCTCGGCGGCGTGCAGCAGGACAGGGGCGTGCTCGCCTTCGATCGCCGTCAGCGCGGCACCTTCACCAAGACCTTCGAGCAATATGTGTCGACCCGGGTGGGACCGGGGCGCATCAATGGCGGGCGGGCCATGCTCGCCCGTTATGCGCCGCTGTTCGCAAGCATCGAGGCCAAGTACGGCGTGCCGCGCCAGATCCTGGTCGCGATCTGGGGCCTCGAGACCGATTTCGGCAAGGGCGACATGGGGAAATTGCCGGTGTTCCGCGTGCTCGCCACGCTCGCCCATGATTGCCGCCGCACCGAATTGTTCCAGGGCGAACTGCTCGCGGCGCTCAAGATCGTGCAGCGCGGCGACCTGCCGTTGCGCGAGATGATCGGCGCCTATGCCGGCGAGATCGGGCAGACGCAATTTTTGCCGTCGTCCTACATCAAGTACGGCGTCGATTTCGACGGCGACGGCCGCGTCGATCTTCGCCACAGCGTCGCCGACGTGCTCGCCTCCACCGCCAATCTCCTGCACACCAACGGCTTCAAGATGGGCGCGCCCTACGGGGAGGGCAGTGCGAATTTCGAGGCGATGCGCGAGTGGAATCACGCCACCATCTACCGCAAGACCATCGGCTATTTCGCCGACCAGCTGGTGGGGCGGTGAGGCTCGGTCGCTGTCATTCCGGGGCGCGCGTCAGCGCGAACCCGGAATCCGGAGGTTATGGTACGAGATTCCGGGTCTGGTGCTGACGCACCATCCCGGAATGACGATGCGCCGAGCGGCGCCCCCGTCACTTCTTCTCCATCGCCTTGCGCATCTTCTCGACGCGCCGCGCCATCACCCGCCAATAGGTGGCGGGGCGGAAGCGCTGCAGCAGGTCCAGGAAGCGGGCATCGCCGCCGATCAGAATGCGCGGCTCGTTCTTCTCGACGCCCCTGATGATCCGGAGCGCGGCGTCCTTTGGGGTGGTCCCGGCGAATTGGTCGAACCAGTCGATCGCCTGCGCGCGACGCTCATTGTCGCTGACGCCCGTGCCCATGCGCATATTGCGGGCGATGTTGGTCAGCACACCGCCGGGATGCACCACGGAAAGCCGCACCGGGCTGTCCGCCACCTGCAGTTCGTGGCGCAAGGATTCCGAAAAGCCGCGGACGGCGAATTTCGCCGAGGAATAGGCGGTCTGTCCGGGCGGCGCCACGATGCCATAGATGCTCGAGATATTGACGATATGGGCCGCCGGCCGAGTGGCAAGATGAGGAAGGAAGGCGCGGGTCGAATGCACCACGCCCCAGAAATTGATGTTGAACAGCCATTCCATCTCGGCCTGGTCGATCTCGTGGAAGTTGCCGAGCAGCGCCGCGCCGGCATTGTTGATGAGGATGTTCAGCGAGGGATGCGCCGCGATCGCAGCAGTCGCAAAGTCCGCGATCCCGGTGCGCTCGCCGACATCGACGCGGTGAACGCTCACCTTGCGCGAATGAGCTTTTGCGATCTCGGCGGCGACGGTCTGCAGGCCGGCCTCGTCGCGATCGGCAAGCGCGAGATCGCAGCCGCGCGCGGCCAACTCGATCGCAAGCGCACGGCCGATCCCGCTGGCTGCTCCTGTCACGGCTGCGGCGGCTCCACGGATCGCAGTCATCGATCATTGCTCCGGCTTCGAACGAAGGAAGCGTCAGTTGTCCGGCTTTGCCGCGCGCGAGGCAAGCTGGAAGTGATCGAGAATGCCAATCCAGATGCCGTCGCGATGGCGCTTGTCGTGGTGAGAATGAGGGATCAGTCGCGGCGCTGGTCCTTCACGGTGCCAAAAACGTGTCAAAACGCACAACTTCTGTGGATAACGTGATGACGCCGGCGTGACAGTGTGAGGCTTAGGCTCGCGAATCTGCTGGGATTGCATCCGAGGATGTTGCGAGGCTGGCCCTCCGCCGAGCATGCCTCGTGTCGCGTTTCAATCCATTAACTCAAATGAGGATGCTATGGCTAAGAAAGCGAAGAAGGCAAAGAAGGCTAAGAAGGCGAAGAAGGCCAAGAAGAAGTAGCTTTTAAAGCCCGGGTGGAGCCTCGCTCCGCCCGGGCACCAGATGGTTTTTTAAAGATATTTTCAGTGAAACGGCGGGCCCTGTGTCCGCCTTTTTATTTTGCCCGCAAGCTTGCAGCCGCATCTTCCCGCCTTCTGCCCGAAAAGTTAACGGCGCGCCAACTGCCGAAAACCATCCCGATTCGACGAGGCAAGGCGGGCCGAGATCTTCATCATTTCACAACCAAGGCGCGGATTGAGGCTCGAAAGGTCAGAGTCCGTTAAGCGCCACGGCTGCATTTTGGTTCGAAAGACGACAGCTCTTTGTTTGAACATGATCTTTTCGGAAAACCGGTTTCCACTTTTCCGGATCATGCACTGGCCGGACCGGGTGGTCGAAAAAGGGGAGACGGGGCGGTGGTCGCTCTGGTTTCAGGATGCTGAACGTACCGACGCTGTGGACGGCGTTCGTCGTCAATTTCCTCGCGCTGGGCCTGATCTGGGCCTTCGTCATGCGCAGCTACCCGTCATTCGAGGCCGCCCGTTTCTGGACAGCTTCCGCGTTCGCCGCCGCCGCCGGCGCCGGGATTGCCATGCTGCTGATGGTGACAAATTCGCTGATACCGCTGCTTGTCGGCGGCACGATCGTGATCTTTTCCGGCTGCCTTGCCACGATGGGGATCGAGCGCTTTTACGATTCTCCAGTCAGCTGGCGCGCGACCTCGCTGATCACCGGGCTCAGCTTTGCCGGCCTCGCGCTGTTCGTGTTCGGCCATGACAGCTCGACCATGCGGATCGCGATCTATTCGACCGGCCAGATCGTGCCGCTGGCGCTGCCGCTCAGATTGCTGATGTCGCGCGAGGACGGCCGCGTCAATTACGGGGCCCGGCTCACGGGCATCATCGCGCTACTCATCATCGCGATCTATGTCTTCCGGGTCGTCGCCAAGGTCTTCCTGATCGGCGGCGATTTCTCCTTCGTCCAGTTCAACACGCCGCAATCGATCGTGATTTTGGCGCTGATGTTCCTGTCGATGTCTCTCAATTTCGGCTTCCTCGTGATGGCGATCGACCGGCTGCGCAACGAGGTCGCCGGTCTCGCGCTGATGGACGATCTCACCGGCGTCGCCAACCGGCGGCTTCTGGTGCAGCGCCTGACCGAGGAATGCGCGCGTTCCGAGCGCAGCAAGCAGCCGTTCGCGCTTCTTGTAATTGATCTCGACAGCTTCAAGGCCATCAACGACAATCATGGCCACGCGGCGGGCGATGCCTGCCTGCAGCATTTCACGCTGATGGCGCAGACGCGGTTGCGGCCGGGCGACACGCTGGCGCGTACCGGTGGCGACGAATTCTGCATCGTGCTGCCGGCCTCGACCTTGCGCGAGGGCGCGATGGTCGCGCGCCGTATCATCGACGTTTGCCGCGAAGACGCCGCCGCCTTGATGGCCAATGAGGTGCCGATCGCGGTCTCGATCGGAGTCGCGCAATGGACGCCGGAGATCGGCGGCTTCCCCGACCGCCTGATCGCGGCGGCCGACCACGCGCTTTATGTCGCGAAGAAAGAGGGCAAGAACCGCTATTCGGTCTACGAGACTTCCCCGCCGCTGGTGCCGGAAGCCGCGACCATGTCGGGCCTTGCGCTGCGCCGGCACGCCTGATGGCGGCTCCTCAAGACAGCTGCTCGAGCTCTCCCCGCACTTGATCCGGCGATGGTCTGCCGCATATTGGGCAGCCATGAAGATGCGACTCATGCTGACAGCGCTCTGCGGGTTTGTGATGCTCACCCCGGCGGTGGCGCAAACGCCGGACCTCGAAACGATTGCGCGCGCCTCCGGCATGCCGGAGATCCCGGGTCTGAAGATGGTTTGGCTTGCCCCTTGGGGCGAAGTCGGCGACGCCCATCCCTGGCGCAACATCATCGTGCACCAGACCGAGGGGCCGGCAGGGTCGGCGCGGGGCGGCGCCGAGGCGCAGGCCAGGAACCCGACCCGGCGCGGCGTCACGGTCTGGGTTGAAACCGACGGCACGGTGTACTGGGCGGTGCCGGAAACGATGGTGACGACCCATGGCGATGGCGCCAACCGCAACGACAACAAATACATCGATAACGGTCCGACCTTTCACCAGGTGGTGCGCGACAATTCGATCGGCGTGGAATTCGCCGGCAATTATCCCGACGTCACGCGCCGCGCCACCGAGGCGCAAATCGCGGCATGGCGGATTTTGGTGAAGGTGTTGCGTGCGCGTTACCGGATTCCGCTCGACCGCGTCTATGCGCACAACTGGATCGACTTCAAGGACGCGCGCTATTGCGAGGGCTGCGAACTGGCGACGCTGGCGCGGCAGTGGGGGGAGTGAAACATGCCGAGATGAGGCAAAATCGAACGGCATCGAAGGTGCCACCTCTCCCCTTGCGGGAGAGGTCGGATCGCATCACTGGTGGTCCGATTCCAACATTCGCATTCCGTCTCGGCAGGCAGTTTGCGAATGTTGGAATCGAAGGACCACCAGCAAATTATAATTTTCTGGTGGAGTTTTGGATTTGACATTCGCCTTCGAACTCGCGGTAAACACGGTGGCGAATGTCAAATCCATTCCCTGTCCGCGCCACCTTCTCCCGCAAGGGGAGAAGGAAAGGAATTCGTGGCCGGACAGATGAAACCGAACCTGATCGCTCGTGAGGCTGATTCACACCGGCTGGGCCATCCAGCGGAAGAAGCGGTGGATCAGCCCGCGATTTCGCGCAGTATCGGCCGGCTGTTCCTCGTCCGCGGCGATGCAGCGCTTGGTGAAGTAATCCAGGAACACCATGTCGTTCGGCTCGGTGACCGTGAAATTCTCCCCGCCCACGAACACCGTATAGTCGTAGAAGAACGGTCCGATGAAGGGCACCGACACCGGCGTGGCGCGGTCCTTCGAGATCACGAACTCCGAAGGCTCGAGCCCGTGCGCGATCATCGCCGCTCCAGCGCAGGCAGGCGTCGCATGAATTCCGGCGAAAAGCCGCCGACGGTCGATTGCAGCGTGATCGGCATCTCGCCTCCGTTCACAAAGTGCACGTTCCTGCCTTGGTCGGCGCAGCATGGGGCGAGGTTCAAGGAGGAGCTGCCGTTGGAATCGTCTTTGACACTGTGTACTTTCGTCATGGCCGGGCTTGACCCGGCCATCCACGTCTTGGCACAGCCGAAAAGAAAGCCGTGGATGCCCGGGTCAAGCCCGGGCACGACGAGTCTCGTGCCCAACTCTCGGCGAACCAGTATCGGGATCGCGCACGTGCGATAGCCCAACAAAAAAGCCGGCGTCGCCGCCGGCTTTCTCGTTCGTTCTCGATCCGCCTTTTATGTCTCTCGCAGGTCCGCCAAGCGCGCGCAGCGATTGTCGCACGAGCGATTAGTGCGCGGCCTCCAACGCCGCCGCTTCCTGCCTTGCGATGGTGCCCTTCACTGCCGTCTGCACCTTTTCGAAGGCGCGGACTTCGATCTGGCGCACGCGTTCGCGCGAAACCCCGAATTCGGCAGCGAGGTCTTCCAGCGTCATTGGCTCTTCCGCCAGACGCCGCGCCTCGAAGATGCGGCGTTCCCTGGGGTTGAGCACCTGGATGGCGCCGTTGAGCGCCTCCCGGCGATGATCGAACTCTTCGTGCTCGGCCATCATGGCTTCCTGGTTGGGCGAGGTATCGACCAGCCAGTCCTGCCATTCGCCGGCTTCGCCGTCGTCGCGGATCGGCGCGTTGAGCGAGGCGTCGCCGGAAAGCCGGCGATTCATGTCGATCACGTCCTGATCGGTCACGCCGAGCCGCCTGGCGATCGTCTTCACCTGGTCGGGGTGCAAATCACCCTCGTCCAGCGCCGAGATCTTGCTCTTGGCCTTGCGCAAATTGAAGAACAGTTTCTTCTGGTTCGCGGTGGTGCCCATCTTCACAAGCGACCACGAACGCAAAATGTACTCTTGAATCGAAGCCTTGATCCACCACATGGCGTAAGTGGCGAGCCGAAAACCCTTGTCGGGCTCGAACCGCTTGACCGCCTGCATCAGGCCGACATTGCCTTCCGAGACGACCTCGGAAATCGGCAATCCGTAGCCGCGATAGCCCATGGCTATCTTGGCCACGAGCCGGAGATGGCTGGTGACAAGTTGATGTGCCGCGTCGCGATCGTCGTGCTCGCGCCAACGCTTGGCGAGCATGTATTCCTGCTGGGGTTCCAGCATCGGGAACTTGCGGAGCTCGGCGAGGTACCGGGAAAGGCCGGATTCTCCATTGAGAATCGGCAGGGTAGCTGTACGGGCCATTTAGCGCCCTCCAGAGGTTCAGGCCCCCGATAGCGGCGGGCCAGGCAGGCGGCTGCTGTGTCAAAGCCAGTCGCTCAGCGATGTTCCACGTTGATTATCCAACGCAACTGCAACATACACCAAACGGGGGGTCGTTTGGAAGTTAAACCGCCGTCACGTTCCGGTGTGGCTGCCATAACCTGTTGTCATAGCATTGCTTTTCCGGACGTCCTGCGTCATAGCGCCGCTTGGAGGCTTTGGCGTAGAGCTGCGAGATCCTCCGGCAAATCCGACTTCCACTCCAGAATCACCCCTGTTTTGGGATGCTCCAGGGCCAGAAGGTATGCATGTAGCGCTTGGCGGCCCAAGCCGCTCAGGGCCGCCTGGCTCCGCGGGCCGAGCTGGCTGGCCTTGGTCTTGAAGTGCGGGCTATAGACGGAATCGCTCATCAGCGGGTGGCCGATATGGGCCAGATGTACCCGGACCTGGTGGGTGCGCCCGGTCTCGAGCTCGCAGGCAAGGAGGGCGGCGACCGGCTTGCCGTCCACCCCCTTAAAACTTTCCAAAGTCTCCCAATGGGTGACGGCCTGTCGACCGCCGGGGCGGACGGCCATTTTCTCGCGCGCGTAAACGTGGCGGTCGATCGGCGCGTCGATCGTGCCGCGCTGCCGGTTCGGCACTCCCCAGACAAAGGCGAGATAGCCGCGCCGCATTTCACCGCTGCGGCCGTGATCGGCGAACTGCGCCGACAGCGAGCGGTGCGCGGCGTCATTCTTGGCCACGACCATCAGCCCGGTCGTATCCTTGTCCAGCCGGTGCACGATCCCCGGACGCCTGACCCCGCCAATGCCAGAGAGGCTCGCGCCGCAATGGGCGATCAGCGCGTTGACGAGCGTACCTGTCTCGTGCCCGGCGGCCGGATGCACGACCAAGCCTTTTGGCTTGTCGATGACGATGATGTCGTCGTCCTCGTAGACGATGTCGAGCGCGATATTTTCCGGCAACGGCTCTGCGGCGGCGGGCTGTGGCACGTCGATTGTGATCGTATCGCCCCGCCCGACATGATAAGCGGGGTCGCGTATGGGGGTGTTTTGGACTTCGACGCGGCCGGCAAGGATCAAGGCTTTCAGCCGCGATCGGGACACATCGATGAGGCGCGTGGCGAGCACGCGGTCGAGCCGGGTCGAGCCCTCGTCTCCCTCGACGATGACTTTAAGCCTTTGACCGCGATCTGTGCCTTGTTCCAAGGTAGTGCCAACCTCTTGAAGAGCCGTCGATGACCGAAGCCGCATTGCCCGAGCCGACCCCGGAGCAGGCCGCGCTGTTTGTCCGGGTGCGGCGCATGATGCTGATCGCGGGCCTGACCACGGCGCTTGCGATTTCGGCCGTCTTGATTGCCATCGGCTACCGTCTTTTCCGCACCGAGGGAAGCGCCAACGCGCCCGACATCGCGGCGATTATGCCGAAGGGCGGGCGAATCATCTCCACCGCCGTCGCCGGCGACCGGCTGGTGGTGACGATCGATGTCGGCGGGACGGTCGAGATCCGCACCTTTGACGCGCATACGCTCAAGGCCGCCGGTAGCTTGAGGTTTGTGAACGAGCCGTGAGAGTCAGCTCCAGCTTCTTCTCCCTCCCCCTTGCGGGGAGGGTCGATGCGAGTGCAACGAGCATCGGGGTGGGAGTTATAAGAAAAGCCCCCCACCCTGGCCTTCGCTTCGCCTTCCCTCCCCACGCGTTCCGCGGGGGAGGGATAAGAAACCCCGCCTTGCGGCGGCCCGGTTTCAAGGCTATTCCCTTGGACCCACCGTTACGCTCCCATCGTCTAGCGGTTAGGACGCGGCCCTCTCAAGGCTGAAACAGGGGTTCAATTCCCCTTGGGAGCGCCAATGATTTCAGTCGCTTAGTGTCGTTTCCGAGGTCGAAGCCGTTCGCTTCTCCAACTTTTCTCCAACAGCACGCCACAAGCGATTTTGTTGGTCCAACGCTAGGTTGTACGAGCAGGGTCTTCACGGATGGGAGTCGATCTCGATCTGGGTGTCGCGCTTTGCTTTGACGTGGGGCGTTGTCACTGGTCTTGAGTCGTACCGTAGTTTCGAATCCCACTGTCGCCGCCAACGGATAGCGCGGCGTCCTGTGCGTGCCTCAAGATATCTTTACAACTAAACGGATTCAGAACATCCTTTCTACCGAAGATTTGGGGGAACGTTAGCGACGTCCGCCGGCAAGGTGGGGTTGCATTTGCCGCGTTTCAGACTGTGCGGATCGCGGAGTTTCCTCCGGTAAGGAGGAATTTTTGCATGACAGAGAGTAACGCGACCCTGGCTGAGACCAAGCCGTTCCAGCTCGGTCTCGTGTTGGCTGGCGCGATCTCGGCCGGAGCCTACACCGCAGGCGTCCTCGATTTTTTGTTTCAAGCGCTGAGCGAATGGGAAAAGGATCGCGGCAAGCCGGGAGTCCCCAATCATCGTGTCGTGCTGAAGGTCATCGCAGGTGCATCGGCCGGCGCGATCAGTGGGGCGTTGGGCGCAATTGCGCTGGCGCGTGGCTTTTTGCCACGGGAATTCACGCCGTCGGAAATCGCCAATTGCTGTCCCGATCACTATCCGACGCGTCAGCGCTTCCGCTGCGTGCTGCCGTCGCTGCATCGCACCTGGGTGGTTTTGCCGGCGATGGTGAGCCAAGATGACCCGAAAGGTGGATTGCTCGGGACCGGCGATGTCCCCGGAAATGTCGTGGTGCGTTCGCTGCTCGACTTTTCAGTACTTGATGCCATCAAGAGAAGCGCGATCGAACCTCTAAAAGAGCAGAGCGGCAAGCCGCTCGCCCAGCCGGTGCCTTACGTCGCCAAGCGCCTGCACATCTACAACATGATCTCCAACATGCGTGGAATTCCCTACCGGATACAGTTCGGCAAGGGCACCGCCTACGGGATGCAAACGGTCGGCGACCGTGTCCACTACGTCGTTAGCGGTATCGGCAGCACGGACATCGCTGATCCAGCTTCCTGGGTTGAGCTCGATGCCGCGAGGGCAAGCATCGGGATTTCCGCAACGACGCTGCCACGTCTTGTCGGAGACAAGCTCAATGACTGGGGACGTTACGGGGAGGCGGCCCTTGCTTCCGGGGCCTTTCCTATTGGGCTTGCTTCGCGCACACTGGAGTTTGCGTGGCCACACTATCTTGAGCGTCTCTATCCGGTCGAGATGCCCGCGAAAGTTGCTATTCGCCCCGCCTTTCCGGAGGGAACTATCGGCCTCAGTGACGTTTTCAAGTTCGAGACGCTCGATGGCGGCCTCGTCAACAACAATCCGTTCGATTATGCGCAGTTTGCATTGATCGGAAAAGCATCGACGGGTCCGATCGACGGCACAGCCGTCGAGCGCGCAAATATCATGGTCGCGCCGTTTCCGGAGCCTCCAAAATTTTCCTCCGAGGGCTCGCCTTCTCCTGCGCTCGCCGCGATTGCGCGAGCGCTGTTCCCGACACTGCTGAATCAGGCGCGGTTTCGTGCATCGGATCTCGCCCCAGCCGTCGACGAACGCGACTTCAGTCGGTTCCTGATCGCGCCGTTGCGCCGAAGACCGCGAACCGACGAAGCCCAAGAACATATGCCGCTCGAACGGTATGCAATCGCTTGCGGGTTGCTTGGCGGCTTCGGCGGCTTTCTCGATGAGGGATTTCGCGACCATGACTTCCAGCTTGGTCGCCGCAATTGTCAACACTTCCTCCGCACGAGCTTTGTTGTGGCAGCAAACAATGTGATTGTCGGCCAGCCCGGCAAGGCCGGAACGGTTCCGGTGATTCCGTTGCTAGGGACGGCAGTGGATCCCATACCGCTGCCGCGCTGGCCGCAAATGGACGAGGAGGCCTTTACCCTCTTGTGCGAGCGTATGACAGCACGCATCGACGCGATCGTTCCGCGGTTATTGCAGTCCGAAATACAGGGCGGTCGCTTGCGCACGGCATTCCGGTTTGCCTGGCGCCTCTCGCTGCGGAAGCGCCTGATCGGGTTCGTCGAGACAACAATGCGCGCCGATCTGATACGTCGGCGACAAATCGCAGGTTGGGATTTTCCCGGTGATCCAGTTGGCGGACGCGACGTGGAGGATGCGCAGGACGTTCTTGCGTTGATCAGCACGACATCACGATACCAGACCGCCCAGAACATCGCCGGCAGAACGGGTCTGCCGCCGGAGTTCGTGACGGCGGTGTTAGACCGTTTGTGCAACGAGGATGCCAACAAACGGATACGAGTCTGGAAAGACGAATGGGGTTATCTGACGTTTGCGCGTCGGCCCGGCTTCATCAAGAACTCGCGACCGGTACGCTGGTTCAAGCGCAAATGGAATCCTCCAAAGGACGTTTAGTGAGGGTTTGGGGGTTCGCAACCGTCGCGCGATGATAGTCCGTGCGCTCGTGTATCTTTACAACCGGAGGGTCTCGTAACATCGTCGTCTGTCGGACGCCTGGACAACGTTAATGCCCGCAAAGTTGCGAGCAGGATTTTTCACTATCGGGTTCGTTCAGACGGCCCGGATTGCGGGCACGTCACGATTCGTGCGCTGGTTCGAAGGAGCAATTCGGGGTCGATCAATTTCCGCAGCACGGAGGCTAAATTTCAATGATCGAATTGCCAGAGGATTTTGCGGTTCTGGATTTTATCAAGATCGTCCTGCCGTACGGCACGGCAAACAGATCCGGCGGCCATTGGCAGATACCACTCCAGTGCCCGTCCCCGTTCGTGCGCGCAACTCGGCCGCAATCTACCGACACCATTTGTAATGCGGATCGAGCACGTGACCGAGGTGATAACGGCGGATCTGGCTTCGTGAACGGAAGCGTGGCCCTCGTCCAAACCCCAGCGATGGTGTTTCGACTGAAAGGAGCCGTCTATCACGATGGGAACAGATCGATGTCAGCAATCGCGAATGTCACGTGATGCTGTTTCGCGCCAATGCCACCCTTTCAGTGCTCATCTGCGAAGACCTCGCCCGTTACGACCCCGTTCTCACGGTGATGAACGCAATCGGTCCCAATCTCGTCATTGCGCTTTTGATGGACGGACCGCAGCTTGAAAAACGTTGGCCAGGCCGTTACGCGACGGTTCTGGCCGAAGATCCCGGTTCGGCGGTGCTGACGTTGACATCGATGGGAATGGTGGCGCGGTCCGCCATGCCGGCGGACCCGCAGGCACGCGAGATTGCACTCTGGAAGGAACCCACCGGCGAAGCGCGCCCGCTTCGGCTGCCAAAAGGCGATCACGCGCTGTTGCTGACGCTGACCAGCGAGTTGGTCGAACAGTTCACGCTCGATGGCAGGGGCGATGGCGGCGCAACGGCCCAGTTTGCGCTCGGAGCAGCGCACCCGGTGCGTCATCCCGATCCGCCCGGCTGGCTCGGGCCGATCCCATGATCGCGGCGGCGCCTCAAACCTTCTTGATTTTCCGCAGGAAATACCTACACTTGCGATCGGAGAAAGTTCAATGAGCCGTCCCACCACCCTTTCCGAATTGCTGCGCGAAAATCTGAAGCAACTCACGGCCCCCGCGGGTTACGAGGAGTTCAAGAATCGTCTGTCCGCCACCAAGCAAACGCGCAGGCCTCCGACGATCAAAGTGAGCCCGGAAAACAACAATCGCAAGTTCGGCAAACCCAGCGCCGAACAAGATTAGTCATTCGTTAATCGCCGATCGGTCTTTGACGGACCTGGGCAGTCGCCGGGTGCCGTGCGAAGTTGCCGACACCACGCCATGCGGTCCATCCCCAATTGATTGGCGGCGAACAGAGCAGGCTCCGGCCGGTTAGTCAGTCTCAAGTGCTTCGTCACGCTGAACAGGCGCCAGCCGAGTCATCCGTCTTGATATTATCTTTCAATGGGGATTGACTGACACTCTCCGCCAAACCATATCATAAGCAATTGAATCAAAAGAAGTTTTCTAAACAATTCGCAGAAAGCCCCACATTTGACCCCACGCCCATTCACCGCTGGAGTGATGCCATTGGAGTGCTTAGAGAAATCGCTAGCTCCTGACGGGGATCGATGCAAATCCGCCCCTGCAAGGGCCCACCGAGCCCAATGATGGACCCGCCTCTGGAAGCATCAACGGGGCCTGATCGAGACTTTGCCGGCGCTCTCCGCTCCTGCCGCTCGAGTTCTATTCTCGCAAGGGGCTCTTTGAGGTATTTTGTCTCTCAAGTTTTGAAGGGCGCAACCCGGCCTTGGGAACCGCTAGAGCAAGTGTATTACGTGGCTGCATCAGCTAGATGGTGGCCGATCCCATCAGCTCAGCATAGTTGTTTGGCAAATGGGGGGAGTCATGGCACACCCTGGTAGCAGCACACCCCGCATCAGTGAAGCCGAAGCGCTTCAGATGACCATTTTGCGATGCGATCTGGTCGGCTCGACCCGCACGAAGAGGCCACTCGACCTAGAGGGACAACTAGCATTCCAAAGCGCGTTCCAGGAAATCGTTAGCAAAGTCGCAGACCACTATAACGGCGCTCACATCGAAAGGTTTGAGGGTGACGGCGCGATGATCCTCTTTGGATTACCGCGCCCCAGCGAGGATGCGTCGGAATCAGCAATTCGCATGGGATTGGAGCTCATTGATACAATCGAAGCGGCCGAAATTCTTCCTAACGTCCGGCTACAAATTCGTGTCGGTATCGCTTCGGGTCTCGTAGCTGTCCTCAAGCACCTATTGACTCCGCAAAGCGATCGAATAGGCGGAATAACGGTAGATTTGGCCGAGAGACTTAGGGCACTTGCTGGCCCGGGGCAGATTGTCCTTTGCGACACGACGAAACGAGTTGCCGCAGGTTTTTTCAGCTACGATGACCTCGGGGTCGTAGAGGCCAAAGGATTCGATGAAGGCGTACGAGCGTGGCGAATCGCTCGCGCATTGCCCATCGCATCGCGCTTCGAGGCGCGGCATTCTGATGTCTCCCTGAAGGAAATCGTGGGCCGTGCTGACATTCTTGCTCGCCTGTCTAAGGCGTGGGCCTCATCACTTGAAGGCACTGGGCAGGCAGTCTGCCTTTTCGGGGAGGCAGGAGTTGGAAAGTCGCTCCTCGCGCTAACATCGCTTGACGCAGCAACACGCGACGGCGCCACTACGCTGAAGATCGATTGTACGCCCAGCACCGGTAACACGCCGATGTTTCCGATCGGTGTTCTGTTGCAACGAACAGCAAACATTGTACCAGCTTCTTCAGAGGCGGAAAGACACTCGCTTGCGCAACAGCTTCTCGCGCGATTGCTGCCCAATGATGATGTGGAGAGGGCACTAGCCATTCTCGCACCCCTATTCGGGCTTGAAAGTGTGGCGCCACCTGCTGATCTCGCTCCTACTGAGGTGCGTGAACAAACGATTCTCACAGTGCTACAAATCCTCAGGCATCTTGCGACAGAACATCCGCTTGCGATCCTGTGCGAAGACCTGCATTGGGTTGACGATACGACGGCCAAGCTCATCGATCGCCTTGCCGCGGAAATAGCAGCGTTACGCGTGCTTCTGATCGTTACTACCCGGCCGATGTCGGAACCTACATTCGATCTGTCGACGTTTGTCGCGATTGAGCTCCAACCTCTCGATCCATCAACGGCGGCCGATCTCGTGAAATCTATAGCGAAGGGAGCCATACTGCCCGAAGATACCGTCCGACGCATCGTCGACAGGTGCGAAGGTGTACCCCTCGTTCTTGCCGAGATGACGCGCAGCACGATCGAGGCAGCCAGCCATCCGGACGAAGCGAGTCTTGCGGCCCTTTCAGGAGGGGAAGTACCAACGCCGCTGCAGATCGCCGTCCAGGCCCGCCTTTACAGGTGGCCGCAGTTTACGCCGGTTGTACAATCGGCGTCGGTTCTGGGTCGCGAATTTTCCGCAAGTCTTCTTGAGCAGGTGGCGCCGAATGACATTCGATCGCAGATTGTCGATGCAATCGAGGTCTTCACCCGAGAAGGTCTGATCGAAAGATCAACCTTCGGCGCACCCAAGCGCGTTAGATTCAAGCACATGATGATTTGCGAATCGATTTACAACACCCTGCTCGGGAGCGACCGTCAACGTCTTCATTCTCGCATCGCCGATATTTTGCGCGACGACTACAAGGAAACGCCTGACGCCGCGCCCGATCTCATAGCCGAGCACCTTCGCAAAGCAAGACGCTTCGTCGAGGCCATCCAGGTTCGTCTTGCGGCAAGCGGCGATACTGCAGCGATCGGGGCATACGTCGAAACTGAAGGCCACTGTGTTGACGCTCTCGCCATGATCGAAGAGGTGGCGGATCCCGTCGTACGAACGTCACTGCAATTCAGATTGCTGATACAACTCGGCGTGGCGCTGACCGGGCAGCATGGGTATTCAGCCGCAGTCGTGGAAGACACATATCGGCGTGCACACGCGCTCTGCGGGCACAGCGCGGAGGCCGAAATGCTTTATCCCATTATGCGCGGCCTTGCCACAGTCAATCTGGTTCGCGGCAATCTAGTGACAGCATACGATCTGTCCCTTCAGGCTCTTAAGCTGGCCGAGCAGGCAGAGCGAGTAGAATTTCGCATCGATGCGCTAAGCGTGCTTTGTTTCACGACATTGTATTTCGGGCGGCTCGAAAATTGTCGCGTTCTCATAGAAAAGTGCATGGAGCTATACCGTAGCGCCGACGGGCATCGATTGGTTTACCCAGTGCCGCAGGACGCGGGAACCGCCGCGATCACCTTGCTCCCCACGGTCATGTGGCTGCTCGGAGACTCGCAGGCTGCCGAAGACGCGATCGATGAAGGTCTCGCGCATATCGAACGTCTAAGTCGAGACTTCGACAAGGCGATAGTTCATTGCTGGATCGCTGGTACCCGGATCACGCAGCGGCGATACGCCGAGGCCCTCAAGCATGCCGAATGTGCCGTGCAAATGGCGCAGCAGCACGGTTATCAGGAATGGCACGCGCATGGTCTGCTTCTCGGTTCTATCGCGCAAGGTGCGCTACGCCCTGATCCCGAGGCCGTCGCTCAGGCTACGGCCATCTACGAGGCTTTTGAAAAGGCTGGGGTAGGCGTGAACGCGCCATACTATCTTTGGGGTATCGCCATCGGACTGATCCAAGCTGGTGATGCCAAGGGAGCTTTACAAAAGATTAAAGAGGCGTTGACTCGTGCCGAGGAGAGGCGGGAATTGCGGATGAACTCCGAGTTGCTGGTTCTTCAGGCAGAAATCACATCCGATGACAGCAGCGCCGAATTGCTCGCCAGAGCGCTGTCGCTCGCCGAGGAACAGGGCGCGGTGGCGAACGCGTTGCGGGCAGCGACCGCGATCGCATTGCGATCAGAACACGACAAGGCCAGGAGAGACTACGCGCAAGCGACGCTCGACATGCTCGACGGTCGGTCGCCCTGCCCCGTGCAGCGCGATTGGATGAAGCAACGCCTGCACATCCTCCGGCCGGGGTGTGAAGGGAGGGCCGCCGAATGATGATAGGTTGCCTTCGTCAGCGGGAACCAACAGAACCGACAGGTGGAAACTGCCGATTAATTAAAGCCGTCGCGGATCTTCAGTTCCAGTGAACAGCGCATGCGGTACCAATTGCCGGGAACAAGGCTAATGCTGTCTTCGTCACCTTCGGCAATACCAAAAAGCGAGCACATCGTTTTCCACGCCGTGGGCGCGGTCGTTTCGGAACGTAGTATCAGCGTCGCTGTGCTATTCGGTATCACCATTTGAGGGAGTTCGTCGGCAATGAACGTGCCCTCGATCAGGGTGGTTTCGGCCTTCCATTTCTCCAAAAGCCCCTCCTCCCCTATCGGAGAAACCTGGATCGAACGCAGCTTCCTGATTGAATCAGGTATCACTGAGCGCGCGAATGAACGGCGGAATGCAGCGTCACGAATATCATCCTGTCCCCAACGCAGTGGAACGGGCGATGAGCTTTGTGACGCCAGCCTCAAATCGATTCGTTGAAACGCACCCCAGTTTCCGTCCTGATCGAACGGGCAATCCAGCCTCACAATCCGCTCGCCGAGCCCTTTCCCCGTAGTGTCCACAAGGCGGATTTCCTTGATACTTGCAAGCTCTTCGGGTCTCTCGCTCTTGACAGATAGCCGGCCGTCCGGCCGCAGTCGTTCGAGCCTTCCATCAACCGACACGCAAAAATCCGCCATCCACTTGTCGAACCCCTGCACACTGCGCCCGACGATCTTGGACCACGAATTGTCAACAAAAATAGCAGGAACGAACGTTGCGGGACTGTGGGCTTGCGCCGCATCTTCGTCCACACGACCCACAAGCAGACGCACCACCAACTCGTGCTGAGATTGATAGTCATGCGCCCGCAGTGGAGGCGTGGCTTCCTTCAATCTCATTTTGCCATATCGTAGCAGTTCAACCATTATGGTAGAGCTCGCAACCTGATACCGGAAATCGGGTATCGGATTGCGAATCACCGGCGAACCGGGCCCCCGCGTCGAACCGAGCGGCTCAAAATGGAAATTCAAGCGCTCAACCATCTTGTTCAATAGGCGCGCGCGCGCAGTTTTGTCAGGCACGCCAAGCTCGTCGAGGTTAAGTCGAAATCCGAGCACCTCGACATCGTCGAACTGAAACGGTGGTATACCGAACTCTTGCGCACGGCTGACAAGCTGCAATCGGTCACTAGGAAAGTCCGGTGGCCAACTCGGCAAATCCATCGTGCCGTACCAGACAGCCTTCGGAGTAACGTTCCCGCTCCTGAGTAGTGCCAAGCTGGGAAACCTTGGAGACTTTACGATCAGAGCGAGACTCTGCGGAGTCACCGCGATCGTATCGGAGCGCTTGGGCGACCACCAGACCTGCCTCCGCCTGATCCACGTCGCGGGAAAAGCGTAGTCGGCCGCCTCCTGTGACTGCTCATATGATGCCTCAAGTTGAGCTACTGACTCCAGAGAGGGCGGCGGTTGCGTAATGCCCGCGATCGATATCAATTCAGCGTCGTAGTCTATTTGGTCCGACTCTAGAAAACACGCACTGCGTACTCGTAGCACCGCATTCGCGTTGTCAATGATCGCGTCGACTAGGGGGAATCCGCGGTCGCGCCAAATGCTGGAGGCTTTGGCCCCGTTCGCGAAACCAACAGCACACTGGAGCTTCTTTGGCGCTTCTATACTGTCCACTTTCGAAAGCAGGACCGCGATTTCGCCGAGCTCCTCTTCCTGAATAATCTCGATTGCCCAGCCGCTAGCGTGGTCTGGCGCCGGTACCTGCGACGGTATCGGTGTTGCAGCTTCAGCGGCCTGGGGCGCGAACGTAACCAACCAGAATTTCGCCATTACGCTACTCTCTTTTCCAGCTTGGTATTCCGCAAAGCTCCTTCAGGTCTTTCGAAATCCCCGAGGTTCAACGACAGCACGTCGGACGGGGTTACCCACCCAATCTTGTCGCCGCTCGCAATGCCACGCGAGACAGCCACGACGAGCTGGGCCGTGTGTTGATAGACGTTGGGTATTTCCCATCTCCAATCAATCAGGCGCGTGCAGTACAAATCCTCGATTTCGAGCACAACGGCGTTCCGCTCTTGAGCAAGCGATTCGGCGGATGGCCCGTCGGGCATTGACGCCAAGGCCATCTTTGTCATCCCTCGCACCAGGGGCAGACTGCCGAGCGAGGCGAACGTTGAGCCAACCTGAAGAGCAACACGCCCGGCAGCGCCCATCTGTAGGTAAGATTCAATCGTCCGCGAAGACAAACAATGTCGCGAGACCGTAAGTCTGGCGGTCAACGTGTCGATTAGATTGACCGCGGATCCGATGCCGTGACACGTTGCTTGCGACCGGCTGTCATCTAAAGGGAACCGACCGAAGTCGAACATGCGCTCGAGCTTCCCAAAAGGCTCGTGCCATATCACCATCTTTTCGACCGACTTACCTTCAAATGGCTTGCTCCGAATAACAATCACCTCTTCCCGCAGCGACCTCGCGATCGTTTGGGCGCTGCCCCTCGAGAAGTCGCCTAGCGACGACATCGCTACCCGAACTGCACCTAACACTTCGCCGTCTTTCACGCGCTTTTTAGTCTTCAACTCATGCAGCGCTACGTCTAGCAGACTGTCGGAACTGGCAGCTATGTGGCCGGCTCCGGACACAATCGCGATCTTCCTTTGGGCGGCAGCGCGCGCAAGATCATCCAGCTTGCGATAGACATCCAATTCACCGTTGATATCCACGTAGTGACAACCCACCTCCAGCGCTGCTTTCGCCAATCTTTCGGCCGTGAATGCGAACGGTCCGGCGGCATTTATAACAACATGTATGTCCTCAATTTGCTGTTTCAGCTGAACAGGATTTCCCAATCCGAAGCAGCGAAATGGCATCGAGTACTTCTTCGAAACCTCGCGGAGATTTTTCAGGTCACGGGCGGCGAGGATCATTTGATACTTTTCGCCACCGTGCGCGCCGGACATGTTCATCACTTTGCCCTCGGCGGCTATCAGCCGGCCAGAGTAGCCGGTCGCACCGTACAGCAGAATGTTGTACCCCATTGCGCGCTCCTTTTCGTGATCTCAGTGCGAGCGCCACGCCACCCATATGATAAGACTTCGGATGAAGCTTCGATCGCGGTTTTCAGGCAGCCCTGCAAAATAATTGTCGAATTCATATAAAGCAGCGCCGCCCAGAGCGTGCGCGACGCCGCGCGCGTGATGCAAGGCTCGTGTGCTTTCGAACAGCGCCCGAATCCAGGCTATCTCGGTTTCACGTCGCTCCGATCGCTCGCGCCCAAGAAATTCCTTGAGCCTACCTAGCTCGCTACCGCGCGCGTGACGTAACGCATGGATCACCATCAGAGTCCGCTTTCCCTCAAGCAAATCTCCGTTGATCTCCTTGCCGTACCGAGCACCGGGCTCGAGATTTAGAATGTCGTCCTGGATCTGAAATGCGGCACCAAAGAAAAATCCTAGCCGGATCAATGGATCCAGCGGCATGCGCCCTCGCGCCCCGATCAGACATCCGACCCGCATAGGATGAATGGTCGCCAGCCAGCACGTTTTCTGAAGGGCCATCTGAAGGTAGTCCGCGTCGCCGAGATCGGTGCGGTTGTCGCGCCGCCATCCCAGCTCAAGAGCCTGTCCTTCCGCGCTCTCCCAAGCGACGCGCTCAGTCTCCTCGAAAATACGTAATGCAGTCGCAATTCCTAGCCGGTAGATGTTCTCCTTCAGAGGACGCAAGCTCAGCAAGCCTAAGGCATCTCCGGCATTGATCGCGAGCGGTACTCCATGAATCGCGTGGAGCGTTGGTGCGCCTCGCCGCTCATCGCTGGCGTCTTCAACGTCATCATGGACCAGCAGTGCGTTGTGAAGTAATTCTATTGCAACTGCCGACGGAATTGCGTCCTCAAGCTTGGCACCCGCCAGCCGCGCTGTGGCGATACAGAGACTGGACCGCAACATCTTCCCTCGACGCTTGGGGTAGTCGGCAAGTAGCTGGTAAAGATAAGAGCGCGGCTCGCACTGAGTGAGGTACTTTCGCATGCATGCGCGAGTAAGTTCACCATACTCACTCAGCACGTCCTGGACTAGCAGCTCGTCAATACCGCTAAAATTCAACTCATCTCTGCAATCCATGGCTGTCTCGCTACAGCTCGATCTCTATAACCCCGAGTTGTTCGCCGGTTTCACTGCATACCGCGGCTCTCCAGCATCCGAGCGTATCAATCGAGGCCGTCGAAAGCGTAAGTAGCACTTCGCCAGTGGCGCTCCTAACAAGGGACGCCTCAAGGGGACCGGACTCGATATGCGAGACGCTGTAGAAGTAGATCCTGGTTTGTTCGATCGGCTCTCGGCTTGCGAATTCCAGCTTCCGGACGCGAACCGGTCGTCCCTTCCCTGTAAGAACAATCCTCGCGCCACGTGCATCTGACGATTGGACCGGCTCCGTAGCCGGCGCCCCCTGATTCGGTAGGTCCAAGGACGGATCGCGATCTGGTACTAATCCGAGCAGGGAGCCGATGACTCTGTACTGCGCAGTCGACACTCGCTTGAGACGGCTGTCGTCGGCCAGGAATGCTTCGACCCAGCCAAGCGCACTCATCATGGTGTCGGTCACGAGGTCCTGGGTGGCGTCGACAGCCTTGCGTGGGCTCTGCCCGCCAACCGCGCGGTCGCCCGCCCGCCGCAAGCGCTGTGAAAGTCGCGTGCTGCGCGCGACGTTGGCCTGAGCAATCTTGTAAGCCATTCGTACCGCGGCAACTACTGCATCCTCGGTGGTACTAGGCCCGCCTTGGCTCGGGTCAACCGAACGAAAAAGCGTCCCAGTCGTGCGGACCGGTCCGTCGCGTTCTACCGGTGGCCGCGACCAACGCTCTCTATTCTGGTTAGCTTCAGGATTTGTCATGGATGATCGTAACCGACAATGGAGTTGAGTTCAGGCTTGCCCGAAATGGCGTGAGCAGCGAGCATGCCAGACATGACAGCAGCCTCGACGCACCCTGTATCGAGACCACAGGCGGTCCAATCCCCGGCGATGGTCATGTTCTCCACTGAGCGATCGAGCGGTGAGATGCGATGGACGATTGAGCCGGGAAGTGAAAGCGTATAGCGATCTGAGCCCTCAAAGTTCGCTTCGACGTGTTTGGCTATCACATCGTTCTTTGCCGTCCTCCCTTCAGAGAACGCGGACGGCCAAATTGGTTTCATGCCCCGCGTAAGCATTAGGTCCAAATTTTCCGCTACTTTGGCCTTTAACAGGCATCGCTCTAGAATTGGCTGCAAGCTCTGTTTCAATTCGCTTGACGATCCGTTCCAGCTGGTGAACGGAAATCGCCTCACAATTTCCTCTAAATCCCCCGGAGGGGTATCAAATGCTCCTTCGCGACCGGTTAGCAACTTTTCTTGTGCAATTGACATTATAAGGTTCGGCGTACTCGTGACTGATGTCGTCGCAGGCGCCCGTTTCCTAACTTCGTCGATAATTTTCGGCAGGGCGCTACGGACACCTTTCCTCACGTTCTCGATGACGGACTCTGGGAGTGTTGCGCAGAAATAGGCAACCGAGCGCGCCTCTTCGAAATCGCTTTGCGTTTTTCCGGTTCTGGTGCGCCAGGCCCGCTCGGTCGCGAGCGCATGCGTCATGTCGGCCCAGGTGTCAAACGAACTGCCCAGCGCACTGAAGATTCCCGATCCGCGATACCAACCGAGATCGTGAAGGTCTCTCTTCATCCATACCTGTGCAGACTGGGTGGCTATCGTTTTAACTTGCGCGGCCATCGTCGCCCATTTGGGCGGCAATTTTGCAAACTCCGCTTCTTTGACGCAGGCTTTGAAGTCCTCAATGCCCAACGCAAAAATCACGCAATCGAAATCATCACCCAAGTGAATTGTTTTGCTGCCAGGATCGGGCTTCAGCGCTTCCCTGAATGCTTGAGCCGCGCGATCCGGCCAACATCCGAACTCGTCAAGCGCATGACTGCTGCAAGCATCAAGCTCGTCCGGATCGCCGCGTGTTGCAAACGTAAGCGAGGAGACATAGCGACTGCCCTTCTTCTCTGCCTTGAGCTCTACTGCTTCCAATCCATGCAGAAAATGAAAATGCACCGGCGACCCAGCCGTGAATTGACCATCCTCACCCCTTACCTTGCGACCGGCCAGCAGGACCCTGTAGAGCGGAGCAAACACCGCATCCCCCATCCCTGACCGGATGCGCCAGAACATGGCACCGCGATAGGTGAACAGCATGCGAAACGCTCCTCGCAGCGCGACGCCAGCTGCCAGCTGTGGTCGACTTCGCTCTCCGTTTCGGTAAGCGAACGCAAAGTCATAGTTTCCGACCAGGTACCTGCTCTCAAGAGATTCGAACGTTGCGCCGTTCTGCAGCAACCACTTCCGATAATCAAAGTGATTTATGGAATCGAGGCCCCTCTCGTCGAACGGTACACGATCACGCAACAAACCGACCAAAGTTGTCAGCACGATATCGATCATCTCGCTTCTGATTCGGACGTGCTCATCAATCGATGTGACGTCATTAAGAAATTTGCGCGTCTGCGCGGCGATCGCTTCCATCAACTTGAGCGGGGACGTTGCCGCTTGTGGCGCAAAATCATCCAGGGTCTGCAACCAGCGTTCAAGGATCGTGACCGATTGCAGGAGTACCGCTGCTCCCGTCAACGAGCTGTTCCGCAGTAGTTTGGTCATGCGATCTATTGCGAGGCTCACCGACGTCGTAGTGTTGATGGAAAAATCAGCATCTACGGCGTCGTCATGCCTTGATCGCGCATCAGGCCGAGGCCGACCGGGAATATCATCTTTTGGGGTTCCAATGACGCTGAGCATTAATGTTTTGAGCAACTCAAAACTGCGCTGCAGGTAGTACGAAAGGGTGAACGGATTCGTCTGCGCGTCGAAGTCCGTACCGGGAAGGCCTTCGCCAGGAGGAAAGTAGCCGGACCACATGACCCAGTCGTTTAGCGGCTCGGGCCGCGCCACGCCGATTAGTGGTTCGGGGAAGAACGCGTCCTCGATGCTATCGTGAACGGTCCGCATTGCGGGACTTCCATTGCCAGCCGCCCGCGACTTGTGCCACTGAGCTTCATCATAGCACTCGCGCATCATGCGGAAGGCATTTTCGTAATAGCCTAACCATACATGGAGACCGTGATCGAGGATGCGCCCATCGGCGTTGCGAACCGATGCGCACTTCCCGCCCAGCCGCCAACTCCGCTCATAAACGTGAATTTCGTACCCCGGTTGTTGTGAGAGGTGCCAAGCCGCAGACATCCCTGCACAGCCGCCACCAATAATTACCACCTGCACAGGTTTATCACGCACCTGCGGTAACTTGCGGGAGCCCATCATGGCTTGCTTGCCTCCCCACGACTGGGCAGACTAGCAATTGTTCCACGGAATGGCGAGCCCCCAGGTTGAATGGTCCGAACGCCCTTTGACCTGGGCCTACAGTATGCTTTCGGCACTATAGATGCAGCGTCACCACAGTAGATGCAGCGTCACCAAAGTGCGACCACCCGACGAGCTTCCTAACCGGGCAAGGTCCAGCTCATTACGCGGCCTGGCCTGTTTCCGGACTATCGACGGGCTTCAACGGGCCGTTGGCGTATAATGACCATCACACTGGTCCCATCGGGCCGCGGCCGATGTGCTTTCGAGCCCAGAGGGGAACGAGCGATGGACAAGCAGAGAATCAGAGTGCTGCGTCACGCTCAGCTATATGGACACCTTATCAACCGAACTGGCAGGCTCTACTACCCCGGCGGCAGCCATCCTGTTTGTAGCGAGCAGACTGCTCATGAGATGGTCAGAGCTGGGTGGCTGGTGCACAGCCGTGACAGATACGAGATTACAGCCGTGGGACTGCAAGTCCTGGAACTGGAACCCACACGGTAGCTTGGCGCGGCCGCGGCCCAAACAAAGCCCCGGAGCCGGCAGGGGTAGGTGACGCATCGCTGCCGGGCTCTGACAGCACGTTCAGCATGCAGAATTGAATCTGGTCAGAGCGAGCGGCCTTTGCGAGTAACGTAAAGCACGCGCTGCACGACTAACGTACCAACGCCGACGTCGAACGGAGCGGAGACTGCACCCGCCAGAACGTATTATAGTCGCCACGGCGCCGCCGCTTTGGATCCGGTTTCCTTAGCCGAAAGAAGAATTCGTCATGCACCGCCGAATCAAAATTCTTGGTTGGATCGCGATGTTCCTTGACACCGGAAGCGCGACCCGGAGGGAAAGCAGCACCGAACGTCTCACGAGCGACTCTTAGTGTTGGAGATGACGGTCGCGCATGCCGGCATCGATCCAAGCGATAGTCGGTACGGGACAGGAGCCCGCCTGTTCGGCAAGCTACCTCGGAATGCAGACCGTTGGCCAACGATATTTCAGCGCAAGTTCGGCTCGGCTCTTTGTGGAAAGGCTGGGCCGCAGGATCGAGGCGAACGATCAAGAGGACCTCGAGATATTTAGCGCTTCGACAATTGAATCGGCGAGAGCTTCCGCGATGCAGTTATAGCTCCAGTCATTTTGATGAAGCATGTTGCCGTCAAAGTTGCAAATCATCTGGTCGAAGGGAATGCTTGCGGCCTTGTTCCAGTATTTCATGATCTCATATCTATTGAAGACGCTAACCTGCGATTCTTTCGCCGCAGCTGCGATCAGTTTCAGCATCTCGTCGGTTGCAGGCATTGTCCCTGCTGTCAGAAGGGCCGGTGCATACTGCAAATTCATGAGTATGACGTCGGCATTGCCATCCGCCAGCCGGCGGAGGCCCTTGATAATCGCTGCCTGCACATCATCAAGAAAGTAATTCTTCCAAGCGGCGTTGGTGCCCACCTGCCAAATCACGAGTGAGGGGCTATTGCCAAACACATCGGTCTTAAACCTTGCCGCCTCATCCGGTGCTTCCTGCCCTCCGATGCCAAGATTGAGAACCTTGATCGACCGCTGTGGGAAGCGATCCGATAAGTGGGCATTCAGTCGCTTTGGATAAGAATCGGCTGGGCCGGCACCATCCCCTGCCGTAGAAGATGATCCGATTGCGACAATATTTATGCCTTCTTGCCGATCCAGAGCATCAGCGAGCTTCGGGAGCGCTCGCCCCAAGCTTCGAATTTCACGCGGTACATTGCAGGACAGCGGCATGCGCGGCTCCTCTAACTCACCTGTTCCCTGGATGTCAGCGTCTAGAGATGACCTTGCTCTGCGCTCGCGCTCCGTCGAACGCGACTACAGATCACGAACGTTTGCCACAAACAAACTGACCGGCAATATGCCTCCAGTTCCTTGATTCTCTGTCTGTCGCGCCCTTCTGGACTGCGTTGGAATACGGCAACGCGAGCCATCAAGAAGGCCTCTTCCTCATCGTCGGCCCCCTTCAATTCTCCTCCGCCGCACGATGCGGCTTGACTTATTCCCCAGCTCGACTTGGGTGCGGCCGACCATCACCAGCTGATGGCCGGCCCTTCTTTTTGGACCAGTCCTGGAGCGGATGAAACTCAATTAAAGCCGGTCATGCTTCCCCAGCCGCCCATGCCGCCGGACTCCGTCTGGGGCAAAGCGGGCGCCGGTTGGAAGGCCGGTTGGATTGGACGGACGCTGATCGGCCCGTTCACCTGATTGTAGGCTCCTCGAAAATGGCTGAGGTGGGCCTTGCTGCGGTGGTGGTAGGGGGAAGCCGCTGCTATTTGGACCGCCAATCCTGAGATCAGCAGCGCACCAAAGATGGTGAGTGCAGTTTTATTCATGGTGGTCTCCGTTGGTTAGACTTGGAGAAAGGCCTCGCGCGCCTCGCTCCGTGGATGGCGTCGAGTCTTGATGCGACACATCAATTGGTTCGAACGTATGCCGCACGTTCACGAGTGACGTGTTGGCCATCCCACATTTCACGAAGTCTTGACAGCCAGCCGACATCAACCTGTGCGCGAAGGGCGGTACACCGTCGCAGGTGATTTGTAGAGGCTTCGAACGAGCCGCATCAGGATAGAATTTGATTCGGGGAGGCTAGCTACGCTTCGTCCACACCGTCGATGCTCATGGCACCCGCGCCGTAGGTCATCACGTAAAGGAAGCCGCCTGCCATCACTAAGTTCTTATAGAAATGGATCATGTTGTTAAAATCCCCGGCAGCCAGGTGCACGCTAAAGCCGGTGCCTAGGCAAAAAACGACGAGCGCTGCAGCCACCCACCGAATCTTGAAACCTACTAGGATGCCCAATCCAGCGAGAAGATGGAAAACGATAGAAATCCAAACCGCCACATCGGGAATTGGCACATGGACGTTCGCAAAATACTTTGCCGTCGCGGTTGGATCGCGCAGCTGGAGGATGCCGTCCCAGATGAAAAGGCTAGACATCAACAAGCGCGCAAGCGGAGGCAAGTAGGCTTTCATGGCGTGCATGGCTCGTCGCTCCCAACTTCTTGTCCGGAAAGGGCATCGTATTGGCTCAAACCAGCACCAGGGAAAAATCGGATTGCGAGAAAAAAACTTCTCGATCCCACAATCGCCGAGCATCGTGGCCACATCGCGCCAATGCTGACATTCGACACCGTATGTTGACAGTCAGCAGACCAGGACTGGAGAGACCAGGCGGAAAAATGGATAAAGCTAGCCCGACAAGCCGAAGCGGGAACTTTTCCAACTTCGCGCACGATGCCCTGGTGGGGCGCGGCGGCGACAGGCCAAGGCGCGGGCGACTGGCGCCTGGTCGAGATCGGGCTGAAAGCCCAGAAATAGTCGGGATGGTTGGCAAGCGAAGACCGGGACGATTTACCCTGAAGAACGAACGCGAAGTGAATGCAATGGCAGCGAACGGAGCAACTGCATCGGAGATCGCCGCCAAAGCTGGGGAAATCTGCTTGCGCGCCCGCTTGTGAATACGCGGGATAAGGCCAAAATCAGAGGCTCGCACTCTGCACATGCCATTGTGCGACTTTCTAGCGATTTCGCAGAATCCGCCGGAGGAAAAACCTTATGGATATTGCCGCAGGCCTCGCACTTCTAAGCCAAGCCCAGCATCGTGAAAAATTCGCGGCAGATTGAAAAAGGTTTCGATGTCGCCGCTCTCAAGGCGCAGATGGCAGAATTGTACGGAACGTTAGCAGACGTGAAGATCGCGAGAATCGATGCACGACAAAGACGAGAAGATCAGGCAACCTGAAGAGAAAATTTCGACGCTAACTTCAGGCGAATCGTGCCCAATCTGTTCTGAGGGCCGAATGAAGATTGTCTTATCACGCGGGCATCCACAACTTGGCCGCTTGGGCGTTCAGGAAAGAACTTTAAAGTGCGATAAGTGCGAGCACACAGAAAAACGAATGTTCGATCCGACTGGTGTGACAAAGCGCAAATAGACCCCGCCTCGCGCATCAGGAACGCACCCTAGCGGCTTCCCCTCCGCCCCGGTCGGTGCAATCATGGGGCATCCGGTCGGGCCAGACTGCTGACGAAGATCGCTACAGCGATTGATCAGCTGGGTTTCAGATGGATTGGTTTGAAAAGCTCACAGGATTTCGCGAAACGAGCTACTACGAAACGCGCGCCAAGCTCAAGGTTGAAGGCCGCCAACTGCAATCCCTCATTAACGGGAAGAGCTACGACATCGGAGACCTCGAATTGGTGTCACTGCAAACAATGTGTGAAAGAGTCAAATCATCAGGCGGTCTGCCTGGGCGGCTAAAGGTAAGTGTGGTGACCGGCGATGTCCGGAATATGCATAAATCACCTGAGAACACTGGAGCTCTGTTTCGGCATCAGCAAAATCAGCTTTGCCGCTTGCGCTTAGATTTGTTCTTTCGATGCTCGTTGAGTCTCACCACAGCACGCTAGGCTTTTCATCTCTCGGGCGTAGCGACGCACTTGCTCGGCCCGCTATTGTATGACATCATAAAACCATGAAGCTGTCAGCAATAAATAGCGCTAAAAAATCAAAACGTGGCAGGCCTACCGTCGAGAGCAAAGCGATCAATGTCCGTATGGCGATCGACGCCATAAAATCCCTTGACGCATGGCGTCGCCAGCAAGAGGACCTTCCCGGCCGCCCCGAAGCCATCCGCCGCCTCATCGCCGCCGGACTAGAGGCGACATCAAAGAAGGGCGGGAAGCGATGAGTGGACCTTCAGACCAACTGCGCGCCATTTCATGGAGGAATACAAGAATGCGGCATGAAGGCTCACTTTCCCTTCCGGCATCGCGGCCTTTCACCGCCACCGGGGTTGCCCCGCAGGCAAATCAGATTTCGTTCTTGCACCTTCCAAGTGTGATGTCATGCGCAAATTGGCCGACCAAACCTCACTCCACATGATCTGGGCCGGCGGTTCGTAGTTGTCGGCTTTGCTCGCCGCACTCGATCCACTTATCGTCGCGCTGGATCTTCCTGATCCAGCTTTAGTGTTGCCAATTGGGAAGAACCGTTGTATGGCTATCTCAAGAAAACCGTACACAACGCATGGATAAGCATATGGTGGCTAAGCAAAAACAGGCCGAAGCAGTCGCCTACATTCGGACCTCATCTGCGGCGAATGTCGGTGCCGACAAAGACAGTGACAAACGTCAGCGAGCCGCGATCGAAAGCTTCGCGAAGCGCGCAGGGTTCAGGCTTGTCGATGAATTTACGGATGCCGCTGTGTCAGGTGCTGACCCGATCGAATCGCGAAAAGGTTTTGCCGCCCTCCTCGATCGAATCGAGGGTAACTCCGTCAGGACCGTCATCGTGGAAGATGCCAGCCGGTTTGCCCGCGAGCTAATGACCCAAGAATTAGGAATACTCACTCTAATCAACCGAGGAGTCCGCGTTCTTACTGCATCGGGAGACGACCTAACCGACAGCAGCGATCCTTCTCGTGTCATGATGCGTCAGATCGCAGGGGCATTTCATCAATATGAAAAGGCACGCCTAGTGGCTAAGCTCCGAGCGGCCAGGCAGCGCAGCAAAGAACGTGAAGGCAAGTGCGAAGGTCGCAAATCCTGGGCAGAGATCAATCCGGAGCTAGTCAGAGAAGCCAGACGGCTGAGACGCCGGTCGCCCAGAGGCTTCCAGCGGTCCCTACGTGAGATCGCGGCAGAGCTTGCGAAGCTTGGATACGTCAATGAACGCGGGGTAAGATTTTCGGCGTCATCCGTACAATCGATGCTGGCCTGAAACAGCTCGCGCGTTTGTCGGCGCCTGTTTCACGACGCCAAAGGGCCAGCCTCGCTTCATTTCGCACGTCATTTATGCACTAGAATAACGACCAAAAATCAGCGTCAGTAGTTTAGTGCACAATTCATGATTTTCGCACGGGGCCGAAGCAATGTCCGCTACACGGGGCTCTGCCAATTCATCGTCACCTCTGAGTTTGACCCGTTCCGGATATCGGTGAACTACACCGACGTTGGAGCTCGGGGCGCAGGGTGGTAACTTCGCCTAGATATGAGAAAATCCGATATCATCTGTCCTAGATGGAGTGCTGGCGGCGACGTCTTTCATTTCGGGTGACAAAGAATGTTAGTTGGCGCGCCAAAAGAAACCAAAGACAACGAATTTCGGGCCGGCTTGACGCCCGCCACGGTTGCCGAGCTCACGCATCGCGGCCACGCGGTTATTATTGAGAAGTCCACCGGCGTCGGGTCGGGCCTGACGGACGATGAATATTGCAATGCCGGGGCTAAAATTGTCGACACACCGCAGGAAATATTTGCTCGCGCTGAAATGGTCGTCAAAGTGAAGGAGCCGCTGGATGGCGA
>Ga0210399_10000187_pt1 | contig 49794 bp, 37 predicted proteins | sample IncBWC14MmetaG_FD_150865 | JGI IMG/M metagenome (GOLD analysis project Ga0210399, IMG submission 150865) | Forest soil microbial communities from Barre Woods Harvard Forest LTER site, Petersham, Massachusetts, United States - Inc-BW-C-14-M | ecosystem: Environmental > Terrestrial > Soil >... | reverse complement strand
TACTTCGGGAATGAAATCGACCAAATGAATGTAAGCCAGGCGTTGCATCGGGCTGACTTCCGTATACGTCAGGCGGGCTTCGGTCGTGAGAGGCATCCCGGACCGCTTCATAAATTCGATCTGCGAGGGCCCGGTTGCCGTCATTGCGTATAGCAACTCACCCTCTGGCCTGAGGTCGAGTTTACGCACTTTCACTGTGAAACCCTCTGGCCCCCACCATGACTCAAGGCCTGCCTTCGTCGTCCAGAGGCTCCAAATGTCCTCAAGAGATGCCTCATAGGTACGTGCCAGGGTGATCTTCCGTCTGTTGGCCTTCGTTGTCCCTTCGATGCCCCTTAGTTTTGACCCTGATTGTGTCATCTATTTCTCTCCTTCCTCGCCTTTCGATCTGAACGCCCTTTTTGACTCGTAGAAAGCGCCTCTCCAAATCGATCAAGCCGCTTCTCCCACATCCCGCGATACGTCGAAATCCAAGCGTCAAGGTCTTGGAAAGGTTCAGGTCGGAGAGAGTAGAAGCGTTTTTGGCCTTCCGGCCGCATTTGAACGAATCCCGCTTCGTGCAGAATCCGAAGGTGCCGTGAAACGCCAGACTGGTCGATCTCAACGTTGCCGACGATGTCATTCACCGGCAGCTCCCCATCGCGAAGGACTTCGACGATCCTGAAACGCGTCGGGTCGGCGAGCGTTTGGAGAGAGCTAATATGCATAGCTCTGTATATACACATCAGCGCATAGATTTGTCAATAGGGCGTCAAGCGTAAGCCACGCACCCTGTACCTGTCCCATCCTCCCAACGGATCGATGAGTGTTTCCCAACCAGACCGCTTTTCCGTCGCCTCCCAAAAAAGTTTCTGAAACCCCACCGAAGATTTTGTGACTTGAACCATTGTTTGGCCATTTCGGAAGCATCGGTTGGCCGTTCATCGGCCTGTAAGTCCTGTAAATCCGAACTCCGTCAGAGTGCCCCTTCGGATGTTTGGAGCATCGGTTGGCCGGAAGAGCAGAGTCGGAAGGATCCCCCTCAAGGACTGGAACCTCAACCCACAAGACTGTTGACAGGTAAGGCCTTCAGGCGTATTTCTGTACGTGCGTATATATACGCACGTACATGAGCGAGACCCCAGAACAAGTCCTACGTTGGTTTCAGTCAGCGGTTCACAAGCTTTCGCCTGTAGCCGCTGGCTCTTTGAGTTTGCGGAAGAGTCCCTGCATTCGGAAGAACTGCGCTACGTGCGCCAGTGGTCAAGGGCATTCCAGCCATGTCTTATACGGCCGCCGCGGCGATAAACGGTTTTCGATTTACGTTCCCGAGGAGTTAGTTCCTGAAGTTCGCAAGGCCCTCGCTAATGGACGGCGGCTTCAAGAACTTATGAGCGAGGCCGGCGTGCGCTACACACACGCGTTGAAAGCACGACGAAGGAGGGAGGCTGGCCGGTGACCACAGACCAGGTGTGCAGATGCTGAATGAACAGGATTTCGCCTTGTGGGTAAAGCGGACCAGCTTATCCGATCCGGCTTGCGCTGTTGTGACGCACATCCGAAGCTCCCAACCGGCGCGGCGCGTGGGCGGTGGCCACGGGAATGTGGTCGGGCGCTATCCGAGTAGGAAGATGGGAGTCACCATTCAGTTTGAAAGCCACCGGGTTGAGTTGCCCGCGATTTTGGAGCTGGAACACAACGATGACGTGCTCGAATATTACGACCAACCGCCTTCCATCAAGCTGGACTATTCTTCAGCGCATGGAAAACGCCTGGGAGTTCTTCACACACCCGACTTCTTTGTAGTTAGAGCAGACAGTGCGGGCTGGGAAGAATGCAAAACTGAGGAAGACCTGATTCGCTTGGCAGACCGTAATCCGAATCGATACTGTCACGATGAGCGGACATGGAGTTGTCCGCCCGGCAAGCAGTACGCAGAACAGTTCGGTCTCTACTACCGGGTTCGCTCGTCCGGCGAGATCAACTGGGTCTTCCAACGGAATCTCCAGTTTCTCGAGGACTATTTCAGAGCGCCTCTGGAAGTGCTGTCGGTTCATCGGCAGCGGGTTCTAGCTCTGGTCGCTGCCCAGCCGAACGGCTCACTGCAAGATCTTTTTTGGGCGACGGAAGGCGAAGTCACTCGGGATGCGATTTATTCCCTGATTGCAGCCGGGGATATTTTCATCGATCTCCACTCGGCCTCACTTCTAGAACCAGACAAGGTGACAGTCTCGCTGGAGAAGTTTGCCGAATGTGTCCGAGACAACCACGCTGTGATACCCACACGCTTTGACCGAAAGGATCAAGTGCCGCAGGTTCAGCGGTGGCTTCAGCTCGCGAGCGAAGCCGATCTGGTCGAAGGCACACGACGATTCCACATCGTCACCCGAGCGTTACGCGGCGCTCCACATGATTTCGTGCCTCCGCGAACGCTGCGGCGCTGGATAGCGAGCTATCGCGCCGCACAGGACCAGCACGGGAGCGGATATCTGGGCCTCTTGCCAAAACGCAACGAAGGCAACCCAGCGAGCAAGCTCCCAGAAAAAGTGCGCTCATTGATGACCCAGTTCATCGAAAAAGAGTACGAAACGCTAAAGCAGAAGACTCAGTACGCGGTGTGGTCCATGTTCAAGCTGAGCTGCGATCGCGAGAAAATTCCTGCTCCCAGCTACAAGACGTTCAGCCTCGCGATACATCAGCGTGCCGGCGCTGAGCAGACGCAGAAGCGGCAAGGTCACCGAGCCGCGTACCAGCGTCAGCCTTTCTATTGGGAGTTGGAACAACGGACTCCTCGCCACGGGGACCGACCTTTCGAAATCGCACACATCGATCACACGCAGTCCGACGTGTGGGCTGTGTGTTCCCAGAGCGGACGTGTCCTAGGACGCCCTTGGGTTTCGTTGCTGACCGATGCGTTTTCACGGCGGATTCTGGCGCTCCACATCACGTTCGATCCGCCAAGCTATCGCTCGTGCATGATGATTGTGCGCGAGTGCGTACGCCGGTACGCACGCCTGCCTCAGATCCTCGTGCTTGACGGTGGAAAGGAGTTTGAGAGCAGCTACTTCGAAGCGCTGCTGGCGCGGTTCGAAATTACGAAGAAGTCGAGGCCGCCCGCAAAAGCTCGCTTCGGCTCGACATGCGAGCGCATCTTCGGAACGGCGAATAAACAGTTCTTTCATTGCCTGCAGGGCAACACACAGCTTGCCCGGAACGTTCGCCAGATCACCAAAAGCGTCGATCCCCGGAATCATGCCTTGTGGGCTCTCAAAGAGTTGCACCGCGCACTGAGCGAATATGCGTACGAAATTTATGACACGATGCATCATCCGGCCCTCGGACAGAGCCCGCGTGAGGCCTTTAATGCCGCGCTTACCCACACCGGCAGTCGCGCACACCGCAGACTCGCCTATGATCGGGACTTCCTCATCGCGACATTGCCAACCACCCGCAAGGGAACCGCGAAAATCTCACCGGCACGAGGCATCAAGATCAACCATGTTCTTTACTGGTCCGAGCATTTCCGAAACCCCACCTGGGAAACAAAGCAGGTTGCTGTTCGTTACGACCCCTTCGATATCGGCCTGACGTATGCGTTTGTCGATCGGCAGTGGGTGGAATGCTACTCGGAATACTATAAGGTTCTACATGGGCACTCCGAGCGAGAAGTTCAGCTAGTCAGCGAGGAGCTGCGCAAACGGCATCAGAACCATTCCGGCCACTTCGTGATCACGGCAAGGAAGCTTGCCGAGTTCCTGGAGTCCGTTGAATTGGAAGAAGAGATCCTCGCGCAAAGATTGCGGGACCTCGAAGCCCGGTCGCATCATGCTCCACCAGAGCGGTCCGCGAAGCCGCTGGTGAAAATTGCTGACACTCGCCGCGCATTACCAGCAGCGCGCACGCAGGCGCCGCTTGCCGCGGTGTCCACATTGCAGACCTACGGAGAACTCTGATGCGGCTGGACGGTGTCGCGGCCGTTGCCCCTCACCTCATCGAACACCTGGATCGTTTTCGGGCCTTTACCATGGCGCATCCTCGCTTGGTGAGGGCGCGAGATGAACTCGTTGACGCCATTGACGGCGCGGAACCCGGCTCGCTCGTACTTGTGTTGGGGCCGACCGGGGTCGGCAAAACAACCTTGCGCTCGAAAGTCGAAAACCTCCTGATCGAGCAGATGAGTCCACCAATGGCAGCAGACCCCGGGCGCCTTCCTTTTGTCAGCGTCGAAGTCGCCCCACCCGACACCGGTCGGTTCCGCTGGCGAGATTACTTCAGTCGCTTGCTCGCAGCCATGAATGAACCTCTTATTAATTCCAAGATTCCCGATGAGCGTTGTATCCATGTAACCAGCCCGGCCAGATCGCCCCTGAGCGGCATGGAACTGGGGTTCGCCGCCGAACAGGCATTGCGTTATCGCCGTCCTCCGGTCGTATTCGTTGACGAAGCACAGCATCTTGCGAGGATTGCTTCCGGACGCCGGCTGTCGGATCAGTTGGACGTCATCAAATCGCTCGCGAATCGAACACAGACCGTTCACGTTCTCCTGGGCACGTACGAGTTGCTTGCCTTTCGAAATCTCAGCGCCCAGTTGAGCCGCCGCAGTATGGATTTACATTTCCAGCGGTACCGCGCGGACTCTACGGAAGATCGGCAGATATTTCAAAACGTCCTTCACACTTTCCAAAAACAACTGCCGTTCGAGGGACCAGAGGCGGACTTGGCGTCTATGTGGGAGTTTCTCTACGAGCGTTCCGTCGGTTGCGTGGGGATTCTGAAAGAGTGGCTCATGCGAGCCTGTGTGCGCTCGATAAAGCACGGTGCGGTCAATCTCTCTCTGGAACAACTGGAGAAGACGGCGCTCTCTGTTTCGCAATGTGAAAAAGTCCTCGCGGAGTCGCGCGAAGGCGAAACCAGGCTCAACGACACTGAGGATTCCAGATTGAGACTCAGGACGCTCATGGGTATTGATCAGCATTCTTGTGAGACAAGCACCAACGGAGACTCCGGTTCGGTCCCGTCCGCCCGGAACCGGAAGGCACGAAAACCAGGTCAGCGTGCTCCCCGAAGAGACCCTATCGAGGAAACGGCTCAGATATATGCCTGACGCCACGATATACGACGCTTGGGAACTGTCGGATCATCGACTGACCGGCCGAAGCTATTTATATTCGTTACCGCCCATCGGAATAGGCACGCCGATGGTGGAGAGCCTGACGAGCTACATTCAGCGGCTCGCGGCGGCTCATGCCGTCGAGACCGGCACTCTCGTCAACTGCGAGTTGCTGTTGCGAGTCCCGTATACGAAAGGTGCGCTGTCCGGGAAGCTTCCCACAAAGCTACCTCAGTATTCGTTTTACATCGAAGCGTACACACTGAATGGCACTGGCGACCGCGCACGACTCTGGACTTCGGCACTCGAGGAATTGACTCAGGTTCAGCGTCTTGATCTTCTCACGACATTGCCTTGGGCTAACATGATCGATCGTGTGCATCTCCTGCGAACGAACCGTGCTTGGTGCTCTTCTTGTTATGAAAGCTGGCGTTCCTCGGGACATCCCGTATACGAACCATTGCTATGGATGTTTCAGGTGGTCACTCTTTGCCACCATCACCGGCGACCGCTCGACTCGACGTGCCCCTCGTGCGGCCGGACGCAGTATGTGTTTTCCTCCAAATCTCGTCCAGGCCACTGTTCACGATGCCAGTCGTGGCTGAGGCGCGTGCACGACGTCGACGCTATTAACCATGACGTAGCCGAACAACTGCGGACGGCGGAAATGGTTGGTGATCTATTGGCCGCAAGCCCAAGCACCCGAAATCGCGTTCGTTGGAGAAACATCCCGCGGATCGACTCGCTGGTTGCGTTTTCCCGTACCCAGAACGTCTCCCTAATTCGGGCTCTGGCTGAACCGATCGATAGCGAGCAGAGACGTTTGTGGTATGTACACCATCGCGTCCCAAGTAGCATTGTCGAACAAGCCTTGCAGACTGCTCTTCAGGCAGCTACTCCAGCATCGCTGCCAGCGCTTGCGAACCAGCTGGGCTATCACGCAGATGCGTCGCTACGACATCGATTCCCGGAACTCTGCCGTCAGATCACAACCAGAAGACGAGCTACGTTGAAAGTTCCCCGGCGTCGATCACACGTGATGCCAGTGCCGCGCCACCGTGTTGAAAGAGCACTCGCTGAAGCACTCAATAAGGATGGTGTCACCGATCTTCGAACTGTGGCCGCTTCTGTGGGACTGAGCAGCACACGACGCTTCTATAAAGACTTTCGTAACCTTCGGCTAGCTGTCGTTGCTAAGAATCGTGAAATCAGAAAACAGCGCGTCCACGTGATCGCGAACACTGCCCAACCTCTCATCTTCAAGCATAACTAACTGCAAGCTTTCTTCCGACGGGTCAGGCAATCACTCAGTTGTCAGGGGGGCAGACAGTGCAAGTCGCAATTAATAGATTTTTAAACCCTCAGGAAAGAGGGTGTCTGGCGCAACTTCTCGAAGATCTATGCTTTGTTCCGCTGAGATCAGTTGCCGCAGAGCCAGAAGAACTTCTTGTTCATTTGACACGCCATATTCGGATGCGATTCTCGCGTAATTGCGAGCAAGCGTAAGTTTTACGAGGTCACCGAAACTCTCACAGCTCCGGGGGAAAGTCCGCGCAAGGGGAGACAGAAGTTTGAGCAAAAGAACCCAGACACAAATTGCAGCTACGAATGTGAACAATCCCGAAGCGGACCCCGCGAATGATGCCAGTCTCGCCCATCCCACTACAGGCAAAGTGAAGGCCAACCCTACGACCACGATGGACAAGGCCACCAGCCAAAGGGGCCATCTCAATTCTGGCAGAACAAACCGCAAGTGGTCCTGTATTTCGCGCCACCGGCTTCTGCGGTCATTCCAAGCCATGAGTTCGCGCAGTGACGTTTCAGGCGTAATTCTCGCCCGTGGAATATTGAATAAAGTGATGAATGTGCGTCGCAATTTATAGAATATAACGGCGCTGAGGCATTTTTCAGCCAGCGGATGCTCCAGTTTTTTCCTGATGCACACAGCAAGCTCTCGAATGGTCTTCGTCTGAACCAATTCATCTTCCGCGAACTTGACTCCAAAGGAGCCCTCAATCGTGTGCAAAAGGTCCCACGTGTCCTCCCCAAATAGGTGGAGTCTTTGTATCTTATCGGCTTCGAGAAGGACCATAGGTTGAATCATCCGAGCATACGTTTCTGACTCGCGCATTATAGCCCGAAATGGCATAAGCAAACCCTCGGCCAACCGATGCTTCCGAAATGGCCAAACGATGGTTCAAGTCACAGATTTCTTGTGCCCCTCCCGGAATGCAGTTGCTCGGTTTGGGAGCAGCGGCCTCTCGCTTTTGGGTGCCCCGGAAAAATGGGGCAGAAAAGTCGGAGTAGGAATCATGATTGCTCACAACCCCCTCCACGGATCCGGACAGGCGGATTTCCCGCATCCGGCTCTTGCCTTAGGTGACAACGCCCATGCGACGCAGGGGATAGGGATGACAGACAGTAGGCAAGGGCAGCCAGCGGTCGATGAGACGCCGCATGCGAATCCACAGGACGCAGCCGTTCTGACTGCGCCGCGACAGCGCGCGATGCCAGAGCCAGCCGATCCGGAATCGGAAGAGCGTCAGCGCCGGTTGGTTCATGGGCACTCCGTAGTAGCGGATGTGTCCACGCACCACCGCTTGCAACCACTTACCCAGTTCAGGGATGGGTTCATGCATGCGTCGCTGAAGCTCGGCTTTCACCTCGTTCAGCTTCGCCTGCAACCTCTTGCGTATCGTCTGCCGCAGCACCGTATAACGTCCGTTGCTCCTCTTCTTCACGCAGATATGCGTAAAGCCCAAGAAGTTGAACGTCTCCGGTTTCCCTTCTCCACGCCACTTCCGTTGGTCGATCGCATAGGGACCGAACTCCAGCAGGCGCGTTTTCTCAGGATGCAATTCCAGGTTGAACTTTTCCATTCGTTCCGTGAGTTCCGCCCGAAACTGATCGGCGTCCGTTTTGCTGTGAAAGCCCACCACGATGTCGTCCGCGTAGCGCACCACGATCAGATCGCCGTGTGCACGCTTCTGACGCCACGCTTGGACCCACAGGTCAAATACGTAATGAAGATAGACGTTCGCCAAAAGCGGCGAGGCACTGCCACCCTGGGGCGTCCCTTCCTCCGTCCGTATTCGTTTCCCATCCTCCAGCACACCGGCATTCAGCCATTTCTGGATGAGCCGCACGACGCGCCGGTCTGCAATCCGGTGCTCGACGAACTTCACAAGCCATTCGTGGGAAAGCCCATCGAAAAAGCCTTTGATGTCCAAATCAAGCACCCAGTTCACTTTTCTCGTCAGCAGTCCCGTGTACAGCGCATCCAGTGCTTGATGCTGGCTGCGCCCTGGTCGGAACCCATACGAAAATCCGAGAAAGTCCGTCTCATAGATAGCATTCAGCACCTCGACCGCCGCGCGCTGGACGATTTTGTCTTCCAGCGCCGGGACTCCGAGCGGTCTTTGCCGCCCGTCGGCCTTAGGGATAAACACTCTACGCACCGGCTTCGCTCGATACGCTCCTCGCTTCAGCCTTTCAGAGAGGTCCTGGAGATTCACTTCCAGTTGCTCGCCGTAGTGCCGCCACGTCTCTCCGTCCACACCGGGCGCAGCTTCCTTCTTAAGTCGGAAGTAAGCCATGCGCAGTGTTTCCAGGTTGTAGATGTGGTGCAGCAGCGCAGTGAACCGCAACTTCTTATCCTTTCCTGCTGCTTGACGTACCCGCTCCAGCGCACTCGGCGCGTCTTTCCGGCTCGGTGTCCGGGACGCGTTTTGCTGTGGCAGGTTCCCTTTGGCCAGACCCTTTCCCTCCGCGACCGGTTGCCCAGCGTTGTTCGGGGACTTCGCAGGTACTACTGGTCTGTCCGACTTCCCAGGTCCGTTCGTCATCGGCGTATGTCCTTAGACTTCCCGATGCGTCCCAAGGCTGCTGCTGCCCTGGGCGGACGTGGGATCTCCCGGTTCCCGCACGAGGTGCCTGCGTACGTGCACGGGGTCTCTGACCGCGCGGGACTCTGGCACACCTCGCGATATCGGTGCACCCGATGGAGCCTTCCGCATACTCCTACAGCGTCGGCGTCCCGGAGTAAGTTTCTTACGCGGCTGAATACCCGGCCCGCACGCTCCCCTGTCAACGCTTCGACGCCGCCCTTGCGAGCAGCTCCGCATGACTCGGGGCCGATGTGGGTCGCTACTTCACATTCGTGTGACTTTTTCATTCACTACAACCTCGCCGGTTTAACCGGCGCACAGGAGACATTTCCATGTCCTACTTATAATTACGCTTGCGTTATGAGGGTACCCGGGTGGTTATGAGGTGGGTTCAGTACCACGAAAGTGGACCAGAAAATGCAAAGATTCCTTGACTTGCATGGCTGGAATTGATTAGAAGATGCCAGCGACCTTTCTAGGGTGCACCCGCGAAGCGGACAATACATGCGATAATCGGTACCAGGGGCGGTGCCCGCATCAGGACACAGCCGGGCGTAGCTTGGCCGGCGAGAGGCACTGCAAGATACCAATCCGAACCGGATTGGGGGTGAATTCATAAAGTGGCTGAAGTCATTATCCAAGAGAGTGAATCCCTGGAAAATGCCTTGCGACGTTTTAAGCGCAAGGTGCAACAGGAAGACATCATCAAGGAAATCAAGAAGCATAGCTTCTATATGAAGCCCGGTGAGAAGCGCCGGGCCAAGGAAGCGCTTTCGCGGAAGCGACTGCGCAAGAAGCAGCGGCGGGAAGCGGATTAAGTTCAGGGAGCGGTCCTGGTTCGACCGGGACCGCCAATCCGTTTTAGTCGCGGCTCGGCGCCGCACTTCCGAGAATCAGGCCCCCGTAAAGGCAAGGGAAGTTTGGGTTCGTGTTTCAGCTTCGTGCCCGCAGGCCCAAGGGATCCGCGCCCGGCGTCCCCGGATACTGATCTCCTCAAGCATCTAGGCTCTCGAGGTGCCAAGTCGCCCAAGCTCCGGCCCGCCGCGGGACCAGGGGAGAGCGGCTCATGGAATACCACGACAAGGTGCTGAAGTGTTCCGAGTGCGGTGCTGAATTCGTTTTTACCGCCGGCGAACAGATGTTTTTTGCCGACAAGGGGTTCAAGAACGAACCCAAACGTTGTAAAGGTTGCAAGGCGAAACGGGCCGAGGGCGGAGGTGGCGGCGGGGGTCACGCCGCTCCGATGCGCTCGGAGACCAAGACAAACTGCTCGCAATGCGGGAAGGAAACCACGGTTCCCTTCCGTCCAACACAGGGGCGGCCGGTTTTTTGCCGGGAATGCTTCCAGCAGCGCAGGGCCATGGGTGCGGCGTAGACCAGAATTTGGGATTAGCGGTCAAGACGACTGAAAGAAGTTGCTCGAACGGCGGAATTCTTCGCTTCGGACGGGTTGTCCTATCCGTCCCCTTTTTTTGATACCCACTCTCCAAACGTGCAACCGAATTTGACATCCGAGTAGCTGCCGCGGCGAATCGGAAAGGTGCAATTTTGCGTCGTTGGGAGGTATGATACATGGCTCGAAGTCCCCAGTAAGACCCAAAGACCCGGAGGGCCGTTCCGTGGCTCACCGTTTCACCATCGGTGTAGAAGAAGAATTTCAGATCATTGATCCTGCGACATGCGAATTGCGTTCGCACGTCAGCCAGATCGTCTCGGCGGCTTCCCCAGACATCGCCGAGCAGGTGAAGCACGAGTTGCACCAATCCATCGTTGAAACCGGCACGCGCATCTGCGAAAACGTCAGCGAGCTGCGCATTGAAATGCACCGCACGCGCGGTGAGCTCGTCGCTGCCGCCGAACGCGCGGGACTGCAGGTGGCGGCCGCGGGCACTCATCCCTTTTCAAGCTGGATCGACCAGGTCATCTCTCCCGGCGAGCGCTATCAGCACATCATCGAAGAGATGGGCCAACTGGCGCGATCGCTGCTGATCTTCGGCATGCACGTACACGTGGCCATGCCGGACAAACAGACCACCATCGACATGATGAACGGCGTGCGCTACTTCCTGCCTCATCTCCTTGCGCTTTCGACCAGCTCGCCTTTCTGGATGGGCAGAAATACCGGCTTGAAGTCCTTCCGCACGACGGTGTTTCGCCGCTTCCCGCGAACCGGCCTACCGGAGGAATTCGAATCCTGGAGCGCGTACGAGAATTTTGTGAATCTGCTCATTAAGCTGAACTGCATCGACAACGGCAAAAAAATCTGGTGGGACGTGCGGCCACATCCCACGTTTGGCACCCTGGAATTCCGCATGTTTGACGTGTCGACTCGAGTTGAGGAAGCCGTGGCCATCGCCGCTCTGACGCAGGCCATCATTGTGAAACTGCATCGCCTCTACCAAGGCAACGTGAGCTGGCGCCTCTACCGGCGCGCGCTGATCGAAGAGAACAAGTGGCGCGCGGCGCGTTATGGCATCGACGGAAAAATGATCGATTTCGGCAAGGAAGCCGAAGTGCCCATGCGCCAGTTGATTCCCGAATTGCTGGAATTGGTGGATGACGTCGTCGACGATCTGGGCAGCCGCAGTGCCGTCGAATACGTGCACACCATCCTAAACGAAGGCACCAGCGCCGACCGGCAGTTGCGCATATACCAGGAGACCGGCGACTTGAAAGCGGTGGTCCGGCACTTGGTGGCCGAAACGCGCGGAGGTGTCACTGAGCCGCGCACTTCTTCAGCGCGCGCCGTGAATTAATGGCGATCGCAAAGCGGTAGTTCCAGAGGACCTGGACAGGAGCACGAACATGAAGACTGTTGGCCTTCTTTGCGGGCGGGAATACAGCTTTCCTCCGGCGTTTATCGAGCGCGTGAATACGCTCGGCTCCAAGGATGGAGTGAGGGCAGAATTCGTGAAGTTGGGCGGCACGCGGATGGGCGAACCGGCGAAATATAGCGTCATTGTCGACCGCATCTCGCATGAAATCGAGTACTACCGCGGCTACCTGAAGCACGCCGTTCTTCAAGGAACCTACGTCATCAACAACCCGTTCTGGTGGACCGCCGATGACAAATATTTTAACTACTCCGTGGCTGCTAAGCTAGGAATCGCCATTCCCAAGACGGTACTCCTTCCGCAGAAGGGTTATCCGAGCGACGTGGACATCACCTCCGAATCGCTCCACAACCTGGAGTATCCCGTGGACTGGGATGGACTGCTCGATTACGTGGGGCGGCCCGCCATCCTGAAGCCTTTTTCGGGTGGTGGCTGGAAGCACGTTTACAAAGTGAACGACAAACAGGAACTCCTCGCGGCCTATGACAAGACCTCACCTTACTGCATGACGCTGCAGGAATTCATCGATTTCAGTCAGTACGTGCGTTGCTTCACGTTCGGAAAAACGGACATTGTCCCGGTTCACTACGATCCCAAGGAACGAAAATACATTGTCGACCATCAATATCTGACGGCCGAGCTCGGTGCGCGCGTCGTGAAAGATGCCCAGACCATCAACCAACTGCTAGGCTACGAGATGAACACGATCGAATTCGCCGTCAAGGATGGCGTGCCCTACGCCATCGATTTCTTGAATCCCGCGCCGGATTTCGAGCGCGCCCGCATCACGGAGTTTTATTTCGAGCAGGTGGTGGAAAAAATGGCGCGGCTGGTGATTGATCGCGCGCTGAACGGAAAGGCTTCCCATCCCTGGCCGCGTTGGGAAGAGATGCTGGGCATAGGCGCCGCCGCGGGATTTACAGGCACGCCAAAGGGCGCCGCTGCCAGGTCGGCGCAGGGGTCGTGATGAAATGACCAGTGCTCGGACGCCTTCGGCACTGCATCCGTCCCCCTCGGAAAACTGGCACGCCATATTGCAGAGCACACTGCTGCGTGACCCGGCGCTCCCTAAAGATTTGTTCAAACGCATGCGCCGAGCCCGGCTTACGTTTGGCGACCGCGTTCACTGCCCTTTCCTGCGCCCGTTTTTCCTATCTCCCGAAGACGAAGAGCGAGTAAGAACCGTAGCGGAAACCATCGCGGATCTCGGCGAGCGCATCACACTTGCCGCCCTCGACGACAAACATCTTTTTGCCCAGTTACATTTGCGGGAGGAAGAGGAACGTCTCGCGCGGCTTCCCACGGGATATGGACGGGCGTGCACCGCCTCGCGGCTGGATGCCTTTCTGCTTCCGGACTCGCTAAAATTTGCGGAATACAACGGCGAATCACCTGCGGGCGCTGGCTACGCGGAAACACTCGCAGAAATTTTCCGCGAACTCCCGGTGATGGACAAATTTGCGCACCTGTATGAAGTTCACAGTTATCCTCTCAGCGCCAAGCTCCTCGATGCTCTGGTGATGAGCTACCTGGACTGGGGAGGATCGTCGAAGAAGCCGCAAATTGCCATTGTGGACTGGGCGGATGTGCCGACGGTGAGCGAATTTGAAATCCTACAGGAACGCTTCGAGCGAATGGGTATCCCCACGCTCATCGCGGATCCGCGCGAACTGGAGTGGGACGGCAAATCGCTGCTCGCCCGGGATACCAAGATCGATCTGGTATACCGCCGAGTGCTGATCAACGACATCGTAGCCAAGCCTGCCGAGTGCTCTTCGCTGGTAAAAGCCTACTCGGCGAACGCCGTGTGTGTGGCGAATAATTTCCGCTGCAAGATTCCGCATGTGAAAGCGTTTTTCGCGGTGCTCACCGATGAGCAAAACGGTTCGCTTTTTTCCCACGGTGAGCGCGAACTGATTCGAAAGCATATTCCCTGGACGCGCGTTGTCAGAGATGTCGGGACGGCCTACTACGGCCAGCGCGTCGAATTGCTCGCCTTTATCCGCAAGGAACGAGAGAACTTGGTCCTGAAGCCCAGCGATGAGTACGGTGGCTCCGGCGTGACCCTCGGATGGGAAACCAGTGAAGCCGACTGGGACATGGCTATCGAGCGTGCACTGGCGGCCAAGAACGGGGCGTGGATTGTTCAGGAACGTATCCCCATCCGCCGCGAAGTTTTTCCTTACATCGCAGACCAGGGCAAGGTTGATTACCGCGACATGCTGGTGGATTTTGCGCCGTACTTGTTCCGCGGAAAACTCTGTGGCTTTCTCACCCGCCTCAGTGCCACCGGTCTCGCCAATGTGACCAGCGGCGGCGGCCAGGTGCCGGCGTTTCGCGTCTCCTCGCGCAGCAGCGGCTACTGAATTAGGAAGAATCTCTGCCTGAAAGCACCGTGATGTTTGTCCTTCCTGCCAGAATCTCGCCCGGCCGAATGGCCAGTTGGAAAAAGAAGACTCCGCGATTAACGGCGCTAGAATATCCGGTTAATTCAAGTAGAATTGTTAGGATGAACTTTGGTTCTCCACAAACCGACTTGATGCCCGGCGCGCGGAACGCCGTGGAGACCTGCCTTGGTGTGCGTCCCGGCGAACATGTGGCGCTGATTGCCGATGAAGCCAGCCGCGCTGTCGCGGCCAGCATCGCCGCCGCAGTGGACGATCGGCGCGCTCACTACACCGGACTGCTGCTGGAAGATTTCGGACCGCGGCCGATGGTCGCCGCGCCGGCGGCCGTGCTGGCGGCTCTGGAAACCGCGGATGTTGGCGTGATGTGCATGACACCGCAAGCTGGGGAACTGGGCGCGCGCATGGCCATCGTGAAAGTGGTCGAGCGCCGGCAGATTCGTTACGCCCACATGGTCGGCGTCACGCCACAGATCATGCGGCAGGGCATGCGCACGGACTACCGCCTGGTGGATCGCTTGAGCGACAGTTTGCGCGAACGCATGTTGCGTGCCGAAACACTCACCGTCCGGTCCGAAGCCGGCACAGAAATTGCCGCGCATTTCGACCTCGGCCTGGACTGGGTGAAGACCAGCGGGCTTATCAGTCCGCGTTACTGGTCAAACCTTCCGGCTGGCGAAGTTTTCACCACCCCCGCGACGGTGGACGGCACCTTCGTTTGCGATGCCACCGCGGGCGATCACTTCAACGGAAAGTACGGCGACTTGCAATCTACTCCCATGACCTTAGAAATCAAGGGCGCGCGGCTTGTGGGAGTCGATTGTGCCCGCAAGGATTTGGAACAGGAATTCTGGGAATATTGCCATACGGATGAAAATAGCGACCGCGTCGGCGAGCTCGCCTTCGGCACCAATCTTGGATTGTCCGAGATGATTGGCATTCTACTCCAGGATGAAAAATTCCCCGGGGTGCATATCGCGTTCGGAGATCCCTACGGCAGCCAGACCCACGCCAATTGGAAATCAAAGACCCACGTCGATGTCCTCACCCGCAACTGCGACGTTTGGATCGACGACGACCAGGTCATCGAAAAAGGCCACTACCAGCTCGAGCATCTCGGCTTGGCATAATTTACCCCCCGCAGCGAATCATTCCCACCCAGTCCCATCCCATGTATTCTTAGAAAGACTTTGCATGGCACCCGAAGACCTGGGCACGGCACTGTTCTTTCAACATACATCAGCATTTCTAGGTAGGAGTCAACTATGCGCAATCAGATTGTCGGCACCACCATGCCGGTCCTGGAGTTTGTCCTCGACCCCAATGATTCCATCATCTCGGAAGCCGGTGAGCTTTCCTGGATGGGCAGCTCGATTCAGATGACCACGCACACCCAGCTGGGCGGCGGCGGCGGCATTCTCGGCGCGCTCAAGCGTGTGGTGGGCGGTGGAACACTTTTCATGACCGAATATCGCGCCGTGGGCGCTCCGGGCGAGCTGGCCTTCGCCACAAAGCTCCCCGGACATATTGTTCCCATCGAGGTCGGCCCTGGCCGCGAATACATGATTCACCGCCACGGCTTTTTGTGTTCCACACCGAACGTCCAGATTGGCGTTGGTCTCCAGCAATCTCTGGGCGCGGGAGTTTTTGGAGGAAGCGGGTTCGTGCTGCAGCGGGTCAGCGGCCAGGGAACAGCGTGGATCGAGTTGTCCGGGGAACTGATTGTCAAGGAACTGCAGCCCGGCGAGACGCTTCGCGTTCATCCCGGGCACGTCGGCGCGTTCCAGTCCAACGTGAATTTTGAAATCACCACTGTTCCCGGAATCAAGAACTTGATCTTTGGCGGTGACGGAATTTTTCTGGCCTCCCTGAGGGGACCCGGCCGCGTTTGGCTGCAGACTTTGCCGATCGCCAAACTGGCCCACAAACTCATGGAGTACATGCCCAAGGAGCACTCCGGGAGAACCACCCAAGGGAGCGTTGTGGGAGGCATCGTAGGCTCCATCCTGGATTCGGACTAAGAAGTAAGTACGAGAATCGCCCTTACAAGTGCAACGGTGAACCGAATTCGGTTCGGCGAATTCGCCTTTGCTCGTCTGCGCGGACGGCGGTCACATTGCTCTCCCTGCTGCTATCCCTCTCAAAATAACCGCGAAATATATTCGCGCATCTGGTGTTTCCAGTACGGCCAATCGTGGCCGCCCTGCGGGCCCCAGTTGTCCAGCGAGTGACGGATCCCCTTGCTGGAGAGAACTTCCGAGAGCCGGTAGGTGGGCGCGCTGTTTTCCCACGGCCCGGTGCCCGTCGTAATGTGAATGTCGCAAGTGGCGATCTGTTCGTAGAACCAGGGATCGCTAGCGTTTGAAAGATAATCGACCGGGTTGTTGAAATAGAACTTGTCGTCGTACATGCCGTCCATGAAGTTCCGCAGGTCGTAGACCCCGGACATCGCAAAACACCGCTTGATGACGTCCGGGTGCTTGAAGAGGCTGTTGGCAGCGTGGTATGCGCCAAAGGAAGCGCCCATCGTGGAGATGGCGATTCCCGGTGACTGGCAATTGCTCCAAATAAATGGAACGACCTCTTCCCGCAAATAGGAATCGAAAACGGACTGTACGTAGCTGCGGTGAAACGGGTGTGCGCCCTTGTTGTAAAAGCTCTCCCCATTGATCGAATTCACAGTAAACAATTTGATTCTGCCCGCGTCGATGAAATCGGCCAGTGCGCCGACCATGCTCTGGCCTTCGAGCTCCCACTCGTCGCCGGCGCTGGTCGGGAAACCCAAGAGCGGCGGACCCCAGTGGCCGTATACGGCGACGCCCAACTCTGTGCCGAGCCGGTGAGAGTACCAGCGGTGATATTCACGTTTCATCGATTGCCTCTTGGTTGTTGCCGGGGAAAAGAGAGTATGCCAGCGGAGCCGGTTCCGGGCAATCCGTTTGCCCCGCGGAGACACCATTTTTAGAGTTTGCGCGTATATTATTCGTGGTATCTAAGTTAGCTGAACAGCGGGTTCGTGCTGTTTTGGGGCACGCCGCAGCAAGTGCGTCTCTCGCTAGAAATAGGGGACTCTCGTGAAGAAAAAGAGAAAACCGGCCACCAAGAAGAAAAGCAAAACCATCCATTACGATCAGGCTTTGCGCGAACACCTCGTCGCTCTCTTGAAGGGTGGCGGAGCGCACGTGCACTTTATGGATGCTATCGATGGGTTCCCGGAGGCCAAACGCGGCTCTTTCGTCGAAGGCTTGCCCCACACCGGATGGCAATTGGTGGAACACGTGCGGATTGCGCAATGGGACATTTTGGAGTTCAGCCGCAATCCAAAACACGTCTCGCCGGGCTTCCCCGAGGGATATTGGCCGAAGACGCCTGGACCGATGGATGAAGCGGCGTGGGAAACGAGCGTCGAGGGCTTCCAGCACGATCTCCAGGAAATGATCAAGCTGGTGAACAATCCGAAAACGGATTTGTGCGCGGCGATTCCCCACGGAGACGGCCAGACGATTCTGCGCGAGGCCTTGTTGCTGGCCGATCACAACGCGTATCACTTGGGTCAGCTGGTCGATTTGCGGCGTGCGCTGGGTACTTGGCCGGAATCCTAGGCCGTCGCGACTCGCGAGTGGGGCGGGAATTTCGGCGTTTGCCTCAGTAGGGCGTCTTGTTTTCCTGTTGCTTCCAGGCCAAAAAAATCGCTAGAGAATCTTCTCGCAGAAGCTGGGCCATGGGAATGCGACGCCCGGCGGGTGCCATCTTCAGTTCGTCATAAATGAAAGCGTCGTCAAACCCGGCGTCTGCGGCATCGGCGGCGGTCGCCGCGTAGAAAACTCGCGCCGGACGCGCCCAGTAAATCGCGCCGAGACACATCGGGCAAGGCTCGCACGTGGTATAAAGGTCGCAACCAGCGAGCTGAAAATCGGCGAGCACACGGCAAGCCTCGCGGATAGCCACCACCTCCGCGTGCGCTGTTGGATCAGTTGTAGATGTGACTTGGTTCGTGCCTTCGGCAATAATGCGCCCTTCTTTGACGATCAGCGCGGCGAACGGCCCGCCGCTTCCCGAACGCACATTCTCGAGCGCGAGCGCGATCGAACGCTTCATGAATTCCGGGGACATGTCTTTTTGTTTAACCTTGGTTCAGATTGTACTGTCCGGCCGGAAATGGCAACGCGGCATTTTTCCGATGCGCGGAATCATTTAACTCCCGGGCTATCCGCCCCCGAGGATTTCCCGCTGGGCTTGCAAGTATTCGAATTGGCGGTAGGATGGTGCATTGGACTATACGGTTTTGCATCCATTTTCGTCCAATGGCGGAGCGAGGGCGCATGATTCAAATCACTAATATTTCCAACCGCGATCGTGAATTGCTGAGCGGCCGCAGAGCATTCCTCAAGGGCATGGTCGGAGCCGGGGCGTTTGTCTTGAGCGTGCGCCTCGTGCCCGAAGATTTGTTTGGCGCGGCTTCAAACACGACTGTCTCGGAGGCCATGGCCAAGGCGCAGCTCCAGCCCAGCGTCTACCTGGCGATTGACACCGACGGGACCGCCTACATCGTCGCGCACCGCTCGGAGATGGGCAGCGGGAGCCGCACGGCGTTGCCGCGCATCGTGGCCGATGAATTGGATGCGGACTGGACGCGCGTAAAACTGGTCCAGGCCACGGGTGACGAAAAATATGGTGACCAGGATACCGATGGATCGCATTCAGTGCGGAGCTTTTTCGACACCTTGCGCGAGGCGGGGGCCACAGCCAGACTGATGCTGGTGCGAGCAGCTGCCGCGCAGTGGGGCGTGCCGGCTTCCGAGTGCACTACGAATCCGCACATCGTCGTGCACCAAGCTTCCGGGAAGAAATTGGGTTACGGGGAACTCGCGGAGGCGGCGGCGAAATTGCCTGTTCCGAAAAAAGAAGAAATAAAGCTTAAAGCACGAAGCGAGTGGCGCTACATCGGAAAAGGCACAACAAGCTACGACCTGAAGGACATGTGCACTGGCAAAGCGGGTTACGGGCAGGACACGCGCACGGAAGGAATGCTGTATGCCAGCGTGGCACATCCGCCAGTCTTCGGCAGCAGTGTAAAGTCGGTGGACGACAAAGCGGCGCTAACCGTCCGAGGTGTCAAACAGACGGAAACAATCGATGCGTTTAAACCGCCGGTGGGGTTCCAGGCGCTAGGCGGTGTGGCCGTGCTTGCAGATAACACCTGGGCGGCGATGCAGGGCAGGAAAAAACTAAAGATCGAGTGGGAGAAGAGCGCTCACAGCGTTTGGAATTCGGACGCTTACAAAAAAGAGTTGCAGGAAACGGCGCGCAAGCCGGGAAAGGTCGTGCGCGAGAACGGCAATGTGGATGAAGCCTTCGCCAAGGGCGGAAAAATCGTCGAAGCGGAATACTACGCTCCGTTGCTTGCGCATGCCTCGATGGAGCCGCCAGCCGCGCTGGCCGTGTATCGCGACGGAAAAGTGGAAGCCTGGGCGGCGACGCAAAATCCGCAAGGGGCGCGGGATGCGATCGCCCAGGCTGTAGGTTTGAAGAAGGAAGATGTGACGGTAAACGTGACGCTGCTCGGCGGTGGGTTTGGCCGGAAGTCATTTCCCGATTTTGCGGTGGAAGCGGCGGTGCTCTCAAAGAAAACAGGTAAGCCCGTAAAAGTGGTCTGGAGCCGCGAAGACGACATCAAGTTTGACGTTTATCATTCCGTAGCCGCGATGTACATGAAGGCGGCGCTCGGACCGGACGGCAGACCTACTGCGTGGTTACAGAGAACTGTGTTTCCACCCATTGGTTCCACTTTTAATGCCAGCGAAACCCATTCCGATCCGGGAGAATTGGGGCTGGGTTTCACCGATGTTCCCTTCGCCTTGCCAAGCTTTCGCGCGGAGAACGGGCCAGCAACGACCCACGTGCGGATCGGCTGGTTCCGGTCGGTGGCCAACATCTATCACGCGTTCGGCATTCAATCGTTTGCGGATGAACTGGCACACGCGGCGGGGAAGGATCCGCTCGAATACATGTTGCAATTACTGGGGCCAGACCGCGTCGTGCCGAGGAGCGAACTCCCCAAAGAATTCCCGAACTACGACGGAGCCTACGAGCAGTATCCGATCGACACCTCGAGATTTCGGCGCGTGCTGACGCTGGCCGCGGAGAAGGCCGGCTGGGGAAACCAGAAGCCGGGCAACGGCTACGGAATTGGTGTGGCAGTACACCGGAGCTTTCTGACCTATGTGGCCACCGTCGTGCAGGTACAGGTGGATGATGCGGGCCAGGTGCACATCAAGCGCGTGGATACGGCCTTAGATGCCGGCACGGTCGTAAACCCAGAGATGGTGAAGCAACAGTTTGAGGGTGCGGCGGTGATGGGAACGAGCCTGGCTCTCTACGGAGAAATCACCGCCACTAACGGCGTGATCGACCAATCCAATTTCGATACTTTCCAGGTGGCGCGGATGAACAATGCGCCTCGGGAGACCAACGTCTACATCGTGCCGAGTGATGCGCCACCGGCGGGAATCGGTGAACCAGGACTGCCACCGTTTGCGCCCGCCCTCTGCAACGCGATTTTTTCGGACACCGGAAAGCGCATCCGGGAATTGCCACTTTCAAAAGCAGGCCTGGCGTAGGGTTTCGCCAGAATTGGCAGCTTTTTTCGGATCAATCAGAGCCGCCCCAAGCGGGCGAACTCAATAGCGCGTTTCTACTGTGTGACAACAATCTGCTTACCAACGTAGTGCACGAGCTTGTCCGGTTTGCCTTCGGGCGTGATACCTGTTCCGTGGTTCTCGCCGACGAAGACAACTTGAAAGGTACGCTCGGTCAACATTCCCGGAAAATCTCCTTGGCGGTCGGCGATCGTCAAACTCTGTTTCGCGTCATCCCAATGAAACTGAATCGTGGCATGCGCGCCCTTTTCGTAGTTGTAGCCGTCGTTTTCGTCTTCATAGAGGGTGAAATTGCCATCCGCTCCTCGATATATGCGCAGTTCAATCGGATCCTCGGGTTTCTCGGTCGACCATTCCTTTGCCGGCCCCAGCGGGAACGATTGATCCGGCGCGCACAAAATCGGGAGCTTCTCGATAGGCGCAGCGGCATCAATGGAGCGTGCACCTTCCACTGAAGCTCCCGTCCAGAAGTCGTACCACTTGGCCTTCGGTAGATACGTCCGTCTCGTATTCGCTCCGGGTTCTGTGACGGGATTTACCATGAAAGCTGGACCAAACATGAATTGGTCCCCAATGCTCGCGGTGCGCGCATCCGTGCGGAAATCCATTACCAATCCGCGCATGGGCGTGTAGCCCTGGCTGGTGGTCATCCACGCCATCGAATAGATGTACGGAAGCAACCGGTAGCGAAGCGTGTCATAGCTTACGAGGATTTTCCGGGCGTCTGAACCGTAAGACCATAATTCATTCTGGTTCGTGGAACGCGTACCATGCACTCGCAGCAGAGGATTAAAAGTGCCAAATTGAAACCAGCGAATAAACAGTTCGCGGTACTCCGGGTCGTCGGGATTGCCGGAGACAAATCCGCCAATGTCGGTGGTCCAGTACGGGAGCCCAGAGATCGAATAGTTCAGCCCTGCGGGGATTTGTTTTTTGAAAAACACCCAGTCCGAATTCACATCTCCGGACCAAACCGCAGCACCGTTCCGCTGCGCGCCCGCGAATGCGGAACGCGAAAGGATGAAGACGCGCTTTTTGTCGGAGGCGCTTCTTTGGCCCTGATATACCGCGCTCGTCGTCATCAAAGGAAACATGTTGGCGTATCTGGCGCCGTTCCCGAGGAACGTCTTATTCGTCACCAGGATGTTGGTTTCGCGATCTTCAGTTTCCGGTTCGGTGGTGTCCAGCCACCAAGCGTCCAGGCCAATCTTGAAGAGCGCCTGGTCCATCAAATTCCAGTAATATTTTCGCGCTTCGGGATTGAACGCATCGTACAAACCCATTTGAGCCGGATGAAAGGCGCCGACCTTGGTCTTGTCGATGAAAAAACCGCGCTTGTCCATGTCTTCATAGGTTTTCGTTCCGGGACGGAAGTAAGGCCAGAAGGAAATCATTAGGTGAAAGTTGTTTTTGTGAAGGTCTTCCACCATCCCGGGAGGATCGGGATAGCGCGTTTTGTCAAAGACCGGCTCACCCATGGTGTACCACCAAAACCAGTCCTGCACGATGTTGTCCACAGGAATGTGCAATTGCCTGTATTTGTGAGCGACGCCGAGTAATTCCTCCTGCGTGTTGTATTTATTCTTGCATTGCCAGAAGCCATATGCCCATTTTCCGAACAGCGGCGGCGCGCCGGTGAGTTCCCGGTATCCACCGATCACCTTGTCAAATTCGGGGCCGTAAAGAAAATAGTAGTCGAGCACATCGGCCACTTCCGAGCTCAGATAAAGTGCGTTAAGAAAGCGATTGTTGAAGCGGCTGCGCGACGAGTTGTTCCAAAAGATTCCATAGCCGTTGCTCGATAGAAGGAAAGGAATGCTGATATTGGTGTTGTCCTGTGAAATATCAACAGCTTCGCCGCGATAGTTCCAAACGCCGGCCTGGTGCTGTCCCAGCCCGTAAAATGACTCATAGGAGCCCCAAAGCTTCGAATAAAGTTCAGCATGATAGGTCTGCTCACCATTAACGACAGTCGGCGTCATGCTGACTTCGTCTTGCTCGAAAAGGGTCCTACCAGAGGAATCCTGAAAGGTGACACTGCTATCCTTGCGCGCGATGACGACTTTTAGTTCCGCAGTGCTTACTATGACGGTGTCATCCGTGGACTGCATTTCCCACTTTGTGGATGGCCAATTGTCTTTGATCACCAGAAATTCTTGGCGCGCTGGAAATGCCGCCACCGGCGAATAGCGCACTCGAATAATAGAATCCGAGCATACTTGCAGTTTTAACGCTCCGCTCTGCAGCGTCAGTTGCACTCCATCGGATTCCCGCTGCACGGAAAGAACAGGGTTCAGCGGATGCCACTGCGCACCCACTAGACCCGGGCTGTACAACCACAGAAGTGCAAACACGCAAACTAAACGGCAGAATCGTCTCATTCGAGCGCCCCTGAGGTGTTTGAGCAATCTTCGTCAAGCGACTGAGCCATTCGACACATAGGTAGCAGATCGTACCGGACGCATAGGTTGCACTTTTTTCCTCTTCTAAAGGAAAGGGGTGGAGTGGAGATGCCTTGGAAGGAGTGTTCGGTCATGGATGAAAGACTTCAGTTTGTGGCTAGCCAGCGAGGCGATGGCGGAACTCTGCAGAGAGTTCGGGATCTACACGCGCCTATCAGGGCCTGCCCGATATCGATTATCCCTTTCACGACAAATTTATTGTCGAGCGATCTATTTTGACGCGAATCAGTTATCGTTCCCGCGGCAATCACAATGCCCTGATGTTATACTCCTGAAGTTAGGGAAAAGGACAATCGATGAGTCGTACCCAAAGAATCGTCAGTATCGTGGGGGCACGTCCAAACCTTCCTAAAATCGCCCCCCTCATTCGTGAAATGCAACGTCATCCGGAAATCGAACCCGTCCTCGTTCATACTGGACAGCATTACGATGAAAATCTTTCGAACATCTTCTTTCGCCAAATGGGCATTCCAGACCCTCACATCAATCTTGGAGTTGGTTCTGGTACTCACGCAGGACAAACTGCCGAAATTCTTAAACGAGTCGAACCCCTCCTTCTAGAAAAGCAACCCGATCTCGTCCTTGTGGTTGGGGATGTTAATTCCACGATTGCGGTTTCCTTGGCGGCAGCCAAACTGGGAATCCCTGTGGCCCACGTGGAAGCTGGCCTGCGCAGCTTTGATCGCTCCATGCCGGAGGAAATAAATAGAGTTCTTACTGATGCTCTAGCCGAATATCTTTTCGTCACGGAGGACGCCGCGGTCGAGAATTTGCTCAAAGAAGGTCGACCCCGAGAATTGATCCATCTCGTGGGGAACGTCATGATTGACTCGCTTCTTCATTTCCTCTCTTTGGCCCAACAATCTCGCATTGGTGATGAGCTCGGGCTCCGCAACGGTAAAGGTTGGCAATCCTTCGGCGTTCTGACGCTTCACCGTCCTTCCAACGTCGATTCTACGGAAAAGCTCGCAGAGATCATTGGCGCAATCGATACGATTGCCCGACAGGTGCCCATAGTATTCCCCGTACATCCACGGACACAACAGAGGCTCGCCCAGAGCGGGATCAAGCACCACCCGCAACTCCGCCTTATTCCATCATTGGGCTATCTCGATTTTCTCTGCTTGCTCAGCAAGGCTACGCTGATTTTGACCGACTCCGGGGGTATCCAGGAAGAAACGACGGCACTCGGCGTCCCTTGCTTGACGCTACGTGAGAACACTGAGCGCCCGGTCACTGTCTCCTGTGGCACAAATGTTCTTGTAGGAACAAACCCTTCCGAGATCGTGGCGGCTGCTGAGCGGATCCTTCAAGGGCATGGTAAGAAGGGCCGAACGCCGCCACTCTGGGATGGGCATGCCGCGGAACGAATAGTGGAAATTCTCCTCCGAGATGGGCCGCGTGTGAGAAGCCGCGCAGACACTACACAGGTTAAACCTGAGCGACTACGCGTTGAGGCGTAGCGCCGGCGTCCTTGCCGGCTCTTTCGCGGGGCGCCGCATGCGAGCGGGTACTGCGCGTTTTAACCTTGCTTACACTTCTTCGCGTCCGCGTTTTTTGCATCCCGATTTCACACCGGGACCTCGACCGGGACGCGCGATAATAGTCGCTCTATTGCACTGTCAAGGTTAGAGGTATCGATTGACTCGTGGATCCGGAGGTTGCGGTCACGGTGAGGGTATAGGTTCCCACGGGAGTGCCATTGGGGTTCGACTGCGGACCACTGCCTCCGCACGAACAGAGCAGCAAAACTACCGCCAGCAATAACCACGGCAGGGTCCCGCGTCTTCTGCGACGAGCACCGGGCAGGATTCCGAAAACAAACAGGGCGATCGCCAACCGCGCGGGAGAAAGCGAAATGTTGGAACGCGAAGCCGTCAGGGTATTGGACATTGTGGTTACGCTGACGGTGAATGTCAAAGCCGAAGTCGCGTTCACCATCACGCTGGAGGGAACGGAACACGTCGCACCTCGGGGTGCGCCGCTGCAGCTGAGCGAAGCCGTCCCGCTGAAACCCCCACCTCCAATGCTGAGGGTGTAGGATGCAGGCTGTCCCGCCAAGACGGTTGCGGAACTTGAACTTCCGGTGGCAACGCCCAAGCTCATGCTCGGTGTACTGCCGGTCCCCGTCAGTGCCACGGTCTGCGGACTGCCGGAAGCGTTATCCGCGATGGACAACAATCCGCTACGCACCCCTGCTGCGGTCGGAGTGAAGGTGATGTTGATACTGCAGTTGGCGCGTCCCGCGACGGCATTACCGCAATTGTTGGTCGCCCCGAAGTCTCCACTGGTCGTGATTGACGTGATGTTTAGTGGGGCACTTCCCGGATTGCTCAGAGCAATCGTTTGTGGCGTGCTCGTCAAGCCGATCGCCTGAGTGCTGAATGTGAGAGTTCCCGGGCTCAAAGAAACTGCAGGCGCGGCAGCCACACCCGTGCCACTAAGGCCGATGCTCTGCGGCGTGTTGTAGGCGTTGTCGACGATTTGAATTATCGCCGTCCTTAATCCCAGGGCCGAAGGGGTGAACGTAATGCTGATTTTGCAATTGGCGCCTACTGTCAGTGTTGTTCCACAAGTATTGGTTTGGCTGAAATCTGTGCTTTGGGCTCCTGAGATCGCAATGCTGCCTATGTTCAGCGCAGCCGCTCCCGTATTGCTCACAGTGACGGTTCGCTGGAGACTGGGGAATGCGAGTCCTTCATTGCCAAACGCCACCAGGCTGGGAGCCAGCACTGTGGCGGGACCGGCCGCTCGATTGAACAATAGCGCAATGCCACTGGTTACGATGTCAGGCGATCCGTCGCCATTCAGGTCCCCTGCCTTGAACGAGAAACTTAGACCGCTCCTAAAGTACTGCGGGAGCTGAAACGTTCCGTCTCCGTTGCCCAGGAGAACAGCAATATCCCCCCAGTCGGAGTTGTACACGGCGATATCCTGGTTCCCATCGAGGTTGAAGTCGCTTAGGGCGATCGTTGTGGGTGTGCTTCCCACCGTTATGTTGACGGGAGGGGAAAAAGTGCCATCACCTTTGCCGAGAAGCACGGAGACATAATTGGAGGAGGAATTCGATACGACTAAATCCAGGTTACCGTCGTGATTCAGGTCCCCGGCCGCTACATTGGTTCCTCCGGCCCCGGCGTTGTACTCTACCGCGGTTCCAAAGGTTCCGTTACCAGTCCCCAGAAGGACTGCCACCGAACTGCCCGTAGCTACTGCCAAATCAGGCTGTCCGTCCTTATTAAAGTCCCCCACTACCAGGGAATTTGCGGAATTGCCCACTGGAAAACTGGTGGCGAACCCAAAAGTTCCATCGCCGTTACCAAGAAGCACGGAAACGGTCTTGGCAGTTCCATCAGCGGTCACCAGGTCCAACTTCCCATCCCCGTTCACGTCCGCGGCGGCAACAAAAGGAGAGTTCTGGGGACCGTACTGGGCCGTTGACTGAAAGGTTCCGTCTCCGTTGCCCAGGAACACTTGAATCGCCGCTCCGCTGATGGCGAAGTCTAGTTTCCCGTCGTTATTGAAATCCCCTCCTGCTAGATTCGCAATCGTTCCACCCGGACCCGGGAAGGTGACCGGTGCACTATAGGCTCCACCTCCCTGGCCCATAAGCGTTGCAAGAACGGTACCGAACTGAGGAAACGTCTGCATGTACACCAGGTCTGGTATGCCATCGCCGTTGAGGTCGCCGATCAAAATATCCACGTCCGCAAATGCATCTCGGCACTGACAGTTGACAGAGATTAGAGGGCTGGACAGGAAGCTTCCGTCTCCTCTGCCCAAAGCGACAGATACGATGTCAAGCGCGTTCCCAGTGCTTGGGTTTCCGATCCCTATACCTGCAACGTCGGGTTTGCCGTCGCCATTGAAGTCCCCCAGGATGAGCGGTGGCCCCGGCACGAACGACTGCACCGGCTGCATCTGAAAAGTTCCATCACCGTTCCCGAACAGTACATCGACTCCGGACAGACTTACAAAGAAGATGTCCTGCTTTCCATCCCCATTGATGTCGCTGGCGAAAACGGGACCCCCTACAGTGAGAGAAGTCGGAACCACAGGCGGTCCGAACGTGCCATTGCCGTTACTTAGGAGCACCGCAAGCCCTGCTCCGCTCTGCCCGACAACAACGTCAGGTTTTCCATCGCCATTGAAATCCGCCACCGCCAGGAAATTTCCTGTGATTCCTGCGGCGGAGTTTAGGGCCTGTTGGAAACTGCCGTTGCCAGTTCCCAGGAAAACGGCGACATTTCCGCCGACGGAGGCCACAAGATCCAGTTTTCCATCCCGATTGATGTCAGCCGCCTGAATGACACTCGGAATCGGAATTGGACCAGCGCTTGGGGTGCCGGCTGGCGCAAATGTCCCGTCGCCGTTACCCAGCATCACAGTGAACGCGCAATTGCCCAGCTGCGGAACAGACACCGGCATGACAAGATCCAATTTTCCATCGCCATTAAAGTCCCCGACGGCCAGGAGAGTGGGGCTATTGCTGACAAATGGTGTGATCACAGGCGGGCGGAATGTCCCGTCGCCGATCCCTAGCAACACGGAGACGGACGAATTGCCATTCACGGTGAGGATGTCCAGTTTGCCGTCACCATTAAAATCACCTGTAATCACCGCGTTAGGACTCCCGCCGGGAGCATAGGTGACGACCGGCTGAAAGGTTCCATCGCCCTTCCCCAGCAGCACGGAGATGGTGCTCGAAAACTGGTTGCCCGTAACGATATCGAGCTTGCCGTCACCATTGAAGTCGCCGACTACCACAGAACTTGGGATTTGCCCGACGGGGAAGTCCCTGCTGGTAACAAAGGAAATCCCTTGGGCGGCCGCTGCGTGCGAGAACACCATGGCCAAGGCCGCCGCAAACAGCCCAGAAAACAGTGAGCGAATGCTCTGCTTAGAGATAAGGTTTTCCAAGAAGCGCGCCAGCAGGCTGGAGGGGCAAATCGATAGTGAGTCTACACGCCACTTCATAAAGGCTACTGCTCAACTGATTCCGAAGCTTTAGCTGACGAGAAAGGTATTCATCAGATAATTTGTCCTGGATTGTACGCTTCTGGTGTTGTCGGCACAAGGAATTCAGTGTCAACACAACGATTCCGCAACGAGCGTTGGCTGAGGTGGAATTAGGTAGGTTTAGAGTAGCGTTGAAGCGTGTCTGGCCAGGAGACGGATTCGAAGGGTAATTCGCATAGCTCTTCAAGGGCAAAAGTGAGTTGGCGACACCATTTGAGGCGGTGCGGAAAACCTCAGGGCGACATGCCGGCGGGAGCCACTTCACGGTAGAGTTCAGTGGCCCAGAAGATTTGCGTCTTACTGTGGCGTAGGGAGGGCTTCACGAAGGGATTGCCAAGAAGGTGCGGAACGCTGCTTAGCAGTTTGTACGGAGAGTTGGAAACTCGGTAAGGGAGAAGAGGTTTAGGGGGACGAACGGCTTAGACTGATTCTAATCAGCGCCACGATTAGCTACATTATGATCGGAATCGAAGCAACGTTGCAGTTGAGCATGCCAGTGTGGTAGCGCAGCACCGAAAGTCTGAATCAGGCGGCAATTCGAAAGAATGGAATACGCCGGGCGATGCGTGGGAGATCCAATCTCTTGTGGAGACTGGGATAACACGCCGTGCAATCAGCCGGCGTCCCTGAGTAGCCGTAGCGAGCCAGTCCAGATTGCGTGACGCGCCTTGTGCTTTCTCGAGTATAGCTTTGGCGAAGTCATACCATGTCGTTTGACATGCCACGCTCATATGGTAGGTTCCGCTCAATGTGGCGCAGGTGAAAGACCAGATCTCCTGCAGATTGGAATCTCTGATCAAGCGCTTTAATCAAACAGCGCTTTACGACCTGAACTCTCTTGACTAACACAGCTTGTCTCCCGGTTTGCTCAAAGGCCGGTTTATATCAATCAATGAGTGCCCTCTCTTCCGAACACAGTCCTGAAGGTCTTCACCAGGATGATGATGTCCAGCCAGATAGACCAGTTTCGTACGTACCAAACTTCGAGTCGAACCCGATCGTCGATCGTGACGTGGTTCTTGCCATTCACCTGCCAAAAGCCGGTCATGCCGGGCCGTGCAGCGACAATCGTGGGAAGATCCTTGCCAATGCGTTCCTTCTCCCGGAGCAGGTAAGGCCGTGGGCCGACTAGGCTCATATCGCCCTTGAGCACATTGAAGATCTGAGGGATTTCATCCAGGCTCCAGCGCCGGAGGAACGAGCCCACAGGTGTAAGTCGAGGATCATGTGTTTTGAGTTTGGCGTACCTGTCCCACTCGGCTGCCAACTGTGGATTAGCTTTGAGATAGGCTGTCAGTTGCTCGTCGCCGTTGACTTGCATGCTGCGAAACTTCAGGCAACGAAATGTGCGTCCTTGATAGCCCAGGCGCTCCTGCACATGCAGTACGGGCCCCTTAGAATTCATTTTGATCAACAGCGCGATAGCCCCTATCAACGGCACGGAAAATACGGCGAAGATACTTCCAATTAGTAGGTCGAAGGTTCGCTTAATCCAACTGTTCCAGGGTTTGGCCAGATTGTTCGAAACTTTGAGCATCAAAACTTGCTGCCGGAGGAAACCATCAATATGCAGGTTCATCATAGGTAGTCCCCACATTTTCGGAACCACGTAGATGCTTTCACACAGCGACTGCAAGGTATGCAAAAGTGTGACAAGCTGGATTTCACCGAGGCCGGGCATGGCAAGGAGGATATCCCTTGCTCTGCCTTCTCGCATAAGGGTTGGAGCCATGGCAAGCGGGCCGAGTACGCACACGGGCTGGCCAAAACTACTCCCCAGGCATTGGTTCTGTTTGCTCGGGTCATCATCTAGCATCCCGACAACCTGATACCCCAAGACGGGATCTTCGTTGACACCGTGCAGAACCAGTTTGGCAGTTTTGGCTGCGCCTAGGATCAGAATGGGCTTCCGCCATAAATTCAGGCGACCCAAGAGGAGCTTCGTCCAGTAGCGCGCGACCGGCATCAATACCAACAAAATGACTCCCGTGAGAAGGATTGTGATGCGAGACACGTCGATGCTCAGCTTTTCGAGCGCTACCGCCGCCAAGACCGCTAGGGTGCCGAGGCCGGATGCCTTTGTCAGGCTGCCCACTTCGTTCCAAAGGCTGCGGCGTTGCGTGTACAATCCTTCGACCGGGTAAAAGACTAGGAAGAGTAGCCAAATCCAGCCGCGGGAAACATAGTGTGAGAAGGAGAAAGCCTCGTGTGGAGTTTGGGTGCTCAAGTGAGGCAACCAGGCCACTCTGATGAGAATAGCTAGTTCCAAGGCTAGTGCTACGATGGAAACATCAACTATAAAGAGTAAAAACAAACAAGCGATGCGTCGCGCAGCGAAAACCCCGTGGCCTCTCTTGACGATGGATCTCTCAACTTGGGGATTTGCTTCTCGTGCCGGTTGTGCCGCGGTACCTGGCGTCGCCATTGTCACCCGCTTCGCTTTAAGATGGGAAATTTCTACTGCAATCGTCGCGCAAACTCTCTGAGGACTAAGTAAGTGAAAACCAAACCGTCTCGGCAGTAGCGCCACCACATGCGGCGTGGTTCTTGAAGGACCCGCCAGAACCATTCCAGCCCATTGCGCTGCATCCATTCAGGAGCGCGCTTTGTCCTCCCTGCGAGGACGTCGAACGATCCCCCCACCGCCATCGCAAAAGGCACCTGCAAGTGATGCAGGTGTTGATGTATGAAGAATTCCTTCTGAGGCGACCCTAGGGCTACGAAAAGGATGTCCGGTCTGGCTTGTCTTATCGCTTCTACAACCTCGGGCTCTTCATCCGACTTCCAGTATCCGTCCCGATAACCTGAGACTTGCAGTCCTGAGTAATGATCTTGACAGCGTTCCACTACTGCAGAAACTACCGCTTGGCGTGCTCCCAGGAAATAAACTCGGTAATGCTTATTTGCAGCCAGCGTGAGCAACTGCATCATAAGGTCGATGCCGGTGATGCGCGATTTCAAAGGTTTCCCCATCAGTTGGGAGAGCCATAGCAGAGGCTGGCCGTCTGCGCACGAAAGATGGCATTGCTGAACAACTTCATAGAGCTTCGGATCCCGGTAAGCTTGCACGACTTTGTGAATGTTGATTGCGATGTGCTGGTGTGGCGTACGCTCGTGTATGAAACCCTCAATCCGTTCTAGAACTTCCTTCAAAGAGAGATTGTCGATCGGGCAATCTAACAGCGTGAACCGCCTGTCCAGAGGAGCGGTAGGAGCCTGCGCGGGCGCAGCACTTCCCAAAAGACTCCGCTCAGCATCCGTCCGCATGTTCAGCTCCTGAGACTGGCGAATGAATTTCCCCTTGACCACACTGTTTTGGATGACGCGGATTACTCTACAGAAGGGTTCGGTGGCAAAGTGCCGCATTTTCCCCGGCATCGCCCCGTAGGTATGAAAATGCCGGGCAGAACTCTACAATCTTGATTTGTTCCTGCCCTACCTCTTATTGTCGGTAGTCTTGGGCAATGCATCCGTCACGGCGCAGAATGCGCCACGCGTGCCCGTTCCGCGGGAAGAGAGGCCGTGCGGCTTTGCGTGAGGAGCTCTTTAACTTTTTGCGTAGCTTCGGTGATTTCAATTAACTCTTCAAAGGCAATCGGAGAAGGCTTTCCGGTGCGCATGGCCTCGATGGTCAGTTCTAGTTCGCGTGCGTGTCCCTTATCCTTACGGGTCTGCAGCGTCCGCGTTTTGTGGTTACGCGTCAGCGAGACATTGCGGAAATCGTCCAGGCGAGCGACGCTTCCCTCGCAGAACACCTCGAAATACTCCTTGGGCACCGCACTATCACCATTCGCCAGATAGAGAAGATTGGCGATCGACCCATCAGCAAACGAGAGCGTAACTGCCACGTTATCCCGCGAATAACGCGCGCCATCCGGCAAACCAACGGCAGAGACGGATTGGATCGGGCTCCCGATGACAAAGCGCGCCCAATCGAGGAAGTGGCACAACTCGCCAATAATTCGCCCTCCGTCCGCGTGAACCCAATGATCTTTGGGTTGATATCCGGCATTCACGCGAATGTGCACAACCATCGGCTCACTCCGCGGATGGAAAAACTCTTTGATGGCCTCGCTCGCCGGCGCAAAGCGTCGATTAAAACCGACCATCAAACAAGGCAGGGGGCGGCCTGTCTGTTCAAGTTTGTGGTAGGCAGCTTCGATCGCCTTCAATTCCTCCCGGTTAACGGCCAGCGGCTTTTCGACGAATACATGCTTGTGGCCGGCAAGCGCTTCCAGGATGTAACGCGCATGGCTGTCGTGCCTGGAAAGGACGAACACTGCGTCCACGTCGTGATCACCAAGCAGTTGCGCGGGCGTTTCTGCCCTGGCGAATCCGAATCCTTTCCGGGCGGACTCCGCTGCCAGACCGGTAGCACTCGCCACGGAGTAGAGCATCGCTCCCCGATTTGCTCTCAGCGCGGGGAAGATCGTGCCCCGGGCAAAGTTGCCGACTCCAATGGCTCCGACGCGGAGAACTTCTTGCGCTTGTCCGTTGTCCCTGATTGCGGCCTTTGTTGGCTGCGGGCGAGGTGCTTCTGGGAGCTCCCCATATTCAATGATGGCCGTGTACGCACCGTTTGCCCGAATATCCTCGTATCCCTTTGCTCCTTGCTCGACAGGATACCGTCGCTCCAGCAAGGGGCCCACGTTTAGGGCTCCCTGCGCCAGCAAATCCAGGAATGCTTCCATGTTCCGGCGCTCCGTCCAGCGCACAAAGCCAATCGGATAATCGTGCCCCTCCTCTTCGTATTCGGGATCATAACGACCGGGCCCATACGAGCGGGACATCACCAGAGAAAGCTCTTTTCCATACATCGATGCCCGCGATACACCCATGCCCACATCGCCTACGATAACCACCCGGCCCCTGTCTCGGAGCAGGCGGGCTCCCAGTTCGACTGGCTCCGCCGACGGCGTTGCCGCGGTGATGATGGCGGCGTCGGCGCCTGAGCGTGAAAACTCGCGGACCGCGGCTAACAGATGCGGGTCGTCCGCAGCCAACCCAAGATGAGCGCCCAACTCAGCAGCTTTTTGGGCGCGGACCAGATTCCGGTCGATCGCGATGACGCGGCATCCGGCAGCCCGTGCGAGTTGGATCGTGAGTACCCCGACCAGGCCCGCTCCAATAATTACGACTGTTTCGCCGAAAGAAACCTGGGCTTGCCGCAGCCCGTTCATGGCAATGGCACCAATCGTGGTCAGCGAGGCCGCGTCCAGCGGCACAGATTCCGGTACTTTCACTGCCAGATTGCGGGGGATAAAATTGACCTGGCAGTGGTTGGCGTAACCTGCACCGCCACAGGCCACCCGATCACCCGGCCGGAAATCCGGTACATCCTCCGCGACTTCCAAAACTAAGCCCGCCGCGCTGTAGCCCATCGTCGAAAAAGTATCCAATCGCGTCTGGACCTTGTCGTAGGCGGCGCGGATCCCGTTCTGCAACGCATAATCGAGGACCTGTCGGACCAGGTCTGGCCTCGCAAGGGCCTTCTGCAGCAGCGATTTCTCCCCCATTTCGACTTTCACTCGTTCTGTGCCTGCGCTGATCGCCGAGTAACAGGTACGGACTAGGATCCCTCCGCGGCGAAGTTCTGGCGGCGGAGTCTCCTGAGTCAGGACTTGTCCCGTCTTAGTATCCTCAACAATGGCCTGCATGAGTCTATTCCCTTCCCGTTTCAACGACGCGGGTTGCAGTTGCAGTGGAGCCGGATGCTGCTACGGCGCTCGCGACTTCTAACTCCTCTGTCCTCGGTTCGGAGAAGTCTGGTGTTCTCCGGTAAGGCTTGCCGGAGAGCAGATCACGAAGCAATTGGCCTACCTGCTTCGTTTGAGTGTCCCAGGTGCACTGTTTTACCGTCGCCTGCCGAACCTGTCGTTGGGCAGGGGTGTCGTTTTTCAGCGCGTCCTCGACCGCGGCAATGAACTCATCAGGCGTTCGATAAAAACGTACACCAGGCGTTTTGTTGTATTCATACATTGGAGAAATGACCACAGGTTTCCCTGTGGCCAGGTATTCCCGTACTTTGATCGCACTGCCGTATTCAATGAAGGCATTCCCTTGGCGCCACGGAAGCACGCAAATGTCGAACTTCTTGACGTACTTCGGAACGTCCGCATACGGCTTGGATCCCACGAAGTGCACGTTGGGAGTTGCAATCTGGACTAGGTTCGATTTCAATCCGACCATGACCCAATGCCAATTGGGTCGCCGCCGCGCAACTTCTTCGATCAGCGGCACGTCCATCACGTAATCCATTGTGCCGAGATAACCCAGGATAGGCCCGGGAATATTCTCCAACTCGGGAGCGCTTTCCTGTGACTCAGTGGCGAATTGCTCGTAGTCCACGCCCTGCTCCAGAAAAAAACGCTTGAGCGCATCTCCTTCTTCGTAGAGCCGCAGTCCCGAGTACATCACCACGGAGGCCATCTCTTTGAGGCAGCGATCAAACTCCCTAATCACATCGCGGCCCAATTCGCTGTCTTCGTTGGCGTCGTACTTGTCCGAAACCTGGTAGATCACCAGCTTCGCGGAAATCCGTTTGGCAACTTCAGCAGCGGTGGGTATGGCGACCCACAAAATGGGATCTCGAATGCGGCAAATCAGCATGGCGATCCGGATTTGCAAAGCCAGAAGACTGGCACTCATGGCCCTGATACGCGGTGACCCATAGAACGGAAGATTCATGGGCGTCATCACGTAAAGCCCGTCAGAAACTTTCCGGAGCCAGCGCAGGCTGCTCTTCAGCTTCCTTCGGATTTTGAGAAAGAAGTCCGGATGGGAAGCTGCGGGCAACCCAAGGCCGAGAGAATTCACAAACAAGACTCGATTGCTGCCCGAGAGGCGCTTCAGGATGTGATTTTTCGAGTGCGGGTGGTGATACCACCAGTCCTCACCGGCGAAGCAGATAATGGATTCACCGGAAATGCCGTAGTCGGTCACTCTCATTCCTCCCACATCAGTTCAGAATAAATTGTGAGCGGAAAACTTCCGCTCAGCCGAACCAAAACCTGTTCGGCGGCAATGGAGTTCCCAAAGAGCCTGGAAATCTGCGCCGGTTTCTTCTCGGCCACCAAAGAGTTGCAATCTCGCAATCGAAGTTGAGCGTTCCTTGTTCCTGTTAAGCCGATTCGCAGTTCCGTTGCTCGGCTCTCGATGGGGCCGACCTTCCATCGTTTGCCGAGGTGAAAATGAAGTTCCACATCGTGCTTGGCGCTCCCGGAGAACGTATCCTCGATCAGAACTCCATTCTTTGGCTTTAGCTTTAGAACGCGCGTGTGAACCACGCCCATCTTCCGGTAGCCAAAGTGGCTGGCCCGAAGGCAGCGACACTCACCGTCCCGGAACTCTTCTATCCGCGTGACTTCTGCCTCGTTTCCGAGCGAAAAAATGCCCTGCCTAGAATCCGGGATATCGTTTTGTTCATATTGATTGACGATCGCGGTGTTATGCGCGGCAGTGGCTCGAAAAGAATTGCGCAGAGCCGCATCCCGCGTATAGCAGCCCGTACCGGAGTCGCAGAGAAACTCTTCGCCGTCGAGGCGAAGCATGATACTCAGTTTATCGTTGTGCGTGTGGCTTCCCTTGCCGTGAATTCCATTGGGTATCGCAGTAAATAGAATCTCTGCGACACCGAAGCGCGTCACCGCAATGCCTGAATCCGGAAGGATCTGGATAGAGAGATCCGCCGGCTGCGGAGCGGAGGTCGCGGGGACAGGCCGGCTAGCCGATCTCGATTCGTACCACGTCGAGTCCGTCACTCCTTCGGACGGCGCACTGCCAAATAGTGCTTTGCTCATACCAATAAGACTGGAAACTCGCAGAGAGTCTCTCTCCGGGAGTGGAACTGAACGCATCTGCTTCAGATCGTCCAGCAGCCATTCCACCCTGCCGTCGTCGCAGTCGCCAATGTGGGGAAGCCGGCCTTGCTGATCCGCGAGAGTTGTGATCCAGACATACATTTGCTTGAGACGGTCTCGGAAGCTTTCATGGACTTCGATCTGGTCCGCACGCAACAGAAGAAAGACGGACGTAAAAAGCTGAGCGACCAGCACCTGGTAACCCGACGATGCTTCGTAATCTCCCCCATCGGCATACACCTGATCGATGATCTCTCGTTCTACAACCTGCTGGTACGACCGGCGCCTGGCGGCCATACTCTTGGCTTCCAGAGAATGCGAGAGCCACACGAGTCCGACGATATTGCTCAAGTAATGGTTGCTGCGAACGATGTGGGAAAATTCGAGGTGCGCCTCGATGTACAAGTAGTGATGCCACAGAGACCGGGTTACCTTCTCGAGCCAGGGATTCTCCTCCGGTCGAAGCGGCCATAACAAATTGAGAAGAAGTACGATACTGATGGAGCGCAGGGCCGCTTCCATCGCGATCGTCCAATTGACTCCCATTCCCACGGGGTTTCGGTCAATCCAATCGGACAATAAGGTCTTTGCCGCTTCCCGATAACTATCCTTCCCGGTCATTACATGCGCCTTGCCGAGTACCGGCAGATGTTGAAGCCGCGAAAGCTCCCAGGGCACTTTCACATCCGAACCGTCGTGACGAACAATTTCTAGCTCTCCACCGGGGGCCATTTCCCATTTTTTCCCGGACACGAAATCCATATGCCAGGGCGGCGGGAGGCCCAGCGTCACCGTTTCGTAGCTTAAGAAGGGAAATCTGCCCTGGCAGATTTCATCTGCAACTCCACAGACGATGTCCCTGGCGGAACGATCCCATGATTTTGGAATCGGGTGATAGTAGGGCAGGTGGCGAAACCGAACCGGGCAGTGACCATTTGAAGTGAGCGCTCTAAACCGGCTCTGCTTCCATTTTTTCCAGACGCGCCAGGCCGATTCTTTAAATAATACGATCGGCGACTCGTGAGATACGATGCGCAAAAGGTTCCGCCGCGTTCTCATGTAGCTTGTTTACGCTTTCCCGTAGGATCAGCACACACCGTGTGTCCGCCGGACGGACTAAGCTTGTGTGCGGATAGCAATGAACCAGCCCCAATCGTCAGGAACGAACTTGCAGAAGGCTTTGGGAAGCATGCGCGTGTCGTAGATGGTCAGGATAGGTTGAGCGGAAAACTCGCGGAACTCGGAGAACAGTGTCCGCAACTCCCGGATCGTATAGGCCTTCGTCCCCTTGCTCTCCACGTTGTTCCAGATCACGTCAGAGAATGTGCGCCAGGGTTTGCCCCGTCCTAAGGCGAACCACGCCCACGTCTTCAAGACCTTGAGCGAGTGCCGCCCATACATCATCCCGACAAAACGTCCGTTCGGCTTCAACACACGCTTGATTTCGCGGATCACCTGAGCCGGCTCCGCAGAATGGTGGATCACGCCCCAGGAGTAAACCAGGTCGAACGACCCGTCCGGGAATGGCAAGCGTTCCGCATCGGCCCGCTGCAGCTGGGAGTGAAGTCCATACATCTCGAGGCGCGACCGCGTGATTTGAACCGCGGCTTCCGTCAGATCTACTCCATAACATTCCGCCCCGGCTCGTGCCCATTGAAGATGGTCGGTTCCCGCGCCCACTCCAATCTCCAGCACCTTTTTCCCGGAGTACCGCGTGAATTGCGCGACGGAATGGATGTATGGCTCGACGGAATAGCGGTAGTCTTCAATCCGCTCAAACCACTCGCGACTCAACTCGGGCACATCACCGACCAACTTCCGGCTTGCTCCACAAGGGTTTTTCTCCCAGTAGGTCCGAACAATTTCATTGGACAGGTCGGCACGGCGGGCTGGAGGAGTCACCTGGTCGGTCTGCATATTCATTGACAGACTCATAAGGAGCGCTGCCCCGGGTGCACGAGTTGGGATTCCGACGAAACCGGAATCACCTTGGAATTGTGACCTCGAATAAGCCCCAGGATGGCCAGAAAGACCGCCAGGTAGGACAGCGAAGAAACGGCCGCTGCACCAACAATTCCGTACCGCGGAATTGCAATAAGGTTAGCACCTACATTCAACACTACGACAGCAAACCAGACGCCCACGATGCTCTTCGGGTAACCAAAACTATTCAGGAACTGGACGATCACCGCCTCAACACCCAGGAAGAGCGCCCCGGGAGCTAACCAGATGAATGCAGTTGCAGCTGGGAGAAAAGCTTTCCCGAACAGAACGCGCACGATGAGCTTCGCGGAGAAGGAAGCAAACAGCAGCAGCAGACCCAGTAAAGCGCCCGTCCCCATCGCAGCTCGCTTTGCCATGCGAAGCCTTTCTTCTACGTCCGTCATCGCCGAAAGTGTCGGAAAAAGGATGGCGGCGACCACGATAGGTAGTGTAGCAAGATAGCCCGATACGGCCGTGGCAACAGAGTAGTAGCCGGCGTCTTCAACCCCGACGAAATGTTTTATCAGCAGGATGTCAGACTTCAGAACCATGAAGCCGAAGAGACAGACGAAATAGGCCTTTATTCCCAGCCGGATGTTACTCCAGAAGAGTTTCACCGACACAGCAAGAGGCTGATGCAGCAAGCCGTACAATCTCCAAAAGGCCCAAATAAAACTGATCAAAAGCGCCACGAAGAAGGCCAGGAGCACAGTTACCGGACTTACCGATCCAGAAAGAAGGATGAAACCGATGAAGACCAATGCCAGTAGCTTTGATATTAATTCAATTTTGTTGTACGCCCGCACTTCCTGAACTCCGAGGAGAAGGTTTTGCAACAACATGTAGGCAAGGCCAAATGGGACCCATGCAAGCACCAGAATCAGGAGATTTCCGTGAACCGGTGTCCATTGCGGTCGACCTTGAAGAAAGAGGTAAACGGTAAACGCACCGATTCCTATCAACCCGAGACTAATCACCAAAGTATTGCCGAGCAGCTTTGGCAGCAGAGAGCGATCCTTTGCCACATAGTATGTATTGGACACGTTGAGACCAAGATTGCCAAACTGAACGCCGAGTCCACTAATGGCCACAGCCACGGCAAGGAAACCGCGCCCCTCGGGCCCGAGGATTCGAGCCACAACCACTGTCGTGGCAACCCCGACTACGATGAGCGATATCTGCGTGACATAAGTTTCCGTCACTTTTCGAAAAAAATCGGAAGCTATGGTGGCCCGATAAAGGGCCGTCAAGTGGGCGAGCGGACCAGCGTGCATCTGGTTGTTTGACTGGCTCGTCTGGTCCTGTGGGGTGTCCCCGGTTTCTACGATGGCCGGCAGTTCTGGAGCTGCGACTGAAAACAACAGCTTGGACTTCGTGCCTTCGTCAGCCGCCATACTTTGTACCTCTCACAACCAGAAACCACCCGAACCAGGGAGCGAGGAAATCTGCGAAATAACCCTCGTGTCTCTCAATCTCGAGCTTGATCGGGGCGAACAACTTCCTCAATTTCCGTTTGCTATAGAGTTCGATGTGCACTGGATCGCGGCTGTTCTCAATCCACCGCCTCCACTGAAAGCCGTGATATCGCATCATATCCAACGGAACAAACGACCACCGGTTGTACACATGAACGTTGAATCGGCCTCCGGGCCGAAGCACGCGGAGAATCTCCTTCACCACATCACGAGGCCTGTCTATGTGGTGGAGCACTCCGTGCGAATAGACATAATCGAAGCTTTCGTCAGGAAAAGGCAACGCCGTAGCGTCCGCCGGCACAACGCTAGCCATTTGACCGACACGCAGGGTCGCCAGTTCCAGGTGTGTGGGTGTAACGTCAATCCCGACTGCAAGAGCGCCATGTTTAGCGAACTGCAGAAGATCGCAACCCGTCCCACAACCAATCTCAAGCACGCGCTCACCACGATGAGCGCGGAATTCAGCAGCCTCATATAGCCATGGATACCTGGAGTATCGCTCTTCCTCAGATATGTAGAGCGGAGTCTTGTTCCAATGTTCAATCGATTGCCGGGTGGCGGACACGCTCATCCTTGGAAACTCCCAATGGAACTAATCGTCTGCTGGCTTGTTTGCGGCCACAAGAACACGGGATGTCGAACTCCCTGCGAGGCTGATGTTTTTGTTCGCTGTCGATATCTTGGGAGCAAGCGCCTCCAGGACCCGGCAAGCATTTTGCTGCCAAGTATGGTTGGCTATGGCAACCTCGCGGGCCCTGCGGCCAAGGCTCGTTCGTATTTCGGGATTCCCAGCCAATCGAGCGATTGCTTGTACCAACTCCCGGCCATCGCCGGGCGGGACGAGCAACGCGGTTTCCTCGTGTTTCAGAACAAGCGCGAGCTGGTCCAGGTTACTTGCAATGATCGCCTTTGACATCGCCATGTACTCAAACAGTTTCGTAGGCGAGCCGAAAAAAGGCTTCCCATCGGGCATGGGCAGGTGCGGGGACACCAGGATGTCTGAGGCATCCAGATACGCGGGGACCTTGTCGTGAGACACGGCACCGGTAAATATGACGTCGCCAGTTTCCTCGAACGTACAAAGTGCTGCTCGCAACTCCTCATGGAGCGGCCCGTTTCCGATCAGCAGGAATCGAAGTCTTGCCGTCTGGACACGACCAGATTGCTGCCCCAAAAGGGTCTGAATGGCTTCCTGAAGGACAGGAATTCCATGCCAGTAACTAAACGATCCGATGAAACAAACCACGACATCCGAGTTGCTAAATCCGAGCCTTTCCCGCACTTCTACGCCGCCACATTCCGGCCGGAATATTTCTGGATCCACAGCGTTCGGATTCAAGACCACCCTTTCGTTGGAAATACCGAGACGCAACAGGTCCTGGCGAAGAGGTTCAGAAACTACTACGATCCGTGAAGCACCCGAGAGGGCGACTCCCTCGCAAAGGCGCAGCCAGCGAAGAAATCTCGATGGGTCCCAGAACGTCGCGGTCCACACTTCGGAACCGTTGTATTCGAGGACCAGGGGAGCCCCTAACCATCTTGACAGCAATGCTCCGGCAACAACGAAGCGTCCATGGCGCTGATAGATCATTCTCACCCGTCGTCCGCCGAGTAGTTTCCGAACCCGAAAGACGAAGAAACGATTGTAGAGAAGAATCATCGGCTCCCATAACAGAAAATAGGACCAGCGCGCCTGAATTACGTTGACGTGAAATGGCACTGAAGGCAGGTCGCGCCCCGAATAAATCTCACATCGTACATTTTCCTTTGCCAAACCTCCGAGAAAACCACGAACGTGACTCAGCGCACCACCGACCGCGGAGTGGTCTAACGGGTATGGGTATAGGTAGCAGACATCCAGATCCTTATCGCCCGCGTTCGAAGCCACCGTACACGGTTTCTTCGAGTGTTTGAGAAATTGGAGCAACATCCACGATGACAGCAGAACGAACGCATCACTAAGAGCGCTCAGAAAGGTCTTGGGAAAAAGACGGATCAAGTCTACACGCCGGTACACTCGGAAGTAGCCGTTCGCGTCGGCGAACGCCGTGTCGCGACAGTTGTGCACCAAAGCTGTCCAGACGAGAAGCTGCTGCTGATAAATCTCTTCAACAGACTGGCAGTAGAAGACGATGGCCTCGCCCTTTAGCTTCGACAGTGCACGGATTTGTCCCTTCCAACCGGCCTCCCGGAGTTCTCGATGCGAGAGAAAGACCATGTCGCATTCGCCGTAGTGGCCTTCTACGATCTTCTTGGCATCTTCCGCGCGGCCGGTCCGAACGTGAACATAGATCTTGTTGAGCGTGTGCATTCTCAAGGGCATTTGTTTTCGAAGCGCGAAGGCATTCACAGGCGATCGGCAAGACCGGTTCCGCGGCATCTCTGCCTAGGACTCGGTCAAAGTTGTGGCGGATTTTCCCGCCTGCTTTTCAGATTCCCCGCCGGTTGAGAACTTGCTGGTTCCAATTCGCGAAGGGGATGGAGAGGCCGAAGGTTCATTCTCGCTCTTTTGAGGGGCATCGACTTTGATCCACCGCGCCAGACGACCTAGGGCCCCTGATTCCAGGGCGTGGCCAATACTAGTGATCCCGTAGACTACTGCAAGGGAAATGAAGCCAAGCAAGTATACGAAGAAAGGCATCACGAGGATGCCATACAAAGAAGTCAGGGCCAGCCCGCTCCAGAAGGCGAGCTCAACCATCCAATCCTTAGGATAGAAAACGACCGCGAGTAATCCAAAGTTTGCATAGGCCACCAAAAACAGACCAAGCATAGCCGTTTTGGCTATGATCGTGCGAAATACAAACCCCGGGTGCTGCCTGATCAGCGAATAGACCTCTCCTTTGAGAATGTTTTCGTATTCCGGAGAGAAAAAAGGAGCGCTCGGCGAAACCGAACAGACCTTTCCAACGGCAACTTCATCAAGATACTTCGGTACGTACGGATTCGTTAGATAGGAAAAACCTAGATACGCATTATGCCAGAAAGGATGAACCCCGAGAGTAGGGACGGAGTTCGGCTGATGGCTCGCGAGATAAGTATCGCGAGTCTGGGACAGATGATGAAACCATAATGGAGCAGCCACAATCCCAATGCTCAACAACAGTAAGAAGAACAACTTTCTTTGAGCGGCGAACCTCGCAGAAAACAGGAGGATGCATACCATGAAGACCGCCGTCGCGATTCCGGCATCTCGCCGTACGATGTTCGACAAGCCAATAGCTGCTCCGGCAAAAACAGTGAACAGCGCAAACCACATGTCAGGTTTTCTTCTATTGGAAAGGTAGAGAAAGAGAGGGATGACTCCTACGACAATCGCACATTGAATGACATAAACATCTCTTACGTAAAAACAAAACCGCCAAAGCGAGAGAATGCCGACCAGTGCGGCAAATCGGCTGAGCTCGTGCTCAAAGAGCAAGAGGAAGCCGACCAACCCCAAAAGCATGCTCACCGTGAGGATGCCACCAAAAAACAATTTGATGCTGCGGTCCAAGCTGAGACTGAAACGCCGAGCCATTTCGGGAACGAAATAATAGATTCCTGGGTCGTCAGTGCGACCGGCAGGCAGGAATGTCTTACCATCGAACGCAAGCAGATGCGTACCGGTGATTTCAAACCCTGCCATTGCCTCTCGAAGATGTACGTATCGCTCTGACATGATCGGCGGCTTCGACTCCTTAAGAGATTTGCCGCGGAGCTCTCGAAACATGGTGAGAGCCAAGCAAGGTTTGGAAGTCTGACTCCTTTCTTCGACTCGCTCGAGCGGAGATGAGTAGGCGGCCGCAACAAAGGTGCAGGAAAGCAGCAACAGGGTGAGCTGCCCAGGAATCTCTGCTAATGCTCTTTTCGCCACTCTCACCCGAAACATGCAGCCTCGTCCGCAATGCCAAATTTGTAAACGCAGGTAGACGTGAAGAGAAACCAGAGATTTAGATCGGAGGAATATAAGCTTGAGATATTCAGTCCATTGATCCAATAGACGAGGAAGAGATAAAGGAGAGAGCGCGATGCCAGAGCCGCGGGTGCTGTTCTCTTCGTTCTTGCTTTCCAGAATGCTTTGAGAAGCAGGATTTGCGAGAGGACATAGGGCAAGAAGCCCAAGAGGCCTGTGTCGGCCAGCATCGCCCCCAGATTATTGTGGGCCCCCCCGACCGCTTCCACGTCGAGGAATTCGGGCGTGGATCCAGAAAGCTTTTGCAGTCCGCCACTGAAGTTGGAAAACCCTACTCCAGTAATTGGGGAACTCCAGAAAACTCTAAGTGTCTGGAATTGCTGTGCGATTCGCGCGTAAACATTGGCCGGGCTTGACACGCGCTCCTCGAAAATTGCGGGACTCACGGCGAAAATGATCAGCACAAAGCTTACAAGCACAGTGGCAAGTCCGAGGTTAACCATGCGGCGGCGGTAACTGTGCGCAGAAAAAGAATCCAAGATTAGAACAAACAGCAACGCCAACGCCACGGCCCGAGTAAGCGTCATTAGTGCGACGCCCACGCTGGACACTACCCCAATGATGTGAAGCCTTCGCTGCCAGCGAGGCAACTGCTCCGATAGCGCCCGTCGTAGGAAGATCAGGAAGCAAAAGTCCAAGAGGCCCACTAGCGCAAAGGAATGGGTGGCGAGAAAAGGCCCGTTCGGCCGGAGGAGCAGTGAGTCCCCGAGCCCCGCATAATAGAGCCCTGCGCCTGGCAGCGGCAGCAGATCTTCGCCACGGATCATTTCTGCCAAGCCAATCGCCGCGAGGTAGCTAGCTACGACGCACACCAGAAGGTGCAGCGAACCAAGATGCTGGCGGACGTCAAAGTGACGAATCACGTATAGACCGAGCAGTGCAGGCAGTACAAATGCGTCTACAACGATGCCGAAAGGGCCAAAAAAAGACCCCAAGTGCACGAAGGAAACCAAGACTGCCAAGACAAACACCGCCCACGCAGTCGCTGCCCGACCCAGCGCGCGGGGTACCCGAGTGGCCGCATCACGTGGAGCGAATAACATCCCCAGGAGAAGGACCATAATAACAGCGCGGTCAAACGTGAGGATAGGAGCATCGCTTGGAAAGGAGCAAAAATAATAGCCTAGCGGGAAAAGGGCCACCCACCCAAGTAGGATCCGTTCTACCGTTCCTCTTAACGTAACTGCGATGACATAGAAAGCGATCACTCCACCAAAACATGCGAGGATGCCATACCCAAGGTACAGCCCTGGGACATATTTCTGTACAACCCAGGCAACAGCCAAGAGCAAACAGAAGACACTCAAACGCGGTTCTAACGCCGCCTTGTGTACCTGGCTCATGTTTGTCACGGTGTCCGAATTCGTGCCTCCAACTCAGTTTGGAAAAATGTGATTGGATTCTGAACGTTTAGCGTTCCGTAGAAGAAGGTCCGACTCTCTTCTTGAGGCCTGAAAAGAGCAAGCGCGCAGACACAACGTCTTCGGTGAGACCTCTCCACATCGTCATGCTGAGAACCCTGACCGGGTGTTGGGCCTCGATGGTCTGCCACCGAGCTAAAATCAATACGTATACCATTGCCAAGAAACCTGCGATGCAACCACCCACAAACGCCATCCGGGTTCGCTGAGGACCCGACTTTCGTTCGGGAACGTTAGCAGGATCCAGAACCTTCACGGTGGGAATCTCCTTGGCCTCCTGTATCTTTGCGAGTTCATATTGCTTGGTCAGTATTTCGTAGACTGCTTCCTCAGTTTTCAACCGCCTGTAGTAATCAGCGTAGGCCACTCCCAGCACAGGCAATTCACGAATAGAAGGATAAGAAGAAGAGTCGGTGGGCCCAGCATCCTTCTGCTCGAGCGAGGCGTTTGTTCCCTTTAGATTGCCAAGTTGACGATTTAACTCTTGAACCCGCGCTTTCAATCCGCGCACGCGAACATTGCTATCTGTGTATATCTGGCGCAGACTGCTTAACTCTGCTTCTGAAGCAATCAGCTCGCCCTGCAATCGCGCCGCTGCGTCCATCATTGCTTTTCCCTGTGCACCAATGTCGATGGCCGTGTTCTTACTCGAGAAATTACTGAAGTCCTTTGAGGCGGTGTCGAGGTCTTGCTTGACGGCTTGAAGACGCTGTTCAACAAATATGCGTTCGCGACGCGCGGCGGACGTACTCACTTCGGTGGTGAGACGGTCAAGTTCCTCCACGTACCCTTGCGCGAGAGAGGTTGCAAGCTGGGGGCTTCTTCCTGCAGTAGTGATTGTAATGATGCCGCTCTTTCGATCTTCAGAAATGCTCGTGCTGTTCGCGAGGCGTTCCCTTGCATCTTTCCGGGAGGAAACACCATACACCGAGCGCAAATTAAAGCGCGAGACTAATTGATCCTGTACGGTATGACTCTCGAGCATGCCGATAAAAAGCCCACCTGTGGATTTCAGTCCTAGCGCGTCCGAGGCTAGCCCGCTCAGCTTGTCTCCCGCGGCACCCGCCATTAGCGCCAGAGTCGATGCAGACTGATTGTCTGGAGGCATTAGGCGCGTCGAGGATTCATAAGTGGGAGGAACGAGCAAAGCAAGTGTGCCCGCAGCCAAGAGTCCAACGAACGCGGCCTTCGTCACGAACCACCGGTGAGCCCAAACCTCCAGAAATGCTTTTTGCAGAGACAACTCTTCGCGATCTGACATTGCCGGCGATGAAGATGAAGCGTCGACGGACAAAACTAGGGTCCTAGGACCCGGGACTCCTGCGTCCCTCGACCTGTCGGTTTCCAGGTTCTCTTCGCTCGGCACTGCGCTCTTTTCTCTAAAATCTAGAGTCAAGACTGCCTCTCTTTCGGGGACTCAACGGTCGAGTTGAATAAGATCTGGCAGAAAAACTCCTTCGGTGCAATTCATGGCCGCTTTCCGCGTAACTCTGATCACGCATGGGCGTAAAGCCGGCTAGGGGAGCCGATATACTCCTTCCACCACAAAGCAAAATTGAGAAGATACCAAACCTTTGGACCCTGCTTCTGCTCGAATAGCAGCGTAACTTCATCAGGGTTTAAGAAATCAGTCTGCTCGCAGAACTCCATGAGCTCCTCGCGGGCGTATGCTCCCAGTCGATCAAGAAACCACTCGTATACTGGAACACCGAAGCCTTGTTTCTTCCGGTCGATCAGTTCGTCAGGGATTAATCCTCGTACCGCCTTTTTCAAGATATATTTGAGTGTGCCATTTCTGAACTTGACCGACGTGGGTATGCTCATCACCAGTTCAACAAACTTGTGATCCAAGAATGGAACACGTCCCTCCAGGCTGACCCCCATGCTCATCTTGTCAACCCTCATTAGCAGGAGTTCTGGCAGACGGAGGTTTAAGTCCATATATGTCATCCAGTTCAGATGCGATCTCTCCCAGGCGTTCTCATCGAAGCGCTGTCGGATGGGTTTCAAGACATCCCAAGAAGTAACATCACAAAACTGGTTGCGCAAGCGGGACGAAATCAGTCGTTGCTTTTGGGCTTCCGTGAACGCCTCTGCACCTCCCCAGAAAATCGGAACATTACACGCGCCACGGCGTAGCAACTCATAGGGTAGGCTCTGATCCTTTCCAAGCAGCTTCAGGGCTGCGAGTCCAAGAGTCTTCAGGCTACGCGGAAAAGGCAGATCGTTGTAACGCTGGAGCTGGAGCTTCACTTTCCACGAGGGGTACCCGCAAAAAAGCTCGTCGGCACCCTCACCCACTTGGCAGACGATAACGCCATTCTCTCTGGCCAGCTTAGATACGTAGTACACGGGGACGCAGACTGGATCGGCGATCGGCTCGTCTTGGAGCTGTGTCATCCGCGGCAAGAAATCGAGCAGGTCATCCTGTGTGAGGATCTTTTCATGGTGTTCCGCTCCGACCAAACTGGCCATCTTTCGCGCAAAATGCAGTTCATTCTGGTAGCTCTGGTATTCGCCATCGTACCCAATCGAAAACGTTTTTACGATGCCGCGCTCTCCCTCAGAGAACAGCGCGGCGTTGGTACTGGAATCGATTCCGCCTGACAGGAAGACTCCAACGGGTACATCGCTCACCTTCCTCAGGCGGACTGACGTCCGGAGTTCCTCGAGTATGCGTCGTGTAATCTCTGCTTCGGAGACCCCAATGAGCGGCTGAGTATGATCCCACACATCCCAATACCGGTGCAGGCGCATCTGACCATCTTCTTCCACCCTGAGCCAGCATCCTGCCGGCAGTTTCTGAATGCCTTGGAACAAGGTCATAGGCGCCGGGGTGGTCAGGAAGGAGAGGTAGTGATAAAAAGCCTCTTCGGACACGCCACGTGGTTGGTCTGGATCTTCAAGGAGTGCCTTGATTTCTGATGCAAAGGTAAGGCGACCATGATGGATCGAGTGGTAGAGTGGTTTGATACCGATCCGATCACGGACGAGCCAAAGTCGCCGTGCCTTGCTGTCCCAAATCGCAAAAGCAAACATACCTCGGAACCGGTGAAGGCAATCGATTCCCCACTGCTCAAATGCGTGGAGGATTACCTCCGTATCGGAATGATCGGTTCTCCAGCGGTGCCCTCCCAGCCGTTCCAGCTCCACGCGAATCTCCGCATGGTTGTAGATCTCTCCATTGAACACAAGCCACAACGAGCCATCCTCGTTGCACATGGGCTGCGAAGCTGTCTCAGAAAGATCAATGATGGCCAGCCGCCGGAATGCCAGGCCAACGCTGCCATCGTCTGAGACCCAGGTGCCGGAAGCATCGGGTCCGCGATGAATCATCGTGTCGCGCATGCGGGCGAGATATGACCGCGTTACGCGGAAGCCTGGGTTATCAAACACCATGGCGCCGGCTATCCCGCACATGCTGCCCTCCGCACCCAACGGGCGGGCACTTCCTCCACTTGCCGGTTAGCCCGGGCCTTTAGCGCATGGTCAACACTCACAACACCGTAGAGCGTCGCAAAAGCCATGAATCCCAAGAGATACCTGGGGTGGGGAATGACCAGGAGCCCGAACAACGAATTGAACGCGATCGCCCCCCAAAATGCCACTTCGATCGGCCAACTCTTCGGGTAGAGCGCTGCCGCCACCAAGCCTACGTTCGCCGAGAGAAGCAACGCAAAACAAATCACACCCATCTTCGCGGCCAGGGTCAAAACGACGAAACTGAAGTGATGCCGAATGAGAGAGAAGACCTCTTTCTTCAGGATCCCTTCATATTCGGAAGAAAGGTAAGATGCACTTGGAGAAATCGAGGCGACCTTGTGGGCGGCCACTTCGTCCAGATACGCGGGAACCATTTCATTACTTAAGAAACCAAAACCAATATAAACAGGGTGCCAGAAAGAGTGCTGCTCTTGGATTGGAGGCCTGGCGGGCTGCACGACATTCAAATAAGCATCGCGCCGATCACGAAGCGTGTGGAAATACAGACTCGGTATGGCGCACGCCGCTACGGTGACCGCAATCAGTAGGATCCTCGAACTCCACCCGCAGCGGAGGGCGAACAGAACCGCGATCGCCATGAACAGCATGAAACCCGTGCCAGAATGGCTTCGAATCAGGTTGGCAGAGCCCGCGCACAACCCCGCCCCCGAAGCAAACATGACAAACCAGCCGTCCGCAACTCCTCTCTGGACAAAATACAAGAGCCATGGGACCAAAGCGACCGCGGTCGAACTGAGGATGACGTACACATCTCCTTCGCGGAAGGTGCCTCGGAATAACAGAAGCAAGGCAACAAGAGCGACCGTGCGCGATAGACCACGCCGCAAGAGAAAGAAGAATCCGACCAACCCAACGAGGAACGACACGCACAAGATGGCGCCCAGGAAGACATCGACCGCGGTAGGTAGCTTCAGGTCAAGAAGGGACGCAAGCTTCGGAATCAGATAGTACTCCCCCAAATCGTCGCTGAAGCCGGCGCCATAAAAAGAGTTTCCGTCGAATGCCACCAGCGGGACTCCGGTACGTTGATATCCCTCGAGAGCCCGCCGCAACTGCTGATATCGCGCAGGCATGATGGTGAACAACGTCGCTGGCTGCCGCTCGGTAAGAAACTTCTGCTGAATGGCACGACTTTCAGAAAGACTCGTCGGTGTGAGGGAATCTACGCATGGCTTGCTCGAGCCTTGCTCGACGTTGGCAACTTGAAAAGATGCTGCCAGACAGGGTCCTGCAACTGTCAGA